>Ga0102812_10000623_pt1 | contig 25177 bp, 22 predicted proteins | sample ColrivemetaGS713_FD_79334 | JGI IMG/M metagenome (GOLD analysis project Ga0102812, IMG submission 79334) | Estuarine microbial communities from the Columbia River estuary - Flood tide ETM metaG S.713 | ecosystem: Environmental > Aquatic > Marine > Intertidal zone > Estuary | place: USA...
GCAGCAATACTATAATAATATGAAGCCGACGACCAATCTGATTCTACTGTTAAGGTTGTTGGTTGTAAACTAGTTCTTTTTGGTTTTACTGTAATAGTATTCCCAATAAACGAAGATTCTACACCAATTTCATCCAGCAAGCTAAGTGTCATTTTAATATAAGGAATCGAAGTTATTTCGCCTTGTAGTGTTAATTCTAAACCATTTTCAAGGTTTGAAGCGATTAAGAGTAAGGCCGAAATATATTGACTGCTCACATTGGCTTGTAACGACACTTTGTTATTAATGAGTTTTTTTCCTTTTATTTTTATTGGTGGGAAGCCTGTATTTTCTAAATACGCAATATCTGAACCAAGTTCTTGAAGCGCCTCAACCAAAATTTGAATTGGGCGTTCTTTCATACGTTTAGAACCTGTAAGTGTTACTTCTCTACCTTCCTGAATTGAAAAATACGCCGTTAAAAATCGCATGGCGGTTCCTGCATGGTGAATATCTACAAGATCTGATTGCGAACTTAATGCATTCGTCATGAGTACACTATCATCAGAATTTGAAACATTTTCAAGACTTATGTTTGGGTATAATGCTTGTAAAAGTAATAAGCGGTTAGATTCGCTTTTAGAACCTGTTATTTGAACAGAAGATTGTTTGGCTATTTCAGATTTTTGAAGTGTAATATGCATACTAATAAATACTCAATTTATGAAAGCAGCAAATTTACTTTAATTTTTCGTTATTATGATGCCTATTGTGGTCACGTTTTGCTTTCTTATCCATTCTTATATCGAATGCTTCTTGTAAATCGACGCCGGTTTGGTTTGCTAAACATAACACTACAAATAACACATCGGCAAGTTCTTCACCCAGGTCTTTATCTTTATCGCTCTCCTTTTCGCTCTGCTCGCCATATCTACGGGCAATAATACGTGCCACTTCACCGACTTCTTCTGTAAGTTGTGCCATATTGGTAAGCTCGTTAAAATAACGAACACCGTGATCTTTAATCCAGTTATCTACTGTTAATTGTGCGTCTTTAATATCCATTTAAATCTTCTTTATAATAAACAAAATTAATAAAATCAAAATGCATGGAAGCATTACATATTTAATTTCACTTAAAATTACCTGAACTCCCCATTCTGAAAAAAACTTATTAATACCTAAGGGCGATACTCTTATTTCTCTAAATTGTCTATAATTTTTGTTACTGTAAGCCCCACAAAACTATGACCAAAAACAGAAGCCATTATTCTGTGCTTTTAGAATCTATGATGATTGTTACGGGTCCATCATTAAGCAATTCAACTTTCATATCGGCGCCAAATTCTCCGGTCTGTATTTGTTTGCCTAAATCCATTTCTAGTTGTTTTACAAATGCTTCATAGAGCGGAATTGCAATATCTGGTTTTGCTGCTTTTATATAACTGGGGCGATTTCCTTTTTTAGTGGAGGCATGCAGTGTAAACTGGCTCACCACGATAGCTTCTCCGTTAATATCTAATAACGATTTATTCATTACCTGGTTTTCGTCCTCAAAAATGCGAAGATTTACTATTTTTTTTGATAGCCAATTAATATCGTCTGCAGTATCATCATCAACAATACCCAAAAGAATTAATAACCCTTCTAAAATAGAAGCAACCTTTTTTCCTTCAATAATAACACTGGCTTTAGAAACTCTTTGAATTACAACCCTCATTCGTTATCCCAGTTATCGGTTCTGTAATGCCCGTCTTCTCCTTCAATAATTTGCAAATAACTTCTATACCTTGAAACAGCTATTTTATCTTCGTCTAAAGCTTTCTTTACAGCACAATGAGGTTCATGTAAATGCAAACAATTATTGAATTTACAATCTTGCTTTAATTTGAAAATTTCAGGAAAGTAATCCCCAATATCCTCCTTATCTATATCTACCACTCCAAAACCCTTAATACCAGGGGTGTCAATAATCTTGGCTCCAAAACTTAAATCGAACATTTCTGCAAAAGTGGTCGTGTGTTGACCTTGCATATGAAGTGTAGAAATTTCTTTTGTTTTGATGTCTAATGAAGGCTCTATTGCATTAACAAGCGTTGATTTCCCTACCCCAGAATGACCAGAAAACATACTGACCTTATTGTGCATTAAAGCTTTTACTTTATCTACGTTTTTGCCAGACATAGCGGAAACGCCTATACATTCATAACCAATTTGTCGATACACATGCGCTAAATACTTCACTTCATTTAAAGTATCTTCATCGTAAGTATCAATCTTATTGAAAAGTAATATGGCTTTTATATGATAAGCATTAGCTGTTACTAAAAACCGATCTATAAAACTGGTTAATGTTGGCGGATTATTAATAGTAATCATTAAAAAAACCTGATCGATATTGGATGCTATAATGTGGGTTTGCTTAGAAAGGTTTACCGATTTTCGAACTATGTAATTTGTTCGGTCGTGAATATTATGAATAATTCCAGAAACTTGATTATTATCGGTCTCCAACTCAAAATCTACATAATCACCAACGGCAATAGGATTGGTGCTTTTTATACCCTTAAGTCTAAATTTTCCTTTTATACGGCACTCGTAGGTCTCCCCTAATTCATTTTTAACGGTATACCAACTTCCTGTAGATTTATAAACGAGTCCTGTCATAATTTTTTCAAAAGTAGTTTAAAATAATTATTTTAAATGTAAGAATGGGCGTATATTAGTAATCAACTTAACAAACTCAACAACAACATGAAAAAATTACTATTATCATTTTTGCTTTTAATATTTATAAACAATGTTATGGCGCAGACTAATTTGTATGAAAATCCAAATTTTGATGAAATAGCAAAGACCCACAAAATTATTGCGGTAGTACCTTTTAAAACTCAGGTAAAATTAAGACCTAAGCAAATGAAAGACATGAGTACTGAACAACTTAATCGTATTGAAAGATCTGAAGGCGAAAGCATACAGAGTGCTATGTATTCTTGGTTTTTAAAACGAAAAAAACGAGGCGACCTGCCGTCTCTGGAAGTTCAAGATCCAAGAACAACGACTGCTATGTTAAAAAAACAAAATATTGATTACGACAATATTATGGATTTCACGCCGCAAGACTTAGCAAAAATATTAGAAGTTGATGCCGTTATTTCTGGGGAATTTGATACAAATAAACCGATGTCTGAAGGCGCATCTGTTGTACTAGGTGCTTTGTTTGGTTTTTTTGGAGCGACAAACAGTGCAACTATAAATATGAGCGTTCATAATGCCGCAGATGGTATTTTACTATGGAATTACAATAAAAAAGTTAGTGGAAGTATTGGAAGTGATACAGAAGATTTAATTAATATGTTAATGCGCAAAGCATCACGACGATTAGCCTATACTAAAAATAGTAAAGACGAAGATTAATTTTCATAATACTATATAAAAAAAGGCTCGCAATTGCGAGCCTTTTTTTATTATCCATTAATAATTTTTTCCTGATGGTTAATAGATTCCTGATGAATAGCTTTAAACAATTTTAAAATAAACTCTTCACTCAATCCTCTAGACTCACCTTCTAAAACCATATGTCCTAAAATTTCGTTCCAACGTTTAGATTGTAAAACCGCAACGTTTTTTGACTTTTTAAGTGCTCCGATACCGTCTGCCGATTTCATACGCTTACCAAGTAAATCAATGATTTGATTATCAACCACGTCAATTTGCGCTCTTAAATTATTAAGTTCCTTATTGTATTCTGCTTCCGGATCTGATTCTTTTCTAATTTTCAGATCTTTCATAATTTGAATTAACGTTTTTGGTGTAACTTGCTGAGAAGCGTCACTCCAAGCATTGTCTGGATCGAAATGTGTTTCGATCATTAAACCGTCAAAATTTAAATCTAAAGCGGTTTGCGATACATCAAAAATCATATCGCGTTTACCTGTAATATGCGACGGGTCGTTAATTAACGGGATGTCTGGAAATTTATTTTGAAACTCAATAGCTAATTGCCATTCCGGATTATTTCTGTATTTCGTTTTTTCATACGTTGAGAATCCGCGGTGAATAGCTCCTATGTTTTTAACACCTGATTTGTATATTCTTTCAATACCACCTAACCATAATGCTAAATCTGGATTAACCGGGTTTTTAATTAAAACTGGCTTATCTGTTCCTTGCAAAGCATCTGCTATTTCTTGCATAATAAACGGACTCACCGTAGAACGCGCGCCAATCCATAACATATCTACATCATGTTCCATAGCTAATTTAACATGGGCAGCATTTGCAACTTCAGTACAAATTTTCATTCCTGTTTCAGCTTTTACTTTTTGCAACCATTTTAAGCCTAATGCGCCTACGCCTTCAAACATTCCCGGACGTGTTCTTGGTTTCCAAATTCCTGCTCTAAAATAACTTACGTCAGTATCTTTTAACTCATGCGCTATTTTTAAAACTTGCTCTTCTGTTTCGGCACTACAAGGTCCTGCAATTACCAAGGGATGATTTAAATTTAAATCATCTAACCACGTTCTCATTTCTTTTTTGTTCTCCATCTTGTTTATTCTTAACTTATTCCTTTTAATATATCTTTTATATGATTGGTGCTTTTCATTTCATCGAAAATAGCATCAAAATTATCTTCTTTCATCAATTCCTTAAAATGAGTGAGATTTAAAATATACTCTTCTAAGGTTTCAATAACATTCTCTTTGTTTTGTTTGAAAATAGGTGTCCACATTTCTGGGGAACTTTTTGCTAGTCTTACTGTTGAAGCAAATCCACTTCCAGCCATATCAAAAATATCGCGTTCATTTTTTTCTTTATTAATTACTGTCTTACCCAACATAAATGCACTTATGTGCGATAAATGCGATACATAAGCAATATGCTTATCGTGAGCTACCGGATTCATATATCGAATACGCATGCCAATACCCGTAAACAACTTTAATGCTTTTTCCTGAAGTTTAAAGGTTGTTTTTTCAACTTCGCAAACAATATTAGTTTTCCCCACAAACAAACCACTTATAGCAGCACTCGGACCAGAATGTTCTGTACCAGCAATTGGATGCATGGCTAAAAAATTTCTTCGTTTCGGATGATTTTCTACCGATTGACAAATAGCTTCTTTTGTAGACCCTGCGTCTACCACTAACCCCGTATCTGGTATTTTATCTAATATAGTTGGTAACAACTTTACTGTAGCATCAACAGGAATAGATATAATAACTAAATCGGCATCAACAATATCATCTAAAGTTGCTTTTTTATCAATTAATTTGAGCGCCAAAGCCTCATCAAGTGTTGCTTCCTTTCTACTAATACCATGAATTACCATTTCTGGATGATTCTTTTTAATATCAATAGCTAGACTTCCACCTATTAAACCAACACCTATGATGTATATATTTTTCATTTTTCCTCTCCCTAACCCTCTCCAAAGGAGAGGAAACTGTTATGCCTATTATTTTTTCTGTTTACTGTGACTGTAAACTGTTTACTTATTTTACTCTTGCTATTGCTTGTTCTATAACTTCGGTTGATGCACATAATGAAAATCGAATATACCCCTCACCTTTACTACCAAATATGGTTCCTGGAGTAATAAAAATATGATGGTTTTTAAGTATCAAATCTATATATTCTTCCGACTTAACAAATGGCGGTAATTTTGCCCATACAAAAAGACCTGTTGCTTTTTTGTCGTACGTGCAGTTTAATGCATCGGCTAATTTCCAAACTAAATTTCTACGTTGCTGGTAAACATTATTTAATGTTACAAACCACATGTTCGAACATTTTAATGCTTCAATGGCTCCTTTTTGAATTCCGAAAAACATCCCAGAATCCATGTTGCTTTTTACTTTCAAAACATTATTGATATACTTGCTGTCTCCAACAACCATACCTACGCGCCATCCAGCCATATTAAAAGTTTTACTTAACGAGTTAAGCTCTAAACACACTTCCTTAGCGCCTTCAACCTCTAAAATACTTCTTGGATTATTGTTTAAAACAAAGCTATATGGATTGTCGTTAACGATTAAAATACTATGCTTTTTTCCAAATGCAACAAGCTCTTCGAACACATATTTACTTGGTTGTGCACCTGTTGGCATATGTGGATAATTCACCCACATAAGTTTCACTCTACTTAAATCTGATTTTGATAATGCCTTTAAATCTGGCATCCAGTTATTAGCTTCATCAAGTTCATAAAAAACAGGTTTCGCCCCTACTAAATTTGTTACCGATTGGTAAGTTGGATAACCTGGATTTGGTATTAATACCTCATCACCTTCATTAAGGTATGCCATTGAAATATGCATAATCCCTTCTTTACTTCCCATTAAAGGTAAAATTTCTGTAGACGGACTTAAATTAACTTTAAAATGTTCTTTATAAAATCCTGCCATCGCATCTCTTAACTCTGGAAGTCCTTGATAGCTTTGATATTTATGAGCATTCGGATTTGAAAATCCAGCATTCAACGCATCTACAACTTTTTGTGGTGGTTGCATATCTGGGCTACCAATACCCAAATTAATAATGGGTTTACCGCTCGCAATAAGAAGGTTTACTTCTCTTAATTTCTTTGAGAAATAGTATTCTTCAACGGTGTTTAATCTGTTTGCCGGTTCAATCATCTCTTAGCGTTTTTATATTCACCCAAAACTTTAAATCCTTGTGCCATAATATCTATAATAGACTTCGCCTTTTTAAATTCATCATACGTATCAAAAGTAACATCAACAAAAAAAGCGTATTTCCAAGGTGTTTCAACAATAGGTAACGATTGTATTTTAGTTAAATTTAATTTACAATCGCTCATTACATTTAAAATAGCTGCTAAACTTCCGCGTTTATGGTCTGCTTCAAATCTAACTGAGGCTTTATTTATTTGGTTTTCTGGCACTTCTGAAATGGTACGATTTACAATAACAAAACGCGTTTCATTATGCTTTATAGTTTGAATGCTGCGTGCTAAAATATCCAATTCAAAAATTTCGGCAGCCATAGTACTTGCGATCGCGCCAATGCCTTTTAACTGCTTTTCCTGTATACGCTGTGCAACCTCGGCAGTATCTTTATCCTCAACCAATTTAATATGTGGGTGCAATTTAAAAAACTCGATACATTGCAATAACGCCATGGGATGTGAGTATACTTCTTTTATCTCCATGATATTTTGATTTGGCAACGCCATCAAATTATGCTGAATATCTAAATAATGCTCACCAACTATATGCAGCCCAAATCTGTTTATTAATGCATAATTAGGAATGATAGAGCCTGCTATGGAATTCTCTAAAGCCATAATGGCTGCATCACATTTTTTAGTAATAAGTGAATCGACTACCTGATCGAATGTGGAACATTCAATGGCATCGACAGGCTTATTAAAATATTGCTGTGACACAATATGATGAAAAGACCCTTTCACTCCTTGTATGGCTACTGTTTTTATCATATACAAAAAAAAGTCCCGATTTTCATCGAGACCTTATATTTTAAATTTATGTTTATAAATTATACATACAATGTCTCGTCTTTTCCGCTAAAGAAAAAATAAAAATTGCTAAAATATGTATAACTTACTGTCGCTTTCATAATTATGGAGCTAAAGTAATTAATATTTTAAGAAATCAAAATAGGATAAAACCTTTTTTTCATATTTATTAAAAGTTTTAAATATTTTACAGCAAAACTTACATTACGTTAGATAATCATTATTTTTGGACAAACAATTTTATTATGTCAATACAGGTAGAAGGTATTTCGAAACTTTACGGAAACCAAAAAGCATTAAATAACATCTCTTTTAAGGTTGAAAAACCAGAGATTGTTGGTTTTTTAGGTCCTAATGGTGCAGGAAAATCTACAATGATGAAAATTTTAACTACCTATATTAATGCCAACGAAGGTTCTGCTAAAGTAAACGGATTTGACGTAACAGAAGAAAAACAACAAGTGCAACAAAGCGTTGGCTATTTACCCGAACATAATCCGCTGTATTTAGACATGTATGTTAAAGAGTATTTAGCATTTAACGGTAGTATTTATAAAATTGCCAAACAAAGAATAGACGAAGTTATTGAACTTACAGGATTAACGGCTGAAGCCCATAAAAAAATCGGACAACTTTCAAAAGGATATCGCCAACGTGTAGGATTAGCAAACGCCCTTTTACACAACCCGGATGTTTTAATTCTGGACGAACCCACCACGGGTTTAGACCCTAATCAATTAGTTGAAATTAGAAATTTAATTAAAACCATTGGAAAAACAAAAACAGTCTTTCTTTCCACACATATTATGCAGGAAGTTGAAGCCATTTGCGACCGTGTCATTGTAATTAATAATGGTGAAATTGTGGCTGATAAAAAATTAAATGAATTGCGAGAAGACAAAGAACAAACCGTTCTGGTAGAATTTGATTTTCGCGTTGAAGATGCTTTTTTATTAAAATTACCGAAAGTAAAAAATGTTGTAAACACGCATGGTTTTGTTTATGAAATCACTTTTTTAACTTCTGAAGATATGCGCTCGCATGTATTTGATTTTGCTCACGATAATAAATTGAAAATTTTGCAGTTAAACCAAAAAAATGCAAGCTTAGAATCTCTTTTCAGAGATTTAACTTCGAAATAATCAAAAATTCATCAATTATTTTCATAAATATTTACAACTGCATAAAAGTTATTAATTTGTGATGTAAATATGACTAAAATCATCTTTACTAAAATATGTAGACATTAATTTTGCGGCATCACAAAATATTGTATCATAATTAATACATGCGAAGTTATCCTTATTAACTAGTATTTGATAACCATCACAACATTACAAAGAACAAACATGAGTAAAGGAATTTATGTAGCAACTATTGAACCTAACAGCGGAAAATCTGTTGTTGTATTAGGTTTAATGCGTATGCTTTTAGGTAAAACAGCTAAAGTAGGATATTTTAGACCTATTATTGAAGATTTAGAATCTGGCGAAATGGACAACCATATCAGCACTGTTCTATCCCATTTTGAAATTGATATTAATTATAAAAAGACATTTGCCTTTACCAGAAATGAGGTTTTAGACTTATACAATCGAGGTAAATCTGGTGAAGTAATTGATGAAATCATTAAAAAATACAAACATCTTGAAGAACGTTTTGATTTTGTTTTAGTTGAAGGTACCGATTTCTCACATGAAAACTCCAGTATAGAATTAGATTTAAATATTCTAATCTCAAAAAACTTAAGCATTCCTGTTATTATCGTAATGCAGGGAGACAAAAAAGAAAACAAAGAAATTGTTGAAGGTGTTCAATTAGCATATGATACTTTTAGAAGTGAGGTAGACGTGCTTTCTATAATGACTAATAAAGTAGATGCAAAAGATGCTTCAACGCTAAAAAAATTATTACAAAATAGAATTAATAATAATACGGACATTTCGGTTATTCCTAAAATAAATAGCTTATCAAGTCCAACCATGAAAGAAGTTGTTAAAGCTTTAGATGGAAAAGTGCTTTTCGGAAAAGATCTGCTAAATAATTTAATTGACAACTTTAGTGTTGGCGCTATGCAATTGCGTAATTATTTAACGCATTTAAAAGAAAACGCTTTAGTGATTACCCCAGGTGATAGAGCCGATATTATATTAGGAGCATTACAAGCAAATATTTCGAAGAATTACCCAAAAATTTCGGGTGTAGTATTAACCGGAGGGCTAATTCCAGAAGAACCTATTTTAAAATTAATTGAAGGCCTTTCTAGTGTTATCCCAATTGTTAGCGTAAAAGATGGCACTTATACTGTAACTAACAATATAGGCAATATTAAATCTAAAATATATGCTGAAAACGCAGATAAAATTGAAACCTCTATTTCAACTTTCGATTTGCATGTTAATACTGATAAGCTAGCTGAACAGTTAATTACATTTCAATCGGACATCTTTACACCAAGAATGTTTCAATATAATTTATTGCAACGTGCCCTTAAAAATAAAAAGCATATTGTTTTGCCAGAAGGATATGACGAACGTGTTTTACATGCAGCGGCACGATTAATAACTGCGCAAGTTGTTGAATTGACATTAATTGGCGAAGAAGCTAAAATTATAGAACGTATAGAAAAATTTGATATCCCTTTAAACATCAAAGATATAAACATTGTAGATCCGCAGAACTCACCACATTTTGATGATTATGTAAATACATATTACGAACTAAGAAAGCACAAAAATGTTAACTTAGAAATGGCAAAAGATAAGATGTCTGATGTATCGTATTTTGGAACCATGATGATTTACAAAGGGCATGCCGATGGTATGGTTTCTGGCGCGGTAAATACAACACAACACACTTTACTTCCGGCTTTACAATTTATAAAAACCAAACCTGGTGTAAATATAGTATCCTCTATTTTCTTCATGTGTTTAGAGGATAGAGTTTCTGTTTTTGGAGATTGCGCCATCAACCCAAATCCAAACGCAAAAGAATTAGCTGAAATTGCTATTTCATCTGCAAAAACTGCCAAAGAATTTGGAATTGAACCAAAAGTAGCCATGTTGTCGTATTCTTCTGGTGCTTCAGGTAAAGGCGCCGATGTTGAAAAAGTTAGAGAAGCCACAGAAATAGTAAATGCCCAAGCGCCAGACTTAAAAATCGAAGGCCCAATTCAATACGATGCAGCAGTAGATATTGGAATAGGTAAAAGTAAATTGCCAAATTCTGAAGTAGCAGGTCGTGCAAGTGTACTAATTTTTCCAGATTTAAATACTGGTAATAATACCTACAAAGCCGTGCAAAGAGAAACAGGCGCTTTAGCTATCGGACCCGTTTTACAAGGATTAAATAAACCAGTGAATGACCTAAGTAGAGGTTGTACTGCAGACGATATTTACAGTACTGTAATAATAACCGCCATTCAAGCACAAGAAATTTAAACATGCAAGTATTAGTATTAAACTCTGGGAGTTCCTCTCTAAAATATCAATTATTCTCAATGCCTAGTGAAACCATTCTATGTTCTGGAATCATAGAACGTATTGGTTTTGATGACGCTATTTTCAAATTTAAAACTGAAAAAAATACCATTAAATTTGAATCACAAATTTTAAACCACAAAGCTGGATTAAAATTGGTTGCGGAGCATCTTTTAGATAAAAATACAGGCATTATAAAATCTCCTGAAGATATTGCTGTAGTTGGACACCGAGTGGTTCATGGTGGTATTTACTTTAGTGATACAACGGAAATTACTGAAGAAGTTAAAGAAAAGATTAAAGAGTTGTCATCTTTAGCGCCTTTGCACAATCCAGCAAATTTAGAAGGTATTGAAGTTGCCGAAGATATATTTCCAACCGCCAAACAAGTAGCGGTTTTTGATACAGCATTTCATCAATCCATTCCGGAAGTTGCTTATAAATATGCAATTCCAAACGAGTTTTTAACTGAAAAACATATTCGTTTGTACGGATTCCATGGAACAAGTCATAAATATGTTTCAGAAAAAGCCATCGAGTTTTTAGGCAAGAAAGAATCAAAAATAATCACCATTCATTTAGGTAATGGTTGCAGTATGACCGCTGTGAAAAACGGAAAAAGTGTAGACCATTCCTTAGGTTTCTCACCGGTGAGCGGATTAATTATGGGAACGCGTTCTGGCGATATAGACCCTGCTATAATTTTTTATTTAGTTGATAAATTTGGATATAGCTTAAAAGATGTAAACACTTTATTGCAAAAGAAAAGTGGTATGCTTGGACTTACCGGTTTTAGTGACTTACGAGATATTGAAAGTGAAGCCTCTAAAGGAAATAAAGATTGTTTACTGGCATTACACATGAACGCATACCGAATAAAAAAATACATTGGTAGTTATGCCGCTATTTTAAACGGATTGGATGCTATTGTATTTACTGCTGGTATTGGTGAAAATTCAAATTATATGCGCCAGTTAATTTGCGAAGATTTAGACTTTTTAGGCATTGATTTAGATGCTGATAAAAACAATACCCGTTCGAGTGTCATTCATTCTATTAATAAAGAAAATTCAAAAGTTAAAGTTTTAATTGTTCCAACAAATGAAGAGTTGGAAATTGCGAAACAATCGATGGAATTAATTAAAAATTAATCGTCCTTTATACACCTCTTGCACATCTACTAGTGGAGGATGTGTTAATGCAATAACATTTCCTGTACCCGATATTTTACCGGTTAAAGATTGCTGTGGATTAACAATAATATCGTTTGAACTTCGGTTCCAAAACACCACGTTTTGAGATATTAAATTCTGTGCTTCAAAACGTGAGGTGCCCGAAGCTAAAGTTATATTTAAATTATTTGTTTTTCCAGATATAAAACAGTTTGATAGATTATTGAATACGGCGTAAAAAGAATTGTTATCTATTTCTATCCTAAAATTTCCACTTATAAACGTATCAGGGGCACCGTAATCTTCCGCTAATATGGTGATGCTTGGATAGGTTAAAACCCCATCAGAACGCACTTCATATTGCGTTGAACTTCTTATTTCAGTTATATTGGGTGCGGTAACATACACTTTGGTTATTCCATAATCGCGCACATAATTGCAAGCATTATTATCGGTTAGAATCAGTTTTCCTTCAACAACAACTGCTTCAACATCATTTAACAGATTTTTACCTGTTTCTATAACAACCTTTTGCTCTGCTCCTTCTTTAATAATTAATTCAATATCTCTGTTCACCAATATTTTATCAAAACCTGAAACCGTAACTTCTTGTTGCACCATGGTTCCTGAAGATTGAAAACAATCACTCGCATTTTCACTATTGCAAGAAAACAACAGCATTAAAATTAATATGTAAACTAGTTTTTTCATTTTTTACAATCGTACTCCTATTCCAATTTCCACAGCTTCGGCCTTCGCTCCATGTGTTTTTAGTGTTAAAGCGCCAAACCATTTATCATTTATATAGCGTTTTAATCCTATTCTTGAATAAATCCGTCCTTCAAAATCAAATGGGTAATACACATAATATCCAAACTGAGTTTCTAAAGAAGTTTTATTAATAAACAATTCGTGCCCTGCAAATACCCCTACACGTTTGTAATCTTCACTTCCTGAAACATTTTCTCCAAGTTCTGCAACACTTTGATAGTAAATCAGCTCTTTTAAAAAGTTTGAAAAAAATACTTCTGTTCCAAATTGTAGTGCGCTTTTCACATTGATTCGTTTATCGGCATAAGCAGACACGATGTAAAATGGAAACCTACCACTACCTACCACATCACTCTCATTAACACCGCCTCTAAAAACCACATTATATTTTATAGATTGGGTGAATTTTTCTTTCTTACCATCAGCAATGTTGGTTACATATGCAGGTTCCGCATCATCTAAATTATAAGTGACTCCCAGATTAAAAGTAATGGAATTAACACTGGCATTAGGTGCCTTTATGTTGGCGTTTGAATAATGTATTAAAGAAAATCCTGCTTGCAACCCGAAGTTATCTATTATACGCTCCTTTTTATAATTAAGCATCATCATGGTACTGCTTAACATTTTTGTTCCAAAAGCTATGTTTCTATAGTTGGTTTCTCTGTCGTAAGGTTTGGGTGTGTAACCAATTCCCTGCCCGATTCTAAACATGACATTTCGATTTAAAAAATAGAAATTATAATGCGCATATAACGACATATTGTTCCCTAAAACTTCGTTTTTTAGGTTTTGATAAACAAATGTTGCTCCATAATCTGGGTAGTTGTAACGCTGTTCCCAATCTTCAAATCCGTAAGTTTTTTTATTCCAACTTAAAATCACCCCTTCCGGATGCCCGTTGATTAAATGAAGAATATCATTATTGTGTAAAGCAATATTTCCTTTAAAATAGTTTACATCTATATACGATGTATGCTGCTTATCTTGCGAAAAACCAAACAGTGTTAATACTAAAAGAGTGTAGGTGAAAAATTGCTTCATTTATATTAAATACTGGGCAAAAGTAATAGAATAATTAAAATAACTAAATCTTATTAATCTTTAAATTAATAATCATTGTGTAACACTTTTTATAGTATTTATTAAATCTTCTGGTTTATAAGGTTTTGGTATATAAGCGGCCATACCTGCATCATAACATTTATCTATTTGATTTTTAAGCAAACTAGCTGTCATTGCTACAATAGGTATTGGTCTAGTTATTTTGTTTTTATTCTCTATTTCCCTTATTCGCTTTGTGGCTTCATACCCATTCAACTCTGGCATTTGGACATCCATTAATATAATATCAAAATCAAAATTATTGTAGGTCTCAACTGCTAATTTTCCGTTTTCAACAAACGTTATTTTAACATCAGGAATATACCAACTCAGGTCATCTTTTATAACCATGGTATTAAACTCGTTGTCCTCTGCGACTAGAACCCTCAAGCCTTTTAACTCATTACCAATAACTTTTAAATGAGACTCATCTAAGAATGTTTGAATCTCTTCTGTCTGTTCACTAACAATCAAAGGCAATTCAAAATAAAACACACTTCCTTCATCTTCTTCATTTAATACGCAAATATTGCCTTCTTGTAATTCAATAAGTTGTTTTGTGATGGTCAATCCTAGTCCAGTACCACCATAAAATCCTTTAGATATATTATCCCCTTGTTTAAAAGATTCAAAAACAGTTTCTTTTTGACTACTTGATATTCCTATTCCTGTATCCTTAATTACGAACTTAATATTATCCTGGCTATGGGATAAATTGATTTCTACATACCCGTTTTCAGTAAATTTTATCGCATTACTAACCAGATTCATCAATATTTGATTTAGGCGACCTGGATCACCAATAATGGTTTTTGGAAAATCTTCAGCAATATTCATTTTTAATTCCAAGCCTTTTTCTTCAGCCTTATTGTGATATATATTCACTACCTGCTCAACAATTTCAATCGCATTCATATTAATCTTTACTATTTCCAAATTTCCAGATTCAATTTTAGACATATCTAGTACGTCATTGAGCAAAACCAATAGATTATCTGCACTAATTTTCATAGCATCTAAAAAATCATTTTGTGAGTTTGGATGTGGCTGACGACGTAATGAATTTAGCATACCAGAAATAGCATGCATAGGTGTACGTATTTCATGGCTCATATTGGAGAGAAACTGTTCTTTATATTTTTCAGATTGTTCAGCTCTTAATTTTTCTAGTTCAATAATTTTGTTTTGTTTGTTGATAATCTTTAGGCGGTTGTTAATATAAAAAAAGCCAACCGTTAAAAGTAATTAAGCAATCGAAACTATCCAGATCATCAATCTTTGATTAGAAAATCTTTCTAAGGCCAAAACTTGCTGTAAACTTGCTTCTTCTCTTTCATTTTGTAAATTTAGATTCCCGATAAGAAGAGCGTTTCGAAATGATCTTTGTTTCTGCTGTAACCCATAAAATTTCTCAAAATGATAATTAGCTTCTTTAAAATTACCGTTTTTTTGATATGCTTTTCTTAAAATATTATGAGCAGTTATTTCTTCTCTTTCTGCTCCCATATCTAAAGCAGCGTCCAAGGATTTATTAGCATAGTATATTACGGAATCTATTTCCTTATACACGTTTAAATATACATCCGCTATTAGTGCATAACGATCAGATTTCATGTTGAGAGGAGCTAGATCATAAAGGCTTTTTTTTGCATAATAAAGTGTTGAATCCATTTGGTTATTTCTAAAGAAATGTTCAGCCTTAAATTGATATATTCTCGCTAGATATTCTTTGTTATCTCCTTCAAAAGGAAGCCCTTCTAGTTCAATTTTGCTAAATTGATCAAGAGCATCTTTGTTTTTTCCTTGTAATGACAGTATTTCTCCAACATGATTACTTGTATCACGATAAATATCAAAGATGCTATCTCTTTTAGCAAGCCATACCGCTTCTAGAAAATAAACAAGACTTTCATCATATCTATATTGATCTCTTAACAGCATTCCCATAGTCATATTAAAATCGGGGAGAACTTGTTTGATAGCAGGGGAATTTGGATTCGCCTCAATCAACTTTTTAAGACACATGATATCCTTATAAGCTCCTGTATTATCGCCAAAATCTCTAATTTTATGTTTGAATAATTCAGGAAGTATCATCATTTCGCTATATACATCACCACGTTTTTTTGCGCTTATAATTTGCTCTTCCCATCCTGTGATAGCTAAAACTTGTTTCTTTTTCTGATTTTGTAAAAAATTCGAATCTTTAACTTGGGCATGGTTGGTTATGCCTAATAAGAAGAAAAATATGGAGATATAATGTCTCATTCAATACCTATTGAATTAAACCATTTATTAAAAGCTTCTTTTTTTCTTCTTGAAATTGGAATGCTACCATTGTTGAACAATGTGACTTCAGTGCTTTTCGGTTTTGAAATAATATGCAATCTGTTAATCAAATAGGATTTATGACATCTAAAAAATCCCTTATCATTTAATAATTCTTCTAAATCACTTAAAGTTTTTGAAATCAATTCCTTTCGCTCTTTATTTAAATGTATAATACTATAATTACTATCACCTTCGATATATATAATATCCTTTAGTCTAAGCTGTAAAACGCCTTGCTGTGTTTTTAATGTTAAAACTTGGCTGGGTATGTCTTTAGATTGTAAATTGGATAATGCTAATGGAACATTATCCCAATCACTTTTTTGATCAACATTTTTGTTAAATCTATTAATAGCATTTTTTAATTCCTCAATATCAAATGGTTTCAACAAATAATCCAAAGCATTAAACCGTATAGCTTTAATAGCATAATGGTTATAGGATGTAATAAATATGGTTTTAAAATTAGTGTTAGTCAGTTGGGTTAGCATTTCAAAACCCGTCATATCACTCATTTCTACATCTAAAAAAATAAGATTTGGTTGCAATGAATTTATACTCTCAATACCCTCCTTACCAGAATTGGCAGTCCCTAAAATTTGAATATCGGGAAAATAGATGCTCAGCTTATCTTGAAGTAAATCTTGTATAAAAGGATCATCATCAATAATAAGGCATCTTATGCTGTTGGTTTTATGAGAAATACTATTCAAAGTTTGAATTAATTATTTTAGACACTTCATTAACTGCTATATCTAATGTAGTAATAATATTGTTCACTAATTGTTCTAATTCTTTAATTGGCATGGTTTGATATTCAAATTCCATACGTTGAATAGGTGTTGTAATATTCTTAATACCAAAAAATTGTAATTGCGGACTCATTTTATGAAGTATCTGCCGTATCATCCTTCTATCTCCATTGAGCAAGCTTACTTTTAAGTGATCAAGACGTTCAGGAATCAATTCTTTAAACTGAGTTAAATAATTAAAAATTCGATCAGGGTTATCTCTTGAAATATTGATAACATTTTGAAGATCTATAATGGTGCTATCATCCCATTTTATATTCATAACAAAGCTATTAACTATACAATAATACCATAAAAAAAAATGAAATACTAAAAGTTAATCATGTACTGATTTATCGGGTAATTACATTTGAAACGAACCGTTAAATAAACCGGAAAATCAATACATCGTCACATAATAAAAATGTCTTGTATTCAGAACTAACAAGGAGTAATATTGAATCACTTAAAACCAACTAATTAAATAACCTTTTAAATTTAATCCATTATGAAAAAACACGTATTAATTATTGGAGTTTTAGCTTTATTAAGTTTTAGCTGTTCCACCGAAGATGTTGCAAAATCTCAAGAGTCAAATTTAAGTTTAAAGGAGCCAAGCTCAATGAACAAAATTTTATCGAGTGCTGAATTTAAAGACTATCTAAACACAACATATCTCCAAAAAAACACTCAAAATAAAACATCAAGTAAAGGAAATAATAATGGTTTAATGATCCTATCAGACGGTTTCAATGTATCATTTGCTGCCATTATAGATTGGTCAAGTTTCATTGCAATATCAGGTGAGGGAACCATTGAGAAATTGCCAAACGGAAAAGCAAAATTCTCTGTCCACACTAATAGTCCTGATGCTTTTTATCTAGATTTTAGTACATGGTCACAATTATCCAGTGGTTGTGTTGATTCCCCACTTGGCAGTCTTAATTATAATTATATAAGTGAATATGATACTGATTCTTATGAACATTGGTTAACTGGAGAATTAATTACTATTTATTTTCCAACTGGAGAGAACAGTTCGACAGAATCAGGAAATGGTCATTGCAGAGTTAGTGATGCGACGATGGTTTATAACGATGATTTTACAGAAATCATAGACTGTGGCGAAGCAACTTTTTATAAGACCATTAAATTAACAGGTAATGGAAAAAAAGGCTTTACCTTATCCTTAAAATAATTTGATTACACGGTATCAAATTGCTTTAAAGAAACTACTACATATTATGAAAATGAAAAACAGAATTTTGCTTGCCGAAAAATTAATACTAGGTATTTTTTTAGCAACTTTTATTGGCTGCTCATCAAATGATGAAGAAACACTTATTAAACAAGAATCAATAATTACATGGGGAAATCCTGAAGATATGTATTCTGGATTAGCATTAAGTGACACAGAATTAAATGCTACAGCTAATGTACCAGGCGCATTTGTTTACACTCCTGCCATAGGCACTGTATTAAGTTTAGGAGCGAATCAAAATTTAAAAATTGATTTTACGCCCACAGATGCCGTTAATTATAACACTGCAACCAAAACTGTAACAATTAATGTAGTTAATGCAACTGATTTTGACGGTAATGTATATAAAGTAGTAGCAATTGGAAATCAAATCTGGATGGCTGAAAACCTGAAGGCAACCCACTACCGCAATGGAGACCTTATTCCAAATATAACAGATAACACAGAATGGGGAAATTTAACCACAGGAGCTTGGTCTTTTTATGCTAACAGCGACGCAAACGGAAACCTTTATGGTAGACAATACAATTTTTATGCGGTGGTTGACCCTAGAGGTTTAGCACCTGAAGGATGGCATGTGGCAAGTAACGCCGAGTGGACTGCTTTAAATACCTTTTTAGGAGGAGATGATGTAGCTGCTCCAAAATTAAAAGCCACATCGGGTTGGCCTTTTAGCACCTTCACAACACCAAATAATGAAAGTGGTTTTTCTGCCCTTCCTGGAGGAGCACGAGATACAAATGGAATACCATACTGGATTGATTTTGCAGCTTTTTGGTGGACTTCTACGGATATTCCAAATTCAGCAGATGCAAATATGATTACAGTATACAAAAATGAGAGTTATATAGGTATTAATAACGATTTTAAGGATGAGGGTTATTCAGTTCGTTGTATTAAGAATTAATTTTATACACCTTAAATTATAAAATTAGTCCGATTAAAAAACACCTAACCAACCATATTAATTATTTATAAAACTAACAGGAGTTTGAATTAGTCAAAGCGCATTTAAAAAAATGCGCTTTTTGTTTTAAAACAAAGCAGAAGCAATGGCTTTTATATTATCGCTTTTACCCATGGAGTAATAATGTAATACCGGAACACCTGACGCTTTTAATTCTTTAGATTGCTGAATGGCAAACTCAATACCCACTTGCCTTACGGCATTATTGTCTTTACAAGATTCAACGGCGTCAATAAGATCTTGTGGTAAATCTATTTTAAACACCTGTGGTAATATTTGCAAATGGCGTTTCACAGCAATAGGTTTTATACCAGGAATAATAGGCACTTTGATACCTAAAGCCCTCGCTTTATCTACAAATTCAAAAAACTTATTGTTATCAAAAAACATTTGAGTCACCACATAATCAGCTCCGGCATCCACTTTTTCCTTTAAACGCTTTAAGTCGGTTACTAACGATGGCGCTTCCATGTGTTTTTCAGGGTAACCAGCCACACCAATACAAAAATCAGCGTTATGCTCTACTATCACATCATCATGCAAATATTTCCCACTGTTTAACTCTGCAATTTGTTTCACTAATTCACTGGCAAATGCATTACCGCCTTCAACAGGCTTAAAATAAGCTTCATCTTTCATAGAATCGCCACGTAATGCCATCACATTATCGAGTCCTAAATAATGACAATCAACCAAAACATATTCTGTTTCTTCTTTAGTAAACCCCCCACAAAGTAAATGCGGTATCGCATCAACCCCATATTTATGCATTATAGACGCACAAATTCCAACGGTTCCGGGACGCATACGCGTAATTCGTTTATCTAGAAGTCCGTTACCTTTATCAATATACACGTACTCTTCTCTAGAGGTTGTTACATCAATAAAAGGCGGATTAAACTCCATCAAAGGGTCTATATTATTATAAAGATCCTGAATATTTTTACCTCTTTGTGGTGGAATAACTTCAAAAGAAAACAATGTTTTCCCGTTTGCTTTTTTTATATGGTCTGTTACTTTCATTTCCCCTAAATCCCCAAAGGAGACTTTTATATTAATTTATATTTTTTGGCGATACCCAAGGGTCGCACTTTTCGCTACAAGTCCTCGCTCCTGCATCGCTGTGGGCTTTCCACTGCGATTGCTAACGCAGGCTAAACCAATAGCCTTTTCACCTCATTATAATCTTCTTCATACTCCCAGTATATCCATCTGCCATCCACATAATCGGTTAAAATATATTTCTCGCTAATGGATTTTATTCTGGAAACAGGAATTATTTTCTTCGAAAAATTATCCGAAAGTATTTGCTCCATTATCTCTTTATTCTTAGCATTATAGCCATGCGATATAATATAACTACCTAATGTTAATTCTATAAATTCTGGTTTCATTTTTATTATTTATTCGTCATTGCGAACAGCGTGAAGCAATCTGTTTCTCTTTATGAGATTACTTCGTCGTGCCTCCTTGTAATGACGTATGTTTTTATTGTTCCGCAATGGCTGGATGCAACCATTTTCTAGCCTTTTCTTTTGTTATCCCTTTTCTATCCGCATAATCGGTTACTTGATCGTCAGTAATTTTTCCTAGACCAAAATATTTCGCTTCCGGGTTTCCAAAATAATATCCCGAAACTGCTGCTGCTGGCCACATCGCCATACTTTCAGTTAGTGTTACCCCAATAATTTTCTCAACATCCAACAAACTCCAGATGGTTTCCTTTTCCAAATGGTCTGGACATGCCGGGTATCCTGGTGCCGGACGAACACCTTTATAACTTTCTTTAATTAAATCATCATTCGAAAGTGTTTCGTCCGAATCATAGCCCCAATGTTTCGTTCGTACTTGCTTATGTAAATATTCTGCTAAGGCTTCTGCAAATCTGTCGGCAATAGCTTGCGCCATGATTGCGGTATAATCATCTTCTTTATCTCTAAAACTATCAGCCAACTCTTGTGCGCCAAAAATGGCGACACAAAAAGCACCCATGTAATCGGTTTTTCCAGTGTCTTTAGGCATAATAAAATCTGCCAATGCTATATTTGGAATCCCTTCTCGTTTACTTAATTGCTGACGCAAGGTTCTAAAAACCGCTATTTCTTTACCTTTCTTTTGAACAGAAATATCATCATTATTGATTGTATTTGCTTCAAACAATCCAAAAACAGCTCTGGGTTTTAATAATTGTTTCGCAATAATATCTTCAATCATTGCTTGGGCTTCATTATACATAATGGTTGCTTGTTCTCCAACAACCTTATCCGTTAAAATATCAGGGAATTTACCATGTAAATCCCAGCTTCTAAAAAACGGACTCCAATCTATAAACGGCACGAGCTCTTTTAAACTTAATTGCTTCAACATTTGTATACCTAACTCCTTAGGCTTTACAATTTCAGTGCTATCCCAATCAATTTTAAATTTTCGTTTACGCGCTTCGTTAATAGAAATATATGATTTTTCTTTACCTCGTTTTAAAAACTTCTCACGAAACTCGTCATAATCCTTTTTTAAATTGGCAACATAATCATTGTTGGATTTCTTATTTAATAAATCGCCAACAACAGTCACAGCTCTCGAAGCATCATTCACATGAACCACGGCATTTTTATATTGCGGGTCTATTTTAACAGCAGTATGTGCTTTCGATGTGGTAGCGCCTCCAATTAACAATGGAATGACAAAATTCTGACGCTCCATTTCTTTCGCTAAATATACCATTTCGTCCAGCGACGGTGTAATTAATCCAGATAGACCTATAATATCTACATTGTGCGCTTTCGCCTCCGATATAATTTTTTCAGGAGCTACCATAACCCCTAAATCAACTATTTCATAATTATTACAAGCCAACACTACACTTACTATATTTTTACCAATATCGTGAACATCGCCCTTTACAGTAGCCATTAACACCTTTCCAACTGGTTCTTGAAATTCACCTTTTTCGGCTTCTATAAATGGATTTAAATAACCCACTGCCTTTTTCATTACACGCGCTGATTTAACCACTTGTGGCAAGAACATTTTACCAGCTCCAAATAAATCGCCCACCACATTCATGCCTATCATTAAATGACCTTCAATAACATCTATAGGTTTTTCGGCTTGTTGTCTTGCTGCTTCGACATCCTCAATAATAAAAGCATCAATACCTTTTACCAATGCATGCGTAATACGGTCTTGCACTGGGTTTTCACGCCATGATAAATCCAAACCTTTTTCAACTTTCGAGCCTTTTACAGTTTCAGCGAAATCTAATAAACGTTCAGTCGCATCGTCGCGTCTATCTAAAATAACATCTTCAACACGTTCCAATAAATCTTTCGGAATATCATCATATACTTCTAAAAGCGCTGGATTTACAATTCCCATATTCATTCCAGCCTGAATAGCATGGTATAAAAATACGGAGTGCATTGCTTCCCGCACGCCATCATTTCCTCTAAACGAAAACGATACGTTACTTACGCCTCCACTCACACTTACATTTGGTAAGTTTTCTCGAACCCAACGTGTTGCTTCAATAAAATCGATGGCATTTCTTTTGTGCTCATCCATTCCCGTTGCTACAGGAAATATGTTTAAATCAAAAATAATATCTTCTGATGGAAAGCCAACTTTATCAACTAAAACACGATACGATCGTTCTGCTATTTCTATTCTACGCTCATAATTATCAGCTTGTCCTACTTCATCAAAAGCCATTATTACAACGGCTGCTCCGTAACGTTTAATTTGCTTTGCTTCCCAGATAAATTTCTCTTCACCTTCTTTTAATGAAATAGAATTCACTACACATTTTCCTTGCACCACTTGCAAACCAGCCTCTATAATTTCCCATTTTGAACTATCAATCATGATAGGTACACGAGAAATATCCGGCTCTGCTGCAATTAAATTTAAAAAGCGAACCATAGATTCTTTGCCATCAATAAGACCATCGTCCATATTAATGTCAATTATTTGTGCCCCACCATCTACTTGATGACGCGCCACTGCTAAAGCTTCATCAAATTTTTCTTCTTTAATTAATCGTAGAAACATACGTGATCCAGCAACATTAGTACGTTCTCCAACGTTTATAAAATTGCTGTTTTCATTTAGAATTAGAGGTTCTAATCCTGACAGTCTCATATATTTTCGCTCGACCTTATCTTTCATTTATAGTTTTTTAATTTGATTCTGAAACAAGTTCAGCGTGACCACGCGGTTTATATTTCGCAGCAATATCTGCAATTACTTTTATATGCTCTGGAGTTGTACCACAACAACCGCCAATAATATTTATTAAATTTTTCTTTAAATATTCTTCGATTTGCTCACCCATTTCTTCAGGAGATTCATCATATTCACCAAAAGCATTTGGTAACCCAGCATTGGGATGTGCTGAAATAGCAAAGTCTGTTTTATTAGCAATCGCCTCTAAATGGGGTTGCAATAAATTAGCTCCTAAGGCACAATTAAAACCAATTGATAATAATGGAATATGTGATACTGAAATTAAAAATGCTTCAGCAGTCTGTCCTGATAATGTTCGACCACTAGCATCGGTAATTGTACCACTTAGCATCGTTGGTATTTCAATATTTCTTTCGTCTTTCACTTCTTCAATCGCAAATAAAGCTGCTTTTGCATTTAAGGTGTCAAAAACGGTTTCAACTAATAGTAAATCAACACCTCCATCAATTAGTGCTTCAACCTGCTGCTTGTAGGCAACACGTAAATCGTCAAAAGTTACGGCTCTAAATCCTGGATCGTTTACATCAGGTGACATACTTGCCGTCTTATTTGTTGGTCCAATAGAGCCTGCAACAAAACGTGGTTTATTAGGCTCTCGTTTTGTAAATTCATCTGCCACTTCTTTTGCAATTTTGGCCGATTGAAAATTAAGTTCATATACCAAATCTTCCATTTGATAATCTGCCATGGCAATAGTTGTTCCTGAAAAAGTATTAGTTTCTACAATATCCGCTCCTGCTTCAAAATATTTACCATGTATGGTTTTAATAGCTTCTGGCTGAGTAAGAGACAACAAATCATTATTACCTTGTAAAGGAGTTGGGTAATCTTTAAAACGCTCGCCTCTAAAATCTACTTCAGTAAATTTATAACGCTGTAGCATCGTTCCCATAGCGCCATCAAGTACTAAAATACGGTCTTTTAAAGCTTTTTGTATGTTTGACATATTGATATTTTTATATCTGAATGTCATCAAGAAAAGTAAAGAAACACTTTTCGTTATCTTTCCAATATTCCTTAAAAATATCAGTAGAACGCAGCACCTTTCACTAAAAATCGGGAGGTTGCCAAGGCTTCAACGGGTCTATTCCCTCTACCTTTCTTGATAACACTTTTAATTCGTTTATGAACTAGTGCGCAAAAATACCACGCATTTTTTTAAATTCACACTAATTTGATGAAAATTGCCCTTTTTATTCAAATAGTGTTGATGACAAATAGCGGTCTCCTCTATCACAAATAATCGCTACAATAATTCCTTTATCAATGGATTCAGCTATTTTCAAAGCACAATACACAGAACCTCCACTGCTCATACCTGCAAAAACACCTTCTTCTTTGGCTAATCTTTGAGTTGTGGTTTTAGCATCTTGCTCACTTACATCTACAACAATATCCACTTTAGAACGGTTGAAAAACTTTGGCACGTAATCTGGTGACCACTTTCTAATTCCAGGTATTTTAGCTCCATCTTCAGGCTGTGCGCCAACTATCGTGATGTTTTTATTTTTTTCTTTTAAATAAGTTGAAACACCCATAATGGTTCCGGTTGTTCCCATGGCCGATACAA
>Ga0102812_10000624_pt1 | contig 25143 bp, 21 predicted proteins | sample ColrivemetaGS713_FD_79334 | JGI IMG/M metagenome (GOLD analysis project Ga0102812, IMG submission 79334) | Estuarine microbial communities from the Columbia River estuary - Flood tide ETM metaG S.713 | ecosystem: Environmental > Aquatic > Marine > Intertidal zone > Estuary | place: USA...
ATCACACCGGGCGGGCAGGCCGCGCTGTTCAACAGCCACATGGCGGCCTGTAGCATCGGCGACCGCGCCTTGTTCCTTGACCCCTATTACGCCACCTACCCCGGCCCGATCCGGTCGGTTGGCGCTGTGCCGGTCACCGTGGCGGCCCTTCCGGAACACGGGTTCCAGCCCCAAGCCAGCGCGATTGCCGCGCAGGCCGACGGTGCAGCCTCCCTATTGATCAATTCACCAAACAACCCGACGGGTGCGGTCTATTCCCGCGAAACGCTGGACGGCATTGCACGGGTGACCAAAGATCACGACCTTTGGCTGATCTCGGAAGAGGTTTATGACACCCAAGTCTGGCAAGGCACCCATATTTCGCCTCGCAGCTTGCCCGATATGGCCGAACGGACCCTGGTCGTGGGGTCGATGTCGAAAAGCCATGCCATGACCGGCAGCCGCTGTGGCTGGATCTGCGGCCCCGAAGAGGTGATCCAAACCCTTCTGGATCTGACCACCAACACCACCTACGGCGTGGCCGGTTTCGTGCAAGAAGCCGCGAATTTCGCGCTGAATGCCGGACCGGATCTGGAAACCAGCGTCGGCGCACCCTTTGCCCGCCGCCGCCAGATCGCGCTAGACCTTTTGGCCCGTCAGAATCTGGTCAAAGCCTCGCCGCCTCAGGGCGCGATGTATATGTTGCTGGACATTCGGGCGACGGGTCTGAGCGGCGAAGAATTTGGCGAACGTCTGCTGGCCGAACGTCGGATCGCTGTCATGCCGGGTGAAAGCTTTGGCAGCGCTGGTGCCGGTCATATCCGTGTGGCCCTGACCATCGCTGACGATGATTTTGCCGCCGCCTTTGCCCAAGTTCTGGATTTTGCCGCGCAGATTGTGGGTTGATCCGGTGAGGGGCTTTCGCCTTAGCTGGACCTGAAACAGCGTCGGGGGATGTCAGATGACAAGTGGCGAGGTTTTTCGGGCCCTGCACCAACGGGGAAATCCGTTCGTCCTGTGCAATGTCTGGGATCGCGGCTCTGCGCTGTTGATGCAGGGATTGGGCGCCAAGGCGCTCGCCACATCTTCGGCGGCGCATGCCTTTACGCTAGGGCGAGGCGATGGCGGAACCCTGACACGGGACGATGCATTGGCCCACGCGCAGGACATTCTGTCCGTGGCCCATGTGCCGGTTCAGGGGGATTTCGAAAACGGCTTTGGCGATGACCCGGACACCTGCGCCGAAACGGTCCGTCTGGCCGCCGAAATCGGTCTGGCGGGGATTTGTATCGAAGACACCGCATTCCCGTCGGGCGCGTCTTACGACCATGACCTCTCGGTGGAGCGTATTAGGGCGGCAGCAGCGGCAGCCCGCGCCCTGCCCCATGATTTCGTCTTGACCGCGCGGGCCGACGGGTTTCTGACCGGCAGTTACGGGATGGAGGGCGCACTGGCGCGACTGCAAGCGTTTGAAGACGCAGGCGCCGATTGCCTTTATGCCCCCATACCGCCGAAATTTGCCGATCAGGCGGAAATCTGTCGTCGCTTTGCCGCGCCAGTGAATGTGCTGATCGCGGGGGAATACACCCATCATCCGCTGTCGGATTATGCCACGATCGGGGCCGCACGCCTGTCGCTGGGGTCGAGCCTTGCACGAGCGACCCATCGGATCATGGTCGACGCAGGTTCTGCGATGTTTGATCACGGGGATTTCACGGCGCTGGGCCGGTCGATTTCCGGTGATACCGTCAATGATTTGATGAACAAGGGTCGCCACCCCTAACAATCGCACGACCAAAGGTTCAAAACCGACCTTTCGTCGGAAACGGAACAGAAAAGACCGTTTTCCACGCCAGAGTTGGCGGCATGAAAGTCGAATTCGCCCCAACCGAAGACCGCAGCAAATTATCGCTGGTCCTGCGCACCATCGGTGCGCGGCGGGGTCGTGCCGCGCGTGGGCGTCCGCTGGTCTGACTCCAGACCAAACCGATTTCCAACTTTCTCAAAGGCACCAGTCATGTCTGATACTTCCGTCGCGGGCGAAGCCCGCGCATCGCGTCCTGCCCGTTCCGGTGGGCGTGCAGCCCGCACCGCACTCCGCGCAGCCCCCGTGGCCGCTGAAAACCGCTCTGTCCGTCCTGGCATGTCTGGCGGCACCTACAACCCGCTGACCGAGGCCGAGGTGCTGCGCATCCACGAAGCGGCCCTAACCGCGCTCGAGGAAATCGGCCTCGCCGACGCCCCGCCGTCGGGCGTGGAAATCCTGACAGGTGCCGGCGCCATTCTGGGCGATGACGGTCGGATCCGGTTCCCCCGTGCATTGGTCGAAGACATGTTGGCCAAGGCTGCCAAGGGCATCACGCTTTACGGACGTGACCCGCAATATGACATGCTCTTGTCCGGGACCCGCGTGCACTATGGAACCGCTGGCGCGGCGGTGCATATGGTTGATGTGCTGGGCCGCAATTATCGGGAATCGACCGTTCAAGACTTGCACGACGCGGCGCGGATCGTGGACCAGATGGACAATATCCATTTCTTCCAACGCGCCATGGTCTGCCGCGATATCGCCGACAACCGCGAGATGGACCTCAACACCGTCTATGCCTGTTGTTCGGGCACCCGCAAACATGTGGGGACGTCGTTCACTGATCCGGATTACGTCAAAGACGCCTTTGACCTGCTCCACCTGATTGCGGGCGGAGAAGAGGCATGGCGCGCGCGCCCCTTCGTGTCGAATTCGAACTGCTTTGTGGTTCCGCCGATGAAATTCGCAACCGAATCCTGCCGCGTGATGGAGGAATGCATCAAAGGCGGGATGCCCGTTCTGCTGCTATCCGCGGGGATGGCAGGGGCAACCGCACCTTCGACCGTTGCAGGCGCCATTGTGCAGGCCGTTGCCGAATGTCTGGCGGGTGTTGTCTATGTCAACGCGATCAAACCCGGATTCCCTGCAATTTTTGGCACATGGCCCTTTGGTCTGGACCTGCGCACCGGCGCCATGACGGGCGGATCGGGCGAACAGGCCCTGCTGACGGCAGGCTGTGCCCAGATGCACCGTTTCTATGGGCTGCCGGGCGGGGCGGCGGCGGGGATCGCCGACAGCAAACTGCCCGATATGCAGGCCGGATGGGAACAGATGTGTTCCAACCTGATGGCGGGTCTGTCGGGCCTGAACATGGTCTACGAGGCCGCAGGGATGCATGCATCGCTTCTCGGGTTCTGCCATGAAAGCCTGATCCTCGGGAATGATATCATCGGTCAGGCGCTGCGCTGTGTGCGCGGGATCGAGGTGGACGATACCACCCTCGCCCTTGCCGAAATGCGTCAGGTCTGTCTCGGCGGTCCGGGCCATTATCTGGGCACCGATGAAACCCTGTCGCGGATGGAAAAGGACTATGTCTATCCCTTGATGGGGGACCGAATGTCACCCAAGGAATGGGTTGAAAAGGACAAGCCGGACCTGATTGAAAAGGCTGTTTCGAAAAAGGAACGCATCCTTGCCGAACGAGCCGCGGCCCGTTTTGATCCTGAAACTGACGCCGCGATCCGCGCGCAGTTCAAGATCCACCTGCCCGCCTAGGCAGGCAAGGCAACGATCTCTCCGGGGCGGCTAAAGGTGCCGCCCCCGACCGCCGCACCAACCCCTGTCGTGCTGGGACAGGATGTGGGCATCCCCCGCGCCACCCGCATCGCGAGATGGGCAAAGGCCTGCGCCTCGATCATATCGCCATTCAGGCCGCACGCCTCGACCGGTTCCACCGCGCAATCAAGGGTCGCGGCAAGCATCGCCATCAAGGTCGGATTGTGCCGGCCACCGCCGCAAACCAACAGACGCGACGGCAGGGTCGGACAGTGTTCCATCGCCCGCGAAACTGACATGGCAGCGCAAGCGGTCAGGGTCGCGGCGGCGTCTGCATCGCTTAGACCCGCGACCGCAGGGGCAAGATCGGCAAAGCTGTCCCGATCCAGTGATTTGGGCGGCATCCGGTAGAAATAGGCGTGATCCAGAAAGGCGGTCACGATCGCCTCGTCCACTTGACCAGAGGCGGCCAAAGCCCCGTCACGGTCCTGATCCAGCCCCAAACGACGCTGCACCAGATCATTGATGGGCGCATTGGCGGGGCCGGTGTCAAAGGCCAAGAGCGCCCCTTCATCTTGCGGGCGGTCAAGGCGGGGATCGATCCATGTCAAATTGCCAACGCCGCCAAGGTTAAGAAACCCGATTGGCTGGGCTGCGCCTATGTATTTGGCAAGGGCAAAGTGATAGAATGGCGCAAGCGGCGCACCCTGCCCGCCCAGTTGCACATCCGAACTGCGAAAATCCCAGACGACGGGCACGCCCAGCACCTCGGCCAAAAGTGCCCCGTTCCCGACCTGAAGGGTCCGACGGTTGTCGGGATCATGGGCGAGCGTCTGGCCGTGAAAGCCGATCATGTCGATGTCGGCAAAGCCCGCCAGAACCTCCGCATGGGCGGTTTCGACCACTTCGGCGGCGGCCTCGACCTCGGGTCCCGACCATTTGCCAAGGGCGGCACGCAGGACCTGACGTTCGGCATCGGTGTAGGGGCGATAGGCCGTTTCATCGAATTCTGAAATCACCGCACCATCAGTCACCAGAACCGCCGCATCCACCCCGTCGAGCGAGGTGCCGGACATTGTTCCCAAAACCCGCTTTGGCCCTGCCTTCAACATCCGCTTTCCCTCTGGTCCTTTGCCGCTTATAGAGCGTCCCATTCATAGTATCTGCAATCTTCCGGACATGCCAATGACCTACCACCCCAAATCCGAATTCATGGCCACCATGATCGCCCGCGGCTTTCTAGCGGATTGCACGGATTATCAGGGGCTGGACGAGGCCTTGGCCAAAGGCGTTGTGCCCGCATATATCGGGTTCGACGCGACCGCCAAATCGCTGCATGTGGGCAGCCTGATCCAGATCATGATGCTGCGCTGGCTGCAAAAGACAGGGCATAAACCGATCACCCTGATGGGTGGCGGCACGACCAAGGTTGGCGATCCGTCGTTCCGTGCGGACGAACGCCCCCTGCTGTCGGCTGAACAGATCGACGACAATATCGCGGGGATCAAAAAGGTCTTCGCAAATTACATCGACTATGACACCGACGCGCCAAACAAGGCGCTGATGCTGAACAATGCCGAATGGCTGGATGGTCTGAATTACCTCGATTTCCTACGCGACATCGGGCGGCATTTTTCGATCAACCGGATGCTGTCGTTCGAAAGTGTGAAATCGCGGTTGGACCGCGAACAGTCGCTGTCGTTCCTCGAATTCAACTACATGATCCTGCAAGCCTATGATTTCCTTGAACTGAACCGCCGCTATGGCTGTCTCTTGCAGATGGGCGGGTCGGATCAGTGGGGCAATATCGTCAACGGGATCGACCTGACCCGCCGCGTGCTCGACCACGAGATTTATGGCCTCACCTCGCCCTTGCTGACCACCAGCGACGGCAAGAAGATGGGCAAATCCCAATCCGGCGCTGTCTGGTTGAACGCGGAAATGCTGTCGCCCTACGAATTCTGGCAGTTCTGGCGCAACACGACCGACGCCGATACGGGGCGGTTCCTTAAACTCTACACCGAACTCCCCCTCGATGAATGCGACCGTCTGGGCGCGCTGCAAGGGTCGGAAATCAACGCCGCCAAGATCATTCTGGCGAACGAGGTCACGACCCTCGCCCATGGCCGCGAGGCCGCCATGGCCGCCGAGGCAACGGCGCGCGAAGTGTTCGAAAAGGGCGGCATCGGGGACGACCTGCCGACGCTGACTCTGTCAGCCGCAGAAGTCGCCGACGGGATTTCGATTGTACAGCTTGTTGTCCGCAGCGGGCTTGCGGCCAGCGGGAAAGAGGCAAAGCGATTGATTGGCGACAATGGCGCCAAGATGAACGACGCGCCCCTGACCGACGCGGGCCTGATGATCACCGCCGCCGATCTGGCCAACCCGATCAAGCTGAGCGCCGGAAAAAAGCGGCACGCGCTCGTGCAACTGGGCTGATCCACGTTTAAGCAATTGGCCGCAACATAGGGGCCGTGCTAGTCATGGGGGAACATTCCTTTGACCAGACGGCCCAAATGTCCCTTTTGCAAATTGCTTCGCTTTTGATTGTCCTCGCTGCCGCCTTTGGCGCGATCAATTATCATACGTTCCGGCTCCCTTCCTCGATCGGGATTCTGGTCGTGGCGCTGTTGGCCTCCTTCTCGGTCATGGGGCTCGAATTCCTTTGGCCCGCGTTGAACATTGCCGAAACAATCCGCGCGGCCATTCTGGGGATCGAGTTTTCCGATGCCCTGCTCGAAGGCATGCTGGGGCTGTTGCTTTTCGCCGGGGCCTTGCATGTGCCCGTGGGCGATCTGCGCACACAATGGGCGCCGGTTCTTTTGATGGCGACGTTGGGTGTGGCGCTGTCCACCCTTGTGGTTGGCATCGGCTTTTCATGGGTGACTGGCATGCCGCTGTTGGTGGCGCTGGTCTTTGGTGCGCTTATTTCGCCCACCGACCCTGTCGCTGTGCTGGGCATCCTGCGGCAGGCCGAATTGCGCAAATCGATGGAGATCAAGATCGCGGGCGAAAGCCTGTTCAACGATGGCGTGGGCTATGTCGTCTATCTGATCCTCGTCGGCCTCGCTTTTCCCGCCCTCGCCGCACACGGCAGCCATGGCGAGGAAACCAACGCCGTCACCGCAGCGACCATGTTGTTCCTGCAAGAGGCGGTCGGCGGCGCGGCACTGGGCCTGTTCCTTGGCTGGGTCACCTTCCGTATCCTGCGCCGGATCGACGATTACGCGCTCGAGGTGATGATCACCCTTGCGCTGGCCTTTGGCGGCTACGAACTCGCCGTGGCGCTGCATGTCTCGGCCCCGATCATGGCGGTCTGTGCGGGTCTTTTGATTGGCGACATTGGCACGAAATATGGAATGAATGATGAAACGCGGTCCTATGTCGATGCGTTCTGGAAACTGATCGACGAGATCCTGAACGCGGTCCTGTTCCTGCTGATCGGGTTCGAGGTTTTCGCCATCGCGCTGGGTGCGGATGTGTTGGTCGCCGGGGTGGCAGCCATCGCGCTGGCACTTTTGGCGCGGCTGGCAGCGGTCGCCATCCCTGTTCTGATGCTGCGCCCCTTCCGCAGTTTTTCACCGGGAGTGATCCCGATCATGACCTGGGGCGGGCTCAAGGGCGGGATATCGGTCGCGCTCGCGCTCGCGCTGCCTGATAACGAATGGAAACCCTTGATCCTGACCGCGACCTATCTGGTCGTCGTCTTTTCGATCATCGTTCAGGGCTTGACCGTTGGCCGCCTCGCGCAACGGCTGGGCCGCGCACCGGAGCTGCCGACATGACCCAGTATCGCGTTTACGACGTTTTCACCGATGCGCCTTTTGGCGGCAACCAATTGGCCGTCTTTCCCGATGCAACGGGGCTGCCGCAGGACAAGCTGCAAAAAATTGCGAGAGAGTTCAATTTTTCGGAAACGACCTTTGTCTACCCCCCCGATAACCCCGCGCATCAGGCCCGCGTGCGGATTTTCACCCCGACAATGGAGGTCGCCTTTGCCGGGCATCCGACCATCGGCACCGCCATCGCGCTGCATCAGATGGGCGCGCCGGACCGGATGGTTCTGGAACTCGGCGTTGGTCCGATCCCCTGTCAGGTCGGGCCGCAAGGCGCGCAATTTACGACGCCTGCCCCTTTGGAAATCTTGGCATCGCCCCCCAGCGATCTGGTCGCGGAATGTCTGAGCCTGCCCATCGGCGACATCCGCATCGCGCGGCATGATCCGGTGCAAGCCACCCTAGGACTGCCCTTCGTTCTGGTGGAACTGACCGACCGCGAAGCGCTGTCGAATGCGATCCCCGCGATGGAACCTTTTCGTCGGGCGGCGTTTGCCTATCCGGGTGGCCTCGATTTCGCGATCTTCTGCTATTGCCGAAGCGGTGGGCGGGTCGATGCGCGCATGTTCGCGCCCCTCGACAATATCCCCGAAGACCCCGCCACCGGCAGTGCCGCTGCGACGCTCGCCGCCTATCTGGCGCAGTTGCAGGGCAGCGATGTCAGCCTTGTCATCACCCAAGGCGAAGATATGGGGCGGTTGTCGCATATCCGCGCCCAGACCGGCCCCGATGGCGTGACTATCGCCGGTCAGGCTGTGCAAACGATGGAGGGGCGGCTTGTCCTCTGACCCGACCGGACCGGACCCCACGCCCGTTTGCGCCTTTGACATCTGGGCGAATGGCAAGGCGACCCCTTGCCCTGATCTGACAGTGAAACCTGTCAAAGGGGCCGCCTATCGCTGGCTGCATTTCGACCTGACCGATAGCGCGGTTCCGGCATGGCTCGACCAGAACCTGCCGCATCTGCCGGCCTCTGCCCTGCAAACCATCGAAACCCGCCCAAGGGTGGAACGCGAAGAGGACGGGCTGATCATCGCGCTGCGCGGCGTAAACCTGAACGACGGCGCCGAAGTCACCGATATGGTCGCGCTCCGCCTCTGGATCACCTGCAACCTGATCGTCACGGTCCGGCGGCGGCGCATCTATGCGGTCGATCACCTACGGCATATGGCCCAAGACCAGCGCGCGCCAAAATCAACCGCAGACTTTCTTGTGCGGCTGATCGATATTCTGACCCAAAGGATCGAAGAGGTATCGCTCTCCTTCGACGACACCGTCGATCAACTGGAAACGGCGGTCTATGATGACGGTGCGCAAACCTTGCCGAACCTGTCCGACACCAGACGGCAGGTGATCAAGCTGCGGCGCTTTGTCGGCCCACAAACGGATGCTTTGCTGCGTCTGGTGACAATCGACAGCCCCGTCATTCCGGCGCGGCTACAATCGCATCTGCGCGAAACCGCAAATCGCGCCACGCGGTCGGTCGAAGAATTGGCCGAGGTCCGCGAACGGCTGACGGCCCTGTCCGAACATCTGGACCTTGCGCAATCGGTGCGACTGGGGCGGAATGGCTATCTGCTATCTGTGGTGGCCGCGATCTTTTTGCCGCTGGGGTTTCTGACAGGTCTTTTCGGGGTCAACCTTGGTGGGTTGCCGGGTGTCGGCGCTGCGGGGGCGTTCTGGATCTTTTGCGGGGCGCTGGTGGTCATCGGCATCCTTGTGTTCATCATCCTCAAACTGCGCAAGCTTCTTTAGCCTGTGTTGGCGTTATCGGTCTGGCCCCTGCCCCCGACTGGGACTAAAGCGGGGGGCAACAGACAGGGGCAGGCTTTGGAAAATATTCGCGGCGCGGTGATCATGGTTTTTGCGATGGCGGGTTTTGCCATCGAAGACATGTTCATCAAACAGATGGCCGGCGCGGTGCCGACCGGTGAAATCATCCTGTTCCTGTGTCTTGGTGGTATCGTGACATTTGGCGGGATGATGATCCGTCAGGGCAACGTGCGGCTGCGGGACGGGTTCACCAACCGCTATCTTTGGTTGCGCAATTTTGGCGAATTGATCGGCACGGTCGGCTTTGTTACGGCAATCACGACATCGCCCCTATCGACGGCATCGGCGATCCTGCAGGCCAATCCTTTGCTTGTCACCCTTGGCGCCGCCCTGTTCTTTGCCGAACCTGTTGGCTGGCGGCGCTGGACCGCGATCTTCGTCGGGCTTTGCGGGGTTCTTTTGGTGATCCGCCCCTTTGGCGACGGGTTTGTGCCGGCCTCGCTATTTGCGGTGCAGGGCGTTCTGGGGCTGTCGCTGCGCGATTTGGCGACCCGGCGCATCCCGAAATCGATCCCGTCGTCGCTTGTCTCTGTGACGGCCTTTATCACGCTTATCCCCGCAGGGATCGCGATGATGTGGGTCGCGGGTGCGGCGCCTGTCTGGCCGGACGCCACCAACAGCGCGCGGTTGCTGGGCGCGGTCGTGATTGGCGGCGTGGCCTATTACGGCATCGTCATGGCCAACCGGATCGGGGATATTTCCGCAATCGCGCCATTCCGCTATTCTCGGATCATCTTTGCGCTTGTCATTGCCTATGTGGCCTTTGACGAAAGACCCGACATTCTGACCCTGATCGGCGCAGGCACGATTGTTGCCTCCGGTCTTTACACCCTTTTCCGAGAAGCACAGCTTCGTCGTGCTTTTCAAAACTCGCCAGCCGCGCTATAGAGCGCCCGTTATCGCTAACACCGCCATAGGAGCCAACCATGTCCGCGATTATCGACATTCATGCCCGCGAAATCCTTGATAGCCGGGGGAACCCCACGGTCGAGGTCGACGTGACCCTTGAAGACGGAACCATGGGCCGCGCCGCGGTCCCATCGGGTGCTTCGACCGGTGCCTATGAGGCCGTGGAAAAACGCGACGGCGACAAGTCGCGCTATAAGGGCAAGGGCGTGCTCGAGGCCGTGGCGGCCGTGAATGGTGAAATTGCCGAAGCCATTCTGGGCTATGACGCCACCGAACAAATCGACATCGATATGGCAATGATCGAACTGGATGGCACCCCGAACAAGGGCCGCCTTGGCGCAAATGCGATCCTTGGCGTGTCGATGGCTGTGGCCAAGGCTGCCGCAGAATTCACCAGCCAGCCGCTTTATCGCTATATCGGCGGCACCTCGGCCCGTGTTCTGCCCGTTCCAATGATGAATATCATCAACGGCGGCGAACATGCCGACAACCCGATCGACATCCAGGAATTCATGATCATGCCGGTTGCTGCGGAAAACATCCGCGAAGCCGTGCGCATGGGGTCCGAAGTGTTCCACACCTTGAAAAAGGAACTGCATGACGCCGGTCTGGCCACCGGCATTGGCGACGAAGGTGGTTTTGCGCCCAACATCAGTTCGGCCCGCGAAGCACTGGATTTCATTCTGAAATCCATTGAAAAGGCAGGGTATAAGCCCGGTCAGGATATCTATCTCGCGCTCGATTGCGCCGCGACCGAATACTATAAGGGCGGCAAATACGAGATGAAGGGCGAAGGCAAATCGCTGACCTCGGCCGAGAATGTGAAATATCTGGCAGGTCTGGTGGCCGATTATCCGATCATCTCGATCGAGGATGGCATGTCCGAGGATGACTGGGACGGCTGGAACGCCCTTACCGCCGAACTGGGCAACAAGGTCCAGTTGGTGGGCGACGATCTTTTCGTGACCAACCCCGAACGTCTGGCGCAGGGGATCAAGCAGGGCACCGCCAATTCGCTGCTGGTGAAGGTCAACCAGATCGGCACCCTGACCGAAACGCTCAAGGCCGTCGATATGGCCCACCGCGCGCGGTATACTTGCGTGATGTCGCACCGGTCAGGTGAAACCGAAGACGCCACGATTGCCGATCTTGCTGTTGCCACCAACTGCGGACAGATCAAGACCGGTTCGCTGTCGCGGTCGGACCGTTTGGCCAAATATAACCAGCTGATCCGGATCGAAGAAATGCTGGGCGCCACCGCCGAATACGCTGGCCGGTCGATCCTTAAGTAAGAAAGAGCAAGGGGGGCTGTCTGCCCCCCTTGACCCCCCGAGGATATTTATTGGCCTCGGAGAGGGACAGGTCGGGAGGAAAAGATGACGGCAGATCAGATCATCGAAACACTCGGGCTGTTACCGCATCCCGAAGGGGGCCATTACCGTCAGACCTGGGTTGCCGAAAACGAAGGTCGTCCGACGGGCACCTGTATCTATTTCTTGCTGAAATCGGGTGAGGCCAGCCATTGGCATCGTGTCGATGCGACGGAAATCTGGTTTTACCACTCTGGCGCGCCTTTGGTTCTGTCAGTTGCCGCCAGTGACAAAGGTCCTGCGCGGGATCATTTGCTATGTCCTGACCTTGGATCTGGATCAGGGCCGCAGGCGATTGTTCCGGAAAATCATTGGCAATCGGCCCGCACGACAGGTGACTGGACGCTTGTATCCTGCACGGTTAGCCCGGGGTTCCGGTTTGATGGCTTTGTTCTGGCAGAGCCGGGTTTCGATATTCCGCGCGCCTGAGCATGACATGCGGGCGCTGCGGGGTCAGGGCTAAACGGGTTTGATCCGCCCTGCGGCGATGGCCGAGGCCGCCACCATCGCTGCGGCAGTGCCCAGCATCAACCCAAGACCCCCGATCTGATAGGTCAGACCTGATAGCAAAGTTCCGAGAAGCCGCCCCCCGGCGTTTGCCATATAGTAGAATCCCACATCCATCGTGACCTGCTCCGACTTGGAAAAGGCGAGGATGAGGTAGGAATGCAGCGCAGAATTGAGTGCGAAGACCCCGCCAAAAATCAAGAGACCGATCACAAGCGTGGCGGTCAGCCAGCCCTGTGGCGCAGCTGCAAGGATTGCTGCGGCACAAAGCGCCATGGGAATGAGCGCCAGTAGCCAAGCCCATTTCTTGGCGGACAGGATCAACTCTGCCTCGGATCGCCGCCCTGCCCCGAGCAAGCGCGGCGCTGCTGCCTGAACCGCCCCGTATAGGATCGTCCAAAGCGCCATGAACAGGCCGATGGTGAAAAACGCTGATCGGTTGCCCGCGGCAGAACCATCTGACAGGACTGCGTAGAAATAGATCGGGATACCGACAACAAACCAGACATCCCGCGCGCCGAACAGGAACACCCGCGCCACGCTAAGCCAGTTCACATTGGCCGAGCGCGAAAAGACTTCTGCAAACTTGGCGCCCTTGCGTCCCTTGGGCAGCCCTTCGGGCATTGCCCCCCAAACGGCCAATAGGATCGCGGCCAGCACAGCAGCCATTGTCAGAACCGCACTGGCGAAACCCAGCGTCGCCAAAAGACCCGCCCCGAGCAGGAACCCGAACCCTTTGACTGCGTTTTTCGACCCTGTGAGCAAGGCCACCCACTTAAACAACCCACCGTTTTCAGCAGGGGCGAGTATCTTGACGGCGGATTTTGAGGACATCTTGGCCAGATCCTTGGCCACCCCACTGGCGCCCTGCACCATCATGACATAAGCGACCGACAGGCCGATGGCCCAGTTGGGATCAAGTTGCGCCAAGGCGATCAGGGCGGCCACCTGCACCGCAAGCCCCGTATAAAGCGTCACAGCCAAACCGAACCGCGCTGCGATCCAGCCCGCAGAAAGGTTTGTCACCATCCCCGCCACTTCATAGAGCACGAAAAGATAGGCCAATTGCACCGGCGAAAAGCCCAAGCCGTGAAAATGCAGCAGGACCAGCATCCGCAAGGCGCCATCGCTGAGCATGAAGGCCCAATAGGCCGCCGTCACAGCGATATAGGCGTGGAGCCCGTTTGCCTTTGCCGATCCGGTCACAGGGCCGCCCCGACCATCAGCGCCACATCAACCAGCCGATGGGCATATCCCATTTCGTTGTCATACCACGCGTAAAGCTTTACCTGCGTGCCGTTCACAACCATCGTCGATGGGGCATCAAGGATACTGGACCTTGTGTCGTTGGTATAATCGGCAGACACAAGCGGCCGTTCTTCATAGCCTAGGATACCTGCCAGGGGCCCTTGGGCGGCAGCTTTGAACAGGGCGTTCACCTCTTCGACGGTGGTCGGTCTTTCGACCTCGAACACGCAATCGGTGAGTGAGGCGTTCAACAAGGGCACCCGCACCGCATGGCCGTTCAACCGCCCTGCCAGTTCGGGATAGATCAGGGTGATCGCCGTGGCCGAACCTGTTGTGGTCGGGATCAGCGAATTGAGCGCCGACCGCGCGCGGCGCAGGTCCTTGGCCGGTCGGTCGACGATGGTTTGGGTATTGGTGACGTCATGGATGGTGGTGATTGACCCGTGCCGGATGCCGATCGCCTCGTGGATGACCTTGACGACTGGCGCGAGGCAATTTGTCGTGCAGCTGGCCGCTGTTACGATGCGATGGCGCGCCGGATTGTAAGTGTCATGGTTCACCCCAAAGACGATATTGGCAGTGTCGCCGTCCTTGACCGGAGCCGACACCACAACCTTTTTCACCCCAGCGTCGAAATAGGGCGCGATGGCGGCGCTGGTTTTGAACACTCCCGTGCAATCGATGACCACATCGACGCCGTCCAACGGCAAGGACGCGATATCCTTGGTGCCGATAAACGGCAGCTTTGTCCCATCGATTGTCACGCTGTCGGCATCATGAGAAAACTCCGCATCCCAGCGACCGTGGACGGTGTCAAACTCCAGAAGATGCGCATGCATTTCGGGGTCACCAACGGCATCATTGATCCATGCAATTTTCGCACCGCGTTCCAAAAGGGGTTTCAGGGCGAGCTTGCCGATACGGCCAAGGCCGTTGAGCCCGTAAGTGGTCATGATTGGTTCCTTTGCGGGATGCGACCGATGTGGTCGATCTGCTGTTGCAGGCTCAGTCGGCCGAGTGCCTTGACGTCCAAAGCCGCGAAAATTTCGATCCGCCGCGCCAAGGCGCCATAGGCCTCTTGAAAGGCCAGTGCCTTTTCCGCAGCACTGCCTTGGACCTTGACCGGATCGGGAACACCCCAATGCCCCGTGATCGGTTGGCCGGGCCATGCAGCGCAGTCTTCGTTGGCGGCCTGATCACAGACGGTAAAGACAAAATCGAACTGCGGGGCCCCTTCCTTGTGGAATTCCGAAATATCCTTGGACCGCAACTGTGTCACATCATGACCTTTGGTCACCAACAATTGCAGAGCGACGGGATTAAGCTGTGATCCGGGGCGGGTCCCTGCGGAAAAGACGTTGAACCTGTCACCCGCGAAGTCACGCAAAATGCACTCGGCAAAAATCGAGCGGGCAGAATTGCCGCTGCAGATAAAGAGGACGTTGAACCGACCCTCGGGCAGCGACTGCGTAACAAGTTTTGTTCCGTTCTCAAACGGCGTGCAAAGTTCGGGTCGACCGCGACAGCAATCCAGCAACAGGTAATCCAGCGTTTGCTGAACAGCAGACATATCTACCGTATAAAGCAGCGAGGTTCCGACCCGGTCCTGTGTCACCAACCCCGCCTGCATCAAGGCGGCAAGATAGGCAGACAGAGTTGAAGCCTTCAATTCCAGTGCGCCAGCAATTTCCCCGGCGGCGACCCGATCTGGATACCGCCGCATCAATAGCCGGAAGATGGCCAACCGTTGTGGGTGGCCAAGCGTTGTGAGGCGTGTGGGAATCAATTTTTCCATATTTCATGAATATCCGAAATATAAATCGACGGAAACCTGAAATTCGGCAAGAGTTGGGTCCCAACTTGAACCCTTCAAGGCCATGTCCGACCGATTTTTAAGCAGCTGCATTCTGATACTCTGGATCATATTGCCTATTCCAAGGCAGCACTTCCCACACTCAAAGATTGAATCACGTTAAATTTATGCGACCTTAAAAAGAATTTCTTTGCAAAATCCGCAGTTTAGTCGGCATACCCCCCCAAACGGGGGCTTTGCGGGCTACTCGAATCGGGCACTGCCAATCGTGGGGGCTTCAGTGGCGAGCGAACAGCTAGTCGAAGGAGCAAATGTCTATTGGTGCTAATCACAATCAGTGACGCAAAGCCTGATGCGGATATCCGTTTCGGCTCTTGGATCTTGTTTGCCGGATTCCGGCAGCAGGCACGAACTCGGTCTATGGTGGTGTTGGCAATGACACCGTCTATGGAGGCACCGGGAACGAGTCGTTCTATGGTGGCACAGGCGATGACCGGATTTACGGTGGTTCAGGCAACGACCGGCTGCAAGGCGACGGCGGGACCGATACGCTCAGCGGTGATGCCGGCGCCGACCTGATTTTCGGGGGCTCGGGCAACTTTATCTACGGCGGCGACGACAGCGATTATATCGACATTGGCACGACCTGGACCAATGCGGCCGATTCGCGGACCGCGACGATCACTGTGGACGGCGGCACAGGCGGTGTCGACAACGACACACTCGATCTGACCGAATACACAGCCTATCAGAACCTCACGGTATCGAATGATGCGGATGGCGACTCGATTTCGGGGTCGGTGCAGGTCCAAAGCGCCTATGGCTGGACCACGGTCAATTTCACCGAGATCGAAACGCTCCTCGTGACCAATGGCGGCACGACCGAGACGATCACCGCCGTCACCTTGGATGGCACGGTCAGCGGCACCGCAGGAAACGACTATATTGACGTGAACTATACCGGTGACCCTGACGGTGATCGGGTCGATGCCAATGATGCACTCCTCGCGGGCCATAGCGGAAACGACGACCTGATCGACGCAGGCGCTGGCACCGACAGCGTCTTTTCCGGCGCTGGCAATGACACCCTTTACGGTGGTGCGGACCGCGACTTTCTATACGGCGGGGACGGGAACGACCTGTTCTATGGCGGTGACGAGGTCGGGGCCGGCGACAATATGTTTGGTGGCACAGGCGACAATACCGCCTATGGCGGCACCGGTAACGACCAATATTGGATCACTGTTGGCGGGGACAACACGTTCTATGGCGGTGATGGCGAAGACTTTGCGATCCTTGAAAGCCTTGACGGTCCCTTCTCTGCTTTCAACCTGACTCTGACCGGTAACAACGCCGGGACTGCCAATTATGCAAACGGAGACGTTTTCACTTTTGACAGCGTCGAGAAAATTCAAGGGTCGGATGGGGACGACATCTACGTCACGACCGCCAGCACTGGCGGCATCTGGATCAACGCGACCGAAGGCAATGATACGCTTTATGGCGGTGTCGGGTCCGAAACCCTTTATGGCGGCATCGGCAATGACGTCATGTATGGCGGCGACGGTCTTGGCCGCGATATTCTTTTCGGCGACGACAATAACGACATCATCTATTCCGGCGACGGAGACGCAATCGTTTATGGCGGCGCGGGAGACGACACTTTCGTTGACTATTATGGCACTGCTCAAGACCACACCTTTTATGGCGGCGACGGCTACGACCAAGTAAGTCTGCACCCCTTGGAAGGTCCTACCACGACGATCCTGACGGGCGACGGTAGCGGAACAACAACCACAGATCCGGGCGGTTCGCTTACCTTCGAAAGTGTCGAAGTCATTTTCGGATCGAATTTGGAGGATACATTTGACGGGACGGCCTCTGGCACCGCTCTGAACTTTTCGGCCAAAGCTGGCAACGACAGCTTAGTCGGTGGTTCCGGCAGTGATCGGCTCTATGGCGGCACCGGCAATGACGGAATATCCGGCGGCTTGGGGGCCGACAGTGTCTATGGCGACGACGGCAACGACACAATCACCTTTGCACATGGCGATTTGGCTTCGGGCGGCGCTGGTGATGACCTGTTTGTCCTGCAGGACCTTGGCGAAGGACCGGGCGCGACAATCACAATAACCGGCGCTGACACCGGCGAGACACTGGGTGGGGGCGACACCCTTCACGACCAGCTTTGTCATTCAGTTTACGGCAGTGACCCGTTTCTGCCGCACTGAAACGCCCCGCGAGGATACGCAGCGACCTATCCAAAGCCATTTCAGCGCCGTTTACTTTCAACGGTTTCGGTCAACAAAACTCTGGGGGGGGAACTGGCGGACAGTGAGGGATTCGAACCCTCGAGACGGTTCCCCGCCTACACACTTTCCAGGCGTGCGCCTTCGACCACTCGGCCAACTGTCCGTTCCCGCGGGGTTTACCGCTAGATGCCCTGAACATGCAAGGCCCTGCGACACTTTCCTGTGCATCTATTTGTCATAGATTGTCACTGACCCAAACCCAAGCCATAGTACAAAAAACAAGATCGAGATTGCCAGCACCCATGCCCCTGAACAACGACCGCCGACCAGACCCTATCCGATTGCAGACAGGGGCCCTGGTCATCATTTCCTTTGCAGTGGTTCTGTTCCTTTTGGTGCAGGCGCGGTTTCTTTTGATTTCGCTTGCGACGGCGATCATCCTGTTTTCGCTTACGTCTGATGTCATCAATTTTATTGGGCGGCAGCGGATCGGGGTAATCCGGATTCCCAATTGGCTCGCCTCGATTGCGGCCCTGGCGCTGATCGCGCTGATGCTGTTTACAGCGGTGTCCATTATTCTGGCCCAACTGAACAATGTGATCGTTGTGGCGCTTAGCTACGCCGAACGCGCGCCTGCCGCCATTGCATCGCTGTTTCGATGGGTAGGCGAAGATTCCGAAGCGGCTGTTCTTAATTCGCTCCGGTCGATCGAGGTTTCAGGATACGTCCGCACCGCTGCAGGGCAAGCATCGAACCTGATGCAGGCCGCGGTTCTGATCACGCTATTCGTGGGGTTTTTGTTTGCCGAACGGGTCTGGTTCCAGACCAAGCTGCACAATTTTATCCGCGACACCGAACAGGCCGAAAAAGTCGGCCGGATCATTTCGTCGATCATTCACCGGGTGAACTACTATCTGTTGGTCAAAACAGGCGTCAGCGTCGCGACCGGTCTCTTGGTCTATTTCGTGGCCAAACTGTTTGGCCTCGACCTTGCTGTGGCCATCGGACTTTTGACCTTTGTCCTGAATTATCTCCCGTCGGTAGGGTCTATTGTGGCGACGCTTATGGTGGCGCTGATGGCCTTTGTGCAGACGGGCGACACCACGATCACGGCAGCGATCTTTGTGATCTGCGGGGCCCTTCAATTCGCCATCGGCAATGTGCTCGACCCGCTTTTGATGGGGCGCGCGCTGCGGCTGTCGTCCTTCGGGATCATCATCAGCCTTGTGTTTTGGGGCGCAGTCTGGGGCATCCCGGGCATGTTCCTTGCGGTGCCGATCATGGTGATGATGCTGGTGGTTTGCAGCCATGTTCCGGCACTGCGCCCAGTCGCGATCTTATTGTCACGCGAAGGGCTGCCCGAAACCGAAGCCGATCTGGACCCTTGATCCGTCAAACAAGGTGCAGATAGACCCGCCGGTTCTGTTTGCCCTTCTTTTCGATCTTGCCAAGGTGGACTTGACCGATCTCGGTCGTCCAAGCCACATGGGTGCCGCCACAAGGTTGCAGATCCGCAGTATCTTGGCCCTGCCCTATCCGGACCAGTCGGATCTTGCCGGTCCCGCGCGGAGGCTGAACCGACATCGTCTTGACCAGCGCCGGATTGGCATCCAGTTCGGCATCGGTGATCCATTCGTCCGAGACCCGAAAATCGCAGGCGATCAGCGAATTCAGGGTCTGCTCGATCTCGTCTTTGTTTTCGGGCGACTCTGGCATGTCAAAGTCCAGCCTGCCGTAATCGGCTGCAATCGCCCCGCCCGAGACCGGCAAAGGGATCACCACCGACAACAGATGTAGGGCGGTATGAACGCGCATATGCCGGTGCCGACGTTCCCAATCCAGATGTTGCACAACATCAGTTCCAACCGGCGGCAAAGGCGCAGGTTCGGCCGGCACAAGAATGACCAATGTGCCATCGCCTTTGATCGTCGTCGCTATCAGGATTTCCCGCCCATCCCAGACCAGCCGCCCGCTATCACCGGGCTGCCCACCGGCGGTGGGGTAAAAGATCGTCCTGTCCAGAATGACCCCGCCTTCGGGGGTGATCCCCAGAACAGTTGCTGTCGCTTCGCGAAGATAGGCATCTGCCCGAAACAGGAGTTCGGTCATGCTGGGGTTTCCTCTGGCGGGGTGCCGCGTCCTTTGCGCGGCGCGGGTTTGGGATGCAGCACCTCGGGGTTGCGTAGCCAGATATCACGCTGGGCAAAGGGAATCTCGATACCCGCTTGCGCAAATTTCTTGGCGATCTGGTGGTTCATTTCGGATTTCGTGTTCAGCCCAAAATTCACATCGCGCACGATGGCGCGGATTTCGAAATCGAGACTGTCGGCACCAAAGCCCATAAACACAACATTCGGCGGCGGCTGCAACAATACCATCGGGTGCGCTTCGGCGATCTCTCGCAACAGACCCGTTACCATTTCGGTATCGGTGCCATACGCCACCCCGACGGGCACGATGATCCTGCCGACCGAATTGCCACGGGTCCAGTTGGTCACTTGCCCGCTGACCAGATCGGCATTGGGAATAATCACATCCGTTCGGTCAAAGGTTTCGATCCGCGTCGATCTGACCGAGATATCTCGGACATAACCCATCTGGCCGCCAACCTCGATCCAATCGCCCTCGGAAATCGGGCGTTCGATCAGCAGGATGATCCCGGACACGAAATTGGATACGATGTTCTGCAAACCAAAACCGATGCCGACAGACAGCGCACCGGCGACAATCGCCAGTGACGACAGATCGATCCCTGCCGCGGTAATGGCGACGAGCGCCGCTAGAAACATCCCCACATAGCCAAGGCCCGCAACAATCGCGTTTTGTCCGCCGATATCGATCCGCGTCTTGGGCAGGACCGTTGTGCGCAAGGTGCCTTGGATAAGTCGGGTGATCATATACCCAATCGCGAATATAGCGGCGAAGGTGATAAAGTCGGTCGGTGAAATGCGCGTTTCGCCAATTGAAAACCCTTCGCGGAACCGCGTCCAGACTTCGAACAGGTCTGCCTCTTTCGCGCCCCAGACCAAGGCGATGACAGGCAGCGACAGGAACAAGAGAACAAAGCCGACCAATAGCGGCAAGAGCGCATCTTGCCCCCCTTCGGTAGTTTTGATGAACATGCCGTAAATGTCGAAGACAAGCCGCTGAAGCAGCATAACAGCCGCCAGAATGGCCATCGTCGTCACGGCGGGATAAAGCAGCGCCTCGGCCGCGGCAGCATAACCGCCCGCCGCCAGCACTGGTCCGACGACCGCGACAACCATGGCGATCCGCCCGACAACTGAAACGGTCCTGTCCCGATAGACAGTTGCCTTATCCGCCCCCTTGAGGCCCGCCAAGAGCCGCCCAAGACGGTATAGGAACAGCCCCAGAATACATTCGACCGGAAAGACCAGCACCGTCGCCGAGATGCCGCCGTTGTCACCCGTCGAAATCAGCTGGATGAACAGGGCCCCGATGGCCAAGGTCCAACTCAGCCCGCGCAGATACCGCCGCCCCTTGGCGCGTTCATGGTCTGCCAGTCCCAAGGGCCCGCCAGAGGGGCCAAAGAAATGTGCAGAAAGCCAGTTGGCGGCGATCACGAAAAGACCCGCGTCAGGCAGCGCCTGCACCATTGTCAGGCCCCGAAACCCCAAAACGCCCGACGACGACATCGACGCGCTGACCGCCAAAAGACCGAGATAGGGCAGAATGATATTCCCCAAGGATAACAGGAACATCCAGACCGGTTCGCCAATATGAACCTTGGACGCGACCATCGCCTGTGCCCGTGCAATCCAGGTTTTGCTTCGCAGTAACAACAGCACACCCACCGCGAGGATGAACAAGCTTCGCGGCAGGTTGCGCCAGAGTTCCCCTGACGCCATGTCAGATTTCAATCCTGCGGTAAATTCGAGCAAAAGCATCGAAGAGGCGGACCAGATTGTTATGACCGCCGTCGACCATGACGCGGGGTTGAGCGGGGAATTGCCGCGGGTCGTAAGCTTTTCCGTTTGCCGTTCGCGGACCATCCGGTCGATTTCACTGATCAAACCGTTGGCTTGGGCATAGGCCTCTTGCGCGAGGATCACCGGGGACCGCAACCGCGCCAGTTGGCTGTTTAGATCGGCCCTACGGGAAGCGATAACGCTGTCTTCGGTGCTGCCGTCGGCGGGGGCTGGCCCCAATGCCTCGATCTGGGCACGCACAGTGGCGATCCGTGACGAATTGATGCCCTCGGCCGTCAGGAACTCGTCCCGCCAGGTCACAATCTCGGCCCGCATGCGTTCCAGCGCAAAGGTTGACGATATCCCCGCCTCAGACGCACGTTCGGCGCGGATCGCAACCCGCTGCCATGCGTCGTAGTCTGGCATCCCGCTTGTCTCGGCCCCCGGCAACTGGGGGCCGATCCCCTGCCCGACAGCACCGCTGGCCAAGGCAAAGACAGCCAGCCAGACACCGAAAATTAGGGCAATGGCCTGTTTCATGCGTCTTCGAACACACCCGGGATAGATTGGGGACCGCTCGACATCCATTGCGGCACGGGCAATCCTTTTTCCCGCAGGAATTCGGGGTTGAACAATTTGGATTGATACCGCGTGCCGTAGTCGCACAGGATGGTGACAATCGTATGCCCCGGCCCCATTTCCCGCGCCATGCGGATGGCACCGGCAACGTTGACGCCCGAGGATCCGCCAAGGCACAGGCCTTCGTGTTGCAGCAGGTCAAACACCACCGGCAGCGCCTCGGCATCGGGGATGTTGTAGGACATGTCCGGCGTGAACCCGTCAAGGTTCGCCGTGATCCGTCCCTGCCCGATTCCTTCGGTGATCGACCCGCCCTGCGATTTCAGCTCGCCCGTTGTATAGAAACTGTGCAGCGCCGCTCCGTCAGGATCGGCCAAACCGATCTTGACGCCCTTGGGCTGAAGCGCCATGCCGACGCCCGCCAGCGTGCCACCCGACCCGACGGCACAGATAAAGCCATCCACCTTGCCACCGGTTTGTTCCCAAATCTCAGGGCCGGTGGTTTCGATATGGGCCTGACGGTTGGCGACATTGTCGAACTGGTTGGCCCAGATCACACCATTGGGTTCGGTCTTGGCCAGTTCTTCGGCCAGACGCCCCGAATAGCGGACATAGTTGTTCGGGTTCTTGTAGGGTGCGGCAGGCACCTGCACCAGTTCCGCCCCCGCAAGGCGAAGCATGTCTTTCTTTTCCTGACTTTGGGTTTCAGGGATCACGATGACCGTCTTGAAGCCCATCGAGGCCCCGACGAGCGCAAGCCCGATGCCGGTGTTTCCAGCGGTGCCTTCGACAATCGTCCCGCCCGGTTTCAGGGTGCCCTTGGCGATCGCATCGCGGATAATGAACAGCGCCGCGCGGTCCTTGACCGATTGGCCGGGGTTCATGAACTCTGCCTTGCCCAGAATGGTGCAGCCCGTCGCCTCTGAAGCGGCCCGCAATTTCACCAACGGCGTATTCCCGATGGCGTCGGCAAGGTCGGTCTTGATGTGCATGGTCAACCCTTTCCCAGTGTTCCCCCATGTGTAGGGGGGGACCGGACGGAACTCAAGCCGATGCGCGGATCCTATCGCGGTTTTGCGCCAGCCAGAACAGCATCGTGATCAAGGGGCCGACCGTGATTTCGCCAGTGGTGACCAGCCCCAGCGCCTGTTCAAAGGGCAAGACATGCAGGCGCAGGTCTTCGTGCTCTGACGCCAGCCCGCCGTGATAGGTTTCGGCATCGGGCAGCGATGCAATCCCCAGATAACAATAGAAATATTCCGAAGACCCGCCGGGGCTGGGATAAAAGGACGCGATCTTTTCCAGCCGGTTCAGGGACAACCCCGCCTCTTCGACGCTTTCGCGCAGCGCGCAGGTTTCAGGGGTTTCATCGGCATCGACCATGCCTGCGATCGGTTCCAGCGTCCAGGGATTGGCGTCTTGACGCGCAAAAGGACCCATGCGGAATTGTTCGACCATCAGCACGCGGTCAGTTTTCGGGTCGTAAGGAAGGACAAGCGCCGCATCGACGCCCTGATAAACTTCGCGTGGCAAAGGGTCGGACCACTGACCGTCGAACCGGCGATGCCGGACCGTCAGTTCCCGATACTTGAAGAAGGACCCTGTCATCCCTCGTTTTTCGAGAACTTCATATTGGTCAGGCGACGCCTGATGCCGGATCGAAGCGGCCGCATCGGCAGACGCTGCCCGCATCTTGGCCTGCGCGCGATGGCGGATCATCGGCCACTGCCGACCGAGCTCGGGCGCGGTCAGGGCTGGCGTGTGATCCGCAATTTCTTGCGCCGCCAAAAGGGTCACTGCACCTGAGCGTTGTTCCCAGCGGGCCAGATCAAAGGCTTCGCCAGAGGAGATCAGCCCAGTTGGGAAATAGGCATCGGCCGCGATTGTCTCGCCCGCCTCGGTCACGACCGAAACAGGCCGCCGGTCATAGTCGAATGGGGTTTCATAGCTATCCAACCGGTCCAACTGATCCACAGACAGATCGATCCATAGATCGCCCTGCGCGACCGCGCCCGCCCGATGCAACAACATCGGCAATTCGCTGTCGGCGACGCGGTCGACGGCATGATCGGCCAGCCGCGCGCGGATGGAATGCCCGGTTCCCGGCCCTGCGATTAACGCCATCAGTTCGGGGTGGCGCAGGGTCCCATAAATAAACAGCGGTTTGGTCACGAAAAGCGCTTTCCGACCCAGTCGACAACAACCGCCGCCACGAGGCATCCAACAAAGAAGGTGATGATCAGTTCGGGAATGGCGAGCAGCTTTGCCAGATCAAAGGCAAGGTTGACCACATCGACCACAGCCTGCATCGCACCTTTATAGCGGCGTGATAGGCTCTTATCGATCATGCGCCAGAATGAATGGGCGAAAAAGATCCAGAACAGGATCGAAACACCCGCCGTAATCCCATAGCCGATCGCCGAGGACAGACCTGTGCCTGCGCGGCTACCCGCAACGATCCAACCCATGATCACGCCCGCAACAACGTTGACCGGCAACCACATCGGCGGCACCTTGCCTTCGGGGAAATAGGGCACGGCTATGTAGCTGACATAGAATGTCAGCGCACCAAAGAGCACCGCGGCTATCAATTTGCCTGCTGTCGGCATCTTACTGCTCCCTCGATTTGCGGCACCTTGATCGGTGCCGCTTTGTTAGATCGGTTTTGCAGTAGTTTCCGCCAGTCGCCGCCGCCGCGCAAGCCCGCGCGCGATCCTTTTCAGTCGGCGGGCCGCGAAATGGTGATTTGGGTCACATCGCAATTCCCGGACTGAAAGGTCCCCGCGCAGGAGGTCAGGTAAAAATTCCACATCCGGCGGAACCGTTCGTCAAACCCATGGGCAGCGACCAGATCCCATTTCTCGTTGAAACTGTCATACCAACGGCGGAGGGTCTGGCTATAGCTTTGACCAAATTCGATTGACCGCACAACGCGCAGCCCTGCCCGTTCGACCTCGGCACGCAGGACAGAGGGACTGGGCAACATCCCACCCGGAAAAATGTATTTCTGGATGAAATCGACGCCGCGCTTGTAAATGTGCCAGCGTTTATCGGCGACCGTGATGATCTGAAGGGTCGCAGTCTTGCCCGGCCGCAACCGTTCGCGGACCGTTTCGAAATAGACGGGCCAATATTTTTCGCCCACGGCCTCGAACATCTCGATGCTGGCGATCCCGTCATAGACGCCCGTTTCGTCGCGGTAATCCTGCAGCTTGAACGTCACGCGATCGGACAGGCCTGCCTTGGCAATTCGGTCGACGGCGTATTTGTATTGTTCCTGACTGATGGTCAGGCAAGTGACCCGC
>Ga0102812_10000627_pt1 | contig 25121 bp, 27 predicted proteins | sample ColrivemetaGS713_FD_79334 | JGI IMG/M metagenome (GOLD analysis project Ga0102812, IMG submission 79334) | Estuarine microbial communities from the Columbia River estuary - Flood tide ETM metaG S.713 | ecosystem: Environmental > Aquatic > Marine > Intertidal zone > Estuary | place: USA...
CGAAGCAGGACAGGGTGTGGACAATTGCCCTCTTTTCAGGACGTCGTCCGAAACGCGCAATCACAACCACAAAACTGCGCGCATGGGCGGCAGAAGCGGCAGGCATCCCGCTCTGGCTATTTGAAGAAAGCTACACCGTCGTCGGCGATCTGTCCGAAACCATTGCGCTCGTCCTGCCAGACGTAACAGCCACGGATGAAGCAACTTTATCACATTGGATCAATGCATTGCGCGACGCGTCCGATGCAAGTGAAGAGACCCAGAAAGCCTTTGTGCTGGGGGCATGGGCGACTTTGAGCAACACCGAGCGCATGGTTTTCAACAAGCTGATCACTGGTGGGTTTCGTGTCGGCATCAGCCAGAAACTGATGACACGCGCCCTGTCACGCGCCACGGGACGACCAGACGCCGAAATGGCGCATCGCCTGATGGGAAAATGGCATCCGGACACCACGACTTGGTACGACCTGATCGAAGCGGAAGACACTACAGCAGATGCATCACGCCCCTATCCGTTCTATTTGGCCTACGGGCTCGAAGCGGCTCCCGAAGCTCTCGGCCCGCCCGAGAACTGGCGCGCCGAGTGGAAATGGGACGGCATTCGCGGGCAACTGATCGTGCGAAATGGCGCGCACTTCGTCTGGTCGCGCGGTGAAGAACTTATGACGGACCGTTTCCCGGAGTTCGCACATATCGCCGATGCGCTACCGGACGGGACCGTGATGGATGGCGAACTGCTGGTCTGGCAAAGTGCCGCAGAAAGTCCTGACAGCTTCAATGCTCTGCAACAAAGGATCGGGCGCAAGACGGTACCCAAAAAGCTGTTGGCGGATGCCCCTGTCGTGATGCACGCCTACGACCTGCTGGAATGGCAAGGAATCGATCTGCGTGACCGTCCGTTTGCCGACCGCCGCTCCCTGTTGGAGAAAGCTTGCGCCGGATTGACGAGACAAACCGCTGTGCGACTGTCTCCGCAACTGGAGTTTGGCACCTGGGAAGACCTTGCCGACCTGCGCGCCACGGCACGAGATCAAAACGCCGAAGGTGTCATGTTGAAACGCGCCGAGAGCCCATACCTTGTAGGCCGCAAAAAGGGTGATTGGTGGAAATGGAAACTGGACCCGCTGACCATCGACGCAGTGATGATCTATGCGCAGGCTGGTCACGGGCGGCGCGCAAATCTCTACACTGATTACACTTTTGCAGTCTGGAGCGGCAACGATCTGGTCCCATTTACCAAGGCATACTCAGGTCTGACGGATGCGGAGTTTCGTGAAATCACCGCCTGGGTGCGCAAAAACACCTTGCAGCGGTTTGGCCCGGTCCGTCAGGTCACCCCGCATCACGTCTTTGAGATCGCTTTTGAGGGCATACAAGCCAGTACGCGTCACAAATCGGGGGTCGCCTTGCGGTTTCCGCGCATAAGCCGCTGGCGCAAAGACAAGCCGGTGCAGGAGGCCAACAGTCTGGATGATCTGAACGACATGCTGCGCATCTACGGCTGACATCTGCAAGAACCCCGCCCTACTCCGTGCCTTGTCCCTGCCCGCGCGGAGGCTTAGGTATGCGTCAAACAGAAATGAGGTTTTCCGAGATGTTCCAACTGCCCTTCCCTGTCCGCGACGCAAATGCAACCGGTGCCGCAAAACCACTGGGTGATTTGCCCGAGTGGAACCTGGATGACCTCTACACCGGAGAAACCGCGCCAGAGCTGAAACGCGATCTGGAATGGCTGGAACAGGCGTGCGCCAGTTTTGCCGCCGATTACGAAGGAAAGCTGATCGATCTGGACGCGCCGGGCTTGCTGGATTGCGTGTTGCGTAACGAAAAGATCAACAACATTGCGGGCCGCATAATGTCCTATGCCGGGCTGCGTTATTACCAGCTGACGACGGACGCGGACCGCGCAAAATTCATGGCTGATCTGCAGGAAAAGATCACGAACTTCACGACGCCGCTGGTGTTTTTCACACTGGAACTGAACCGTCTGCCCGATGACAGGCTGGAGACGCTTTTTACCCATAACGCAGATCTTGCCCGATATAAGCCGGTTTTTGATCGTATTCGCGCAATGAAACCCTATCAGCTGAGCGACGAGCTGGAAAAATTCCTGCACGATCTGGGCGTCGTCGGTGACGCCTGGGAGCGGCTGTTTGACGAGACCATCGCGGGACTTGAATTCAATGTCGACGGCGAGCCCCTGAATATCGAAGGCACGCTGAACTTGCTGACTGACCCAAAGCGCGAGACACGCGAAGTTGCCGCGCGCGAGCTTGCAGCTGTCTTTGCCGAGAACGTCAAGATTTTTGCCCGCGTGCACAACACGCAGGCCAAGGAAAAAGAAATCGTGGACCGGTGGCGCGGCATGGAAAGCGCGCAGCTGTCCCGGCATCTGAGCAACCAGGTGGAGCCCGAGGTAGTCGAGGCTTTGCGCAACGCGGTTGTGGCCGCATATCCCAAACTCAGCCACCGCTACTATGAACTGAAACGCAAGTGGCTGGGGCTGGACGTTATGCAGGTCTGGGACCGCAACGCGCCGCTGCCAATGGAGGACAAGCGCACCATCGACTGGCCCACGGCCGAAAAGATGGTGATGGAGGCCTATAACGCCTTTGATCCGCGCATGGGCGAGATTGCACAACCGTTTTTTCGCAAGGGCTGGATAGATGCAGCTGTAAAACCGGGCAAGGCGCCCGGCGCTTTTGCCCATCCAACGGTGACTGATGTGCACCCTTATGTGATGCTGAACTATCTGGGTAAACCGCGTGATGTGATGACACTGGCGCACGAACTGGGCCACGGCGTTCATCAGGTTCTGGCTGCGGGACAAGGCGAGATGCTATCTTCGACCCCGCTGACGCTGGCTGAAACCGCAAGTGTGTTCGGCGAAATGCTGACCTTCCGGAAAATGCTGGATGGCGCAAAGACCGACGCGCAGCGCAAAGTGATGCTGGCGGGCAAAGTCGAAGACATGATAAACACCGTGGTGCGCCAAATCGCGTTCTATGATTTCGAATGCAAACTGCACGACGCCCGGCGTGGCGGCGAGCTGACACCCGATGACATCAATGCCTTGTGGATGTCCGTGCAGGCCGAAAGCCTGGGGCCTGCGTTCGAATTCATGGACGGTTACGAAACGTTCTGGGCGTATATCCCTCATTTCGTGCACTCGCCATTTTACGTCTATGCGTATGCCTTTGGCGATGGATTGGTGAATGCGCTCTATGCGGTCTACGCCGAAGGGGAACCGGGATTTGAAGAGAAATACTTCGACATGCTCAAGGCGGGCGGCTCAAAGCACCACAAGGAGCTTTTGGCGCCGTTTGGCCTTGACGCATCGGACCCCGCGTTCTGGGACAAGGGACTGAGCATGATTTCCGGAATGATTGACGAGTTGGAAGCGATGGAGGACTAGGGCAACACCAGTGCAAGCGTGAAAAACTATCTGGTGCGGTTCTATTTCATGCGGACATCTGACGTCTTTTCTTAATTGCTTTGGCCATCGGTCCGTTCCGTGTCGTGAAAGCCGCGAGCGGTATAGACTCTGGTTGCCATGATATTTTGCTGAAACGTCCAGAGTTGCAAATGGTCCGTCATATCCTTTGCCGCATCGAGAAGTTTGCTTCCAATCCCTTTGCGCCAGTGGGCTGGCGCGAGATAAAGATGGTTTAGCCAGTTCCCTTGGAACGCCACAAAGCCAGCCATGTCGGCACCGATTTCAGCAACATAAACGACATCTTGGACCAAGACGTTTTTGCCAAAAAACCGGAAATCCTCCTCCGGTGTGTGAACCATCGGCAACCAGAGCATGCCGCGTAGCCTTGAACCCCGATGCAGCAGAGCAATCTTTTCGGCGTCGGCAATTGTACCGGGTCGTATGCAAATCATTAAATGCAGCGCAGAGCTTCACAGCCGCAACTCTCTACCGCCGCATCTATAAATGCAGAGGTTTTCACTTCAACTGGCTGTCCTTTGACCCGCGCCTGTTGATGCCGCCGCGGACTTTGAAAGCGCTGTCGCGTTCCTGCATGCACGCGATGCACAGCTTCACGCCCGGCACAGCAGCGCGGCGCGCCTCGGGAATCGGCTCTTCGCATTCCGCGCAATGGGTCAGGCTGTCGCCGACCGGGCCTCGGCGCGCCTGCATCCGCGCCAGTTCGTCAGAAATCGACGCTTCGATCTGTTCGTTTACCGCGCCGTCGCGCGCCCATCCGCCGGCCATTGCCATTCTCCTGTCGGGGTCAGGTTAGCGCGCGGCGGCCTCGTTTGGAAGTATCGGCAGCACGATACGGAAACGGCCCGGCGCGGGATAACGCCAGGCCGTATTGCAAGTTTGGCAATGCTCGGCTTCAGGCCGGGACAAGCATGCCCTTTTCCTTCGCCAGATCGCGCATTTTCTTTTGCAGCTTTTCGAAGGCACGGACCTCAATCTGGCGAATACGCTCGCGGCTGACGCCATAAGCTTCGCTCAGATCTTCAAGGGTTACGGCCTCATCCGAGAGTCTGCGTTGGGTCAGAATATCTTTCTCGCGGTCATTCAGCACGCTCATCGCCGACAAAAGCAGTTCTCGCCGTGTTTCCAACTCGTTACGCTCTTCGTAATCACCTGCCTGATCAGCGTCCTCGTCTTCCAGCCAATCCTGCCATTGCATGGTTCCCTCGCCCTCGGAACCCACCGTGGCGTTGAGCGATGCATCACCCCCGGACATCCGACGGTTCATAGAAATCACCTCCGCCTCGGTCACACCAAGGTCGGTTGCAATGCGTGTCACGTTTTCCGGGCGCAGATCGCCCTCTTCCAGCGCGCCAATCTTGTTTTTGGCCTTTCGCAGGTTGAAAAACAGTTTTTTCTGGCCGGACGTCGTGCCGAGTTTGACGAGAGACCACGACCTCAGAATGTATTCCTGGATCGATGCACGAATCCACCACATGGCATAAGTCGCCAAACGGAAACCTTTTTCAGGGTCAAAACGTTTGACCGCTTGCATCAGACCCACATTTGCCTCCGAAATCACTTCGGCCTGTGGCAGGCCGTAGCCGCGGTAGCCCATGGCAATCTTGGCAGCCAACCTCAAATGCGACGTGACCATGCGGTGCGCAGCCTCTGTGTCCTGCTCTTCGACCCAGCGTTTGGCCAGCATGTATTCTTCTTCCGGTTCCAGCAGCGGAAACTTGCGGATTTCCTGCATGTAGCGATTCAGACCGCCTTCTGGTGTCGGTGCTGGCAGATTTGCATAATTCGCCATGACGTGCCTCTCAATGTTTAAGGTCTTAACATCTATCTAAGGGTTGATCCCCAGCGTTCAAGTGCCTGAATCACGGATCGTTAACAAAACCCTTACTCGCCTTTAGTTAAGCAACAATTGACATAGCGCAGCACAACACACACGCAAGAACGCCATATCTCACACAGACGTGCACTCTATGTCAGCGGCAACCGCAGAATTTCGATCAATGTGGCCATGTCTTCAGGCATCGGGGCCTCAAACCGCTTCTGTTCACCTGTGACAGGGTGCTGAAACCCAAGAACGGCTGCATGCAGCGCCTGGCGCGGAAAGGCTTGCACAGCCTCAAGCGCTGCAGGCGCAAGTGCCTTTGCGGGCAGCTTTCGTTTGCCTCCGTAGGTCGCATCCCCCAGCAATCCATGGCCTGCGTGGGCCATATGCACGCGGATCTGATGAGTGCGCCCGGTTTCCAGCCAGCATTCCATAAGTGCAACGACAGCCGGAGTGCCAAATCGTTCGATCGTGCGGGCCCTTGTGATCGCGTGCCGCCCGCCTTGGAACAGAACCGCCTGGCGCTGGCGATCAGTTTTGTGCCGTGCCAGTTGCGTAGTCAGTTTCAGGATATTGCCCGGCTCGAAAGAGGCGCCGCGTATGCCACGCAGCCGCGGGTCATTTGCATCCGGCACACCGTACACCAATGCCTGATAATAGCGCTCGACCGTATGCGCCTCGAACTGTGCGGCAAGCCCGTGATGCGCTGTATCGGATTTGGCCACGACAAGAAGACCGGAGGTATCCTTGTCAATCCGGTGAACAATGCCGGGTCGCTTCATACCGCCGACCCCCGACAAATCATCGCCGCAATGTGCCAGCAAAGCGTTGACCAGCGTTCCGGACGGGGTGCCGGGTGCGGGATGTACGACCATGCCAACTGGTTTGTTGATCACGATCAGGTCTGCATCTTCGAAAATCACATCCAAAGCGATCGTCTCCGGCAGAATATGGCTATCCTGCGCCTCTTCGACGGTGATTACGACCTGCATGCCGCCCTCCGCCCGCGCTTTGGGGTCCAGAACGACAGCACCGTCCAGCGTAACGGCCCCATCGGCGATCAAGCGGCCCAGACGCGTGCGCGATAACGCGGCTTCTTCTGGCACATCCCGGGCAAGCGCCTTATCAAGGCGCGGCGGCGGTGTATCGCCAAGAACAAATTGGATGTGACGAAGCGACATGGAAAACCTTGATGAATTACCGCCAGAACCCGCCAACCTGCGCTTTTTGCGGCGACTGGTGACGGTGCTGACGGGCGTGATGATTGGAGGGCTTTTACTGATCATCGCACTGGTTGTCATCCGCTTCAACGACGCAGCACCCGATTTGCCAGATGTGATCACCCTTCCGGACGGCGCGCGCGCCACTGCATTCACGCGTGGCACGGGCTGGTACGCCGTGGTGACCGACGCAGATGAAATCCTGGTTTTTGACCGAATGACGGGGCAAATGCGCCAGCGCATCACGATAGAAACCAAGTGAAGGGTGGTACCACCTCCCCGGCTTGAACGGGGGACCTCCTGATCCACAATCAGGCGCTCTAACCAACTGAGCTAAGGCGGCACTGGTTGGGATTTAACGTGCAGGATTGCGGATTGCAAGACCTCAACGGGCCGCTTTGCACGGACCTTGCCGCAACTGCGGTGTATTGAGAGATCGCGCATCCGGTCGGAAAATCCGATCGCACGCCAATGCCCGGTTGTGTTGCTAAAGCCGGATACTCCAGCTTTGCTCGATCAGGTCCTGACCAAAAGACCGCACAGGTTTCGAACTTTGCAGCGTCCAGCCGTGTGAAAGGTAAAGAGCACATGCCGCGCGATGGCTCTCATGCGTCCAAAGCTGCATCTCTTCATATCCCGCATCACGCGCGAATTGCATGCACGCACGTAAAAGACGTTTACCCAAGCCCTTGCCGCGCGCTTCAGGCACCAGAAGAAACATGCGCAACTTGGCAAGCTGATCCGACACATGCACACAAAAGATCGACCCCAATCGCCGCCCCTCCTGCTCTGCGATCCAGCCGTAGTCGCGCATCGGTCGCGCGTTGCGTATGAATTCGTCCAGAATATCGGCCACCAGAGGACCAAACGTATCGTCAAACCCTTCAGCGTCGGCATAAATACGACTGTGCTGCTGCACGAGCCAATCCTTGTCCGAGGCTGTGAATTCGCGAAGTTGCACATCTGTCATGGCAAAAGTAGACCCCAAAGCGCCTTGCCAAGCAAGCCCGGCAAGAGTAGCCATGCCCCGACTTGGTACAGGAGTTTACCGATGGGCATCGACAAGGAAAGCGACATTGAAGCCAGCCTTCAGATCGGTCCGACCGACAAGGGCATGGTGCGCATCTACGTAGAGGCCGAAGGCATCGAAGTGCCAATGGATTTTCTGCCAGATGATGCCATCGAAATCGCCGAAGAGATCATGGCTGCAGCTTCAAGGGCGCGCTCGGGTAAGAAATAACATCCCGACGTCAGGCCCAATGCAGCCCTGCATCAGGGTCGCGCATTGTAAGAAGGCGCCGCGCCGCTGTAACCGCAAAAGTCTGAAGCAGAGATTTTCGGCGCGCCGGTGCAAGCTTTCGTTCTTCAGGCACACGCAAGATTTCCGCACCATAAGAATCGGCAATGATCAATCCGGTGTCATCCGGCAAAAGATCCGTCGGAAATTCCGTATCGACGGCCCAAAAGAAACGGTCGCACCATTCAAGATATCCCTGCCATTTCTGGTCTGTCTGGAAATCGGCGCGGCTCGATTTGCACTCCACCACCCAAATCTCGCCTTTTGGTCCCAGTGCCATCACGTCCACCCGCAATCCTCGGGACGGCACGACCTCTTCGATCGTCGCAAAGCCATGATCGGCCAAATGCCGGGCCACGCCGCGCGCCAGTAGTTGGCCGGGTAGCAGATTGGTGAAACGATCAGCATCCATGTCTAGCATTATGAACAATACGTGAACATCTGGCAAGCGAGGACACGGATTATGATTGATTCAACCTTTTGGCCAGGTATCCCGTGGCACCGTTCAGCGCTCGCCCTGAAGCGATCTAACGCGGATGCGATCTATGGAAGCAAACAAAAACCTCCACGCTTTTACGCTCATACACAGAATGGTCTATTCAAGCCTCTTGCTGATCAGCACGAAGGTGCATACATCAATGAGGTGACGGGTTCTGCTCTTCTCGTGACTGGTTACATTCCAGTGGCCTTAAGCAAATCCGAGGGAGTTGGCTCTGTCCTGACCCTGGTCTGGTTATCCGACGCCCACCTGTAAAAACAGGTCCTCGGGAATAAAAAACCAAAACGGTCGCTGCGGGCCCGTCACACCCAGCATCCGACCGCAGGAAATAAAGGTTAAGAAATCAGTTCAGCGGCGACCAAGCTGATTGCGCTTGCGCTCGACACGGACAGGAATGAGCTGAGGCTCTGGGGCGTTCGCGCCCAGTACAGTGCGGATAAAACGAACCAACAGTTCAATCATTTCAGCTCTCCTTTGATTTAAAGATGGCTATAAAATGAACAAAGTCTAGCCCCTGAGTGATAATTATCGGTAAACAGCGGGCGATCGCTCAAGACGCAGTCACTTTTTAACAGATTCAACCGGGATCGGGCTGGTTTTCCGCAGTTTTGGTAACAGGGAAGCGCCCCGCCCGCCCGACGAATCCTCTGCCAATTGCATGACAGCCCAACCGAACTGGACCCCGGCAAAAACAATCCCGTTCAGGAACCACAGCATCCCAACTGCGACAAAGGCCATGTCCGATCCCAACACAAGGTGCCGCAGGTGGGCCACATCAAGAGCCAACAGAATGGCCACAAAAAGGGCTGCGAGGCCGAACCCCATTATTGCACTGCGGATATATAGCTTGATCAGTTCCGGCATCTGAAACTCTCCTATTCCACCCTAAGATAGTGAGAGCACTTACCTGAGTGAAGCCCGCGCGTCAGAACGCCTCAGGTCTCGCTTCGTGAGCCATGTGATCGAGCACAGCATTAACAAACTTCGGCTCTTTGCTCTCAGGAAAAAAGGCGCGGGCCACATCCACGTATTCCGTGATGATTACGCGCGGAGGCGTACCAGGGTCGCGCATCTCTGCACCGGCTGCCCGAAACAGAGCCCTGAGAGTAGGATCAATGCGCGCTATCGGCCATTTCGCAACCAGTGCCCGATCGGTGAGCTGATCAATGGAAGCTTGGTAGTTTACAGCAATATCAATAATTTGCGAGAATAAGCTCATGTCACCGTCGAGCATTTCTTCGCCTTCATACACCGCGCCAAAGCGATGATCGAGAAACTCACGGCACACTGTTTCAACGGTCTGACCAGAGTGTTCCATTTGAAACAGCGCCTGCACGGCATAGAGCCGTGATGCCGACTTCATCTTGCGACGCTGATTGCCGGACAGATTGCCATGCGCAGCACTCATGATAGCACCTCGCCGTCGCTCAGATGCGCGATAAGTGTGTCCTCACCCGAAAAACCTGCAGGCTTGAACCCAATCCCCTTGGTCTGGCTACCCCATTTACGGGACAAGGCAATCAGATGCAGCGCGGCGGCCGCAGCCCCCCCGCCTTTGTTCTGACCTTTGGGATCCGCACGCACGACAGCCTGCTCTTTATTTTCGACTGTAAGAATTCCATTTCCGATACAAAGCCCTTGCAGGCCAAGTAGTTGCAGCGCGCGGCTGCTGTCATTGCATACTGTTTCATAGTGACTTGTCTCGCCCCGGATGACGCAGCCCAAAGCAACATAACCGTCGAAATTACTACGGCGGTCAGAGATTCCGATCGCTGTCGGAATTTCCAATGCGCCAGGCATTTCAATCATGTCCCACGATGCACCCACAGCTTCGATTTCAGCCTTGGCCCCGGCCACAAGATTGTCGGCAATGGCCTTGTAATACGGCGATACGACGATCAGAAGCTTGACAGGTTTGTCAAATTCGGGTCGCGGCAGGATATAGTGCTGTTCAGCGGCAGCCATGGTTCAGTCCTTGGTAATGGGGCGTGTGCCCACAATCGACAGGTTGTAGGCCTCAAGGCCCTTATAGCGCGTCTGCGGACTGTCTGTGAGCAAAATCAATTGCTTCAGGCCCATAGTAGACATGATTTGAGCACCGACGCCGGTGCGCTTGATCGTCCGCGGGGCATCCTCTTCTTCGGCATCTAGACGCAAACGCGGGTGTGGTTCCCGAAACAGCAACACTGCGCCGCGCCCTTCCTCTGCAATGATCTGCATGGCGCGCGGCAATTCGTCCGCTGGGCCAGGCCCAAGGCCCAGAACATCCTCCAGCGCATTCAGGGCATGGGTCCGGACCAGGACAGGTTCCGGCGTGGAGATATCGCCCTTGGACAACATCACATGATCGGTCCCGGTGATTTCGTCGGAAAAAATCCGCATATGCCAATCGCCACCATACGCGGATGTGACCATGCGCTCATCACGCTGTCTTAATAGATTGTCATTCTGAAGCCTGTAGGCAATCAGGTCGCTGATCGTGCCTATCTTCAAGCCGTGCGCCGCTCCGAACTCGACCAGGTCTGGCAGACGGGCCATGGTGCCGTCTTCCTTCATGATCTCGCAGATCACACCGGACGGGTTGAGCCCGGCCAACCGGGAAATATCCACCGCCGCCTCTGTATGGCCCGCACGCATCAGAACGCCACCATTGCGCGCGCGCAATGGAAAGACATGCCCCGGCGTCGCAATGTCTGCCTGCCCTGCCTGCTCGTTGATCGCCACAGCGATGGTCAATGCACGATCAGCGGCAGATATCCCCGTACTGACCCCCTCACGCGCCTCGATGGATACCGTAAACGCGGTTTCGTGGCGGGTAGAGTTGTTCACGGCCATCATTGGCAGGCCAAGGTCGGCAACGCGCTCTTCCGTCAAGGGCAAACAGATCAGACCCCGCCCGTGCGTCGCCATGAAGTTTATGGCAGACGCATCGGCAAATTGCGCCGGGATCACCAGATCGCCCTCGTTTTCGCGATCCTCGTGATCGACGAGAATGAACATCTGTCCCTGCCGTGCTGCATCGATGATCTCTTCGATCGGCGAAATGGCGGCGCGCAGATCGGTCTCAACGGGACCGGGTGTTTCGAATGTCATGGCAGGACAGACCTTTCAGGAGTTGGCAGGCACATAGCGCAACCGACCTGTCTTGGCCAGATGCCTATCCCTGCATTTCGGCCAGTCGCGCCACGTAACGTGCCAGTGTGTCGATCTCCAGGTTAACCTGATCCCCGACTTGCACGTCTCCCCAGGTGGTGACGGTTTTCGTGTGCGGAATAAAGTTGATGCCGAATGTGGTGCCGTCAACTTCGTTGACGGTCAACGAAGTGCCATTCAGCGCCACAGACCCCTTTGGCGCGATGAACCGCGCCAGATCTTTCGGCGCGCGCAGCGTAACACGCGTGCTGTCGCCCTCATCCGCCACTGCGATCACGTCAGCAACGCCATCCACATGCCCTGACACAATATGCCCGCCCAGTTCGTCGCCGACTTTCAGCGCGCGTTCAAGATTGACACGCTTGCCAACGGTCCACCCGTTTCGGCCAATATTGGTCTTGGCAACGGTCTCGGCGCTGATCTGCACCTCATACCAATCCGGGCCAAGGTCCACGACCGTCAGGCAAACGCCGTCCGATGCGATGGATGCGCCCATGTCGATGCGAGAGGTGTCATAGTGGGTCGCGATACGCGCGCGCAAGTCGCCCTGTTGCTCCAGCGCAGTGATCGTACCGATATCCGTGATGATGCCTGTAAACATGGGGTCTCCGATGCAAATTCTGCTTCTGACCTAGCGAGCCACCGGCCGGCTGACAAGCCCCCCGCTCTTGCGAGCCACACTACCCGGTGGCATGCTGGATCAACAACCTGCAACATGACAAAGGGTGCCGGTGCCAGGATCTCTCGCCACACAGCCTGTTTTCCTGTTTTTGCAAGGGCCGCACGGCCCTTTCTTTAACAGCCTGGCCCGCAAGTTGCGCCAAACCGGCGCAACCGTCTGGCGTGTGGGCTTCAACGCAGGTGATCGGGCATTCTGGTGGCACGGTCCGGGCTACATTCCCTTTCGCGCCCAGACAGAACACTGGCCAGCTACACTATCTGAGTTGATTAGCGAACGGCAGGTCACCGATCTGGTGGTATATGGCGATACACGCCCGCTGCATGCTCAGGCGATAATAATCGCAAAAAAGGCAGGGCTGCGTGTGCATGTGTTCGAAGAGGGCTATCTGCGGCCATATTGGATCACCTACGAACGTAATGGCGCCAACGGCCATTCCGCGGTCATGGGGCTGAGCATAGACGAGATGGCAGACAATCTTCGCAACCCCGGACATCAGACCCGTCTGCCGCCGGGTCATTGGGGTGACACCCGCCAGCACGTGTTTTACGGCGCGCTCTATCACGCGTGTGTTTTGGCCCTGAACCGGGGTTATCCGGCGTTTCGCCCCCACCGTACACTGACCGTATCCACCGAATTTCGATTGTACTTGCGCCGCCTGGCGCTGATGCCGCTTCATGCGCTGGAACGCGGGGCGGCGACCCTGCGTATCCGACGGGGTGGATTTCCCTATCATCTGGTACTGCTGCAACTCGAACATGATGCGTCATTCCGCTTTCATTCCGACTATCCGGATATGGCCAGCTTTCTCGGGGATGTCATAGACGGGTTTTCTCGCGGCGCCCCTGCCCATCATCATCTGGTGTTCAAGGCGCATCCTCTGGAAGACGGTCGCGCCCCGATCCGCCGCGACATTCGCAATCTGGCGGCAACATATGGCCTGACCGGGCGCGTCCATTATGTCGGCGGTGGCAAGCTGGCGCGGCTCCTGGATGTCGCCCGCTCGGCCGTAACGGTCAATTCCACCGCCGGTCAGCAGGTGCTGTGGCGCGGACTTCCGCTTTTATGTCTCGGGCGCGCCGTCTATGCCAAACCCGGCATTGTCTCAGATCAACCGGTAGCAGATTTCTTTGCGAACCCGATGACACCGAACGCCGCTCACTACGATGTGTTGCGCCGGTATCTTCTTGAAACAAGCCAGATCCCTGGGGGGTATTATGCCATGCGCGGGCGGCGGACGGCACTGCGGCAGATCGTTGACCGAATGCTCGCTGACACCGACGTGGGCGTTTCCGACACAAAGCCAACCGCGGCCCATGAGCAACACTTGAAAGTCGTGCGATAGGTCGACGTCAAGCAGGCAGTAGCTTTTTGCGTGGGATTCCGATACGTTGATGGAAATACGCTGGATCAACCGGCGATTTGAGGCAGTAAGAACAGGTCGAGGAGACCGCGCAGTGGCTTTTCTGGGTATTCGATGGGCACGGCCCATCGCGATAGTGGTGGCGTTGGCCACCTTGTCGGCGTGCGGCTTACCGCAAATTGGGCCGAACAAACGACAAATATTCGCGGGGTCCGTGGACAAACAAGGCGATGCCTTTGTGATCGCTGTCAACGACAGGGTAACCCGCGCGACCGCCGTCGTCCCTGCTTTGGGCTTTTCAGAAACATTCAATTCAGCGGCCGCGCTTGGCTCGGACACGATCAACCCCGGCGATACGCTGGGGCTGACCATCTGGGAAAACGTAGACGACGGATTGCTTGCGGGTGAGGCGCAAAATGCCACCTTGCTGGAAGAAGTTCAGGTCGATGGGTCCGGCTTTATTTTTGTTCCCTACGCGGGTCGCATTCGCGCGGCCGGCAACTCGCCCGAAGCGATCCGCCGACTAATCACCGAGAAGCTGCAAGACCAGACGCCAGACCCACAGGTCGAAGTGCGCCGGGTTGCAGGCGACGGAGCAACCGTCTCTTTGATTGGTTCCATTACGGCACAGGGTGTCTACCCGATTGAACGCCCGACACGCACGCTGTCGGCCATGCTCGCCCGCGCGGGTGGCGTCACGATTCAACCCGAAATCGCCCAGATCACCGTGATCCGCGACAACCAGCGCAGCAAAGTCTGGTTCCAGGACCTGTATCAGCACCCGCAACTGGATATTGCCTTGCGCGGTGGTGACCGCATTCTGGTGGAAGAGGACACGCGCTCCTTTACCGCACTTGGGGCCACAGGAGAACAGGCACGCGTGCAGTTCGAAACGCAAAACCTCTCAGCACTGGAAGCGATCGCCCAAGTGGGTGGTTTGCGCTCCATCACGTCTGACCCTACCGGCGTCTTCATCTTCCGCAACGAACCCGCCGAAGTGGCCAATCAGGTCATGGGCCGTAATGATCTCATCGGTGCACAGCGTATGGTCTACGTAATGGATCTGACCGAACCAAACGGCATGTTCGTTGCGCGAGACTTTGTCGTGCGGGATGGCGACACGCTCTACGTGACCGAAGCGCCGTTCACCCAGTGGGGCAAGACGATTTTCGCGCTCACCGGATCTCTTGACTCGGTGTCCTCGCTGCAAACGCTCGGCAACTGACCACATGGCCGCAAGGTCGCAGAATGACGCCGCCGGTCGCGACAGCGCCCGGCGGCTTTTTGTCTACAACAGCGGCTTTCTGACCCAGACGCGGGTGCGCCGTATTCTGGAATTGTCAGGCTTTGATGTTCGTCTGGGTCTGCCTGGATCAGGCGACACCGTCGGCGTCTGGGGCCATAGCCCCACAGCCCATCGAGGCGAGACTGTCGCCAGCAGCGTCGCGGCGCCGGTGATCCGGATCGAGGATGCACCGCTGCGTTCATTGTTTCCGGGCCGCGCCGGCGAACCCCCACTGGGTCTGGTGATCGACAGCAAGGCCATGCATTTCGATCCCTCGCAACCCTCGGAGCTGGAGGAAATACTGGCATCTCATCCATTGGATGACACGGTGTTACTGGATCGCGCGCGCGGCGCAATGGCGCGGCTGCGCGACGCGGGCCTCAGCAAGTATTCGGCCTTTGATACGTCACGCCCTGCCCCGGCGCCCGGCTATGTTCTGGTAATAGATCAAACACAGGGCGACGCATCGGTAACGGCCTGCGGAGCTGATCTGAACCGCTTTCGCGAAATGCTGTTTGTGGCACAGGAAGAACACCCCGGTGCACCGATCCTGATCAAGACCCACCCTGAAACCCAGCAAGGATTTCGACAGGGCTATTTCAATGACAGCGTGGCCAGCGACCGCGTCAGCCTTCTGAACGAACCGGTCAACCCCTGGGCGCTCTTTGATGGCGCGATCGCGGTCTATACCGTTTCGTCGCAACTTGGCTTTGAAGCGATCTTTGCAGGCCACCGCCCACGCCTGTTTGGTCAACCCTTTTACGCCGGTTGGGGGCTGACAGAAGATGAATTTCCGGTGCAGCGCCGTCAGCGCAAACTGACGCGGGCACAGCTTTTTGCTGCGGCTATGATCCTCTACCCGAAATGGTACGACCCGTATCGCGACAGGCTGTGCGAACTTGAAACCGCGATCGAAACAATGTCGGCGCAGACGCGTGCCTGGCGCGAGGACCATTGCGGCTGGGTCGCTTCCGGTATGCGGCTTTGGAAGCGCGCCGCCATGAACAAGGTATTCGGGCAATACAAACCGATGCTGTTCGAGGACGAACCGGCCAAGGCGCGCGCAGCCAACAGACCCTGGATGGTGTGGGCCACCAAGGCGGATGTCGGGCATAAGGATGCTGTGGGCGTGGAAGACGGCTTCCTGCGCTCGCGCGGGCTTGGGGCCGAACTTGTGCCATCGTTGTCGCTGATCATCGACGATCTGGGAATGTATTACGACCCATCGGGGCCCAGTCGGCTGGAACAGCTGATTGCGAAACGTGCCGAACTACGGCCGGATCAGGCACTGCGCGCCAGACGTTTGATCCGAAGCCTCAAAGACGCGAGACTGAGCAAGTACAACATCGGAGCCGCACCGCCCGAACTGCCGCAGGGTCATAGAATTCTGGTGGCGGGACAGGTGGAAGACGACGCCTCGTTGCTGCTGGGAGCGGGCGATGTGCGCACCAATCGCGCGCTGTTGGAGGCGGCTCGTGCGGCACACCCGGAGGCGGTGATCATCTATAAACCGCACCCGGATGTGGAGGTCGGATTGCGCCCGGGCGCGCTGGATGCCACCGGGCTGGCCGATCTGACTCTGTCAGGGGTCGATCCGGCGCTTTTATTGGGTCAGGTAGATGCAGTCTGGACCATGACATCGCTATTGGGATTCGAAGCGCTGGTCCGCGGATTGCCAGTGACGACGCTCGGGGTGCCATTCTATGCGGGCTGGGGCCTGACAATGGACCGCGGACCTGTGCCACCACGGCGCCGGGCGGACCCCACACTTGAGGGCCTTGTACATGCGGCCCTGATCGACTACCCACGCTACTTCGATCCGGTGACCGGCCAGCCATGCCCTGTGGAAGTCGTGGTAGAAAGGTTGTCGGGGGGCGTGAGCATCAGACCGGGCCGGGTCAACCGATTCTTGTCGAAGATGCAGGGCGTTCTGGCCAGCCACGCACATGTCTGGCGGCCCTGAAAAATCGCGGCACGGCCAAGAAGAATGCCTTCGGCGAGGATATTTCAGACCCAGAGAACCCGCTATCTGCGCCACAGATGCAACGTGTCCGGACCAATGGCACGGGTTGCGACCAACCGGTAACGCCGCGCCAGCGACAACTGTTCAAGCCCCAGCGCGCCAATGCCCGGCAGCCCCTCTGCCCCGATCATCAGGCCAGCGGTAAATCCGGCAATTTCGTCCACCTGGTCGGCATCGATCAGAGACGCCGCCAGCGCGCTTCCACCTTCGCAAAAAATGCGCGTCAGGCCATGATTTGCCAATTGCCGGAGAATATCCTTCGGATCAAGCTGCCCGGCACGTGCCGCACAAGGAAGCAGCGTGGCGCCAAGGTCGCGCCAGGTCTGTGCAAGGTTGCGATCTGCGTCATCGCCGTGGCAGATCAGAACAGGAACCTCTGCGGCAGTGCGCGCCAGGTGCCCCATCAAAGGCAGGTCCAGCCTGCGGCTGACAACGATCCGTACCGGTTGTCGCGTGACGCCGATATCTCGCACTGTGAGAGAAGGGTCATCCTTGCGCGCCGTGCCGCCGCCGACCATAACGCCGTCATGGCGTGCGCGCATGGCATGAACCATCCTGCGGGCATCTGGGCCAGTGATCCACTGGCTTTGCCCCGTTGCCGTGGCAATACGGCCATCAAAACTACTGGCCAGTTTGAGCGTCACGAAGGGGCGTGAACGTGTGACACGCGATATGAAACCCGCATGATCCGCCAGAGCTTCCGCTTCCAGAAGGCCCGTGTGCACTGTGATGCCTGCCGCCTGAAGAGCAGCCATTCCTTCGCCATTCACACGCGGGTCGGGGTCCTGTGCAGCGACAAAAACGCGCGAAATCCCTGCAGCGATAAGGGCATCCGTGCAGGGCGGTGATTTTCCGTGGTGCGCGCAGGGTTCGAGCGTCACATAGGCATCGGCACCACGCGCGGCATCTGCGGCCTGAGCCAGAGCCATCGGTTCCGCATGAGGTCTGCCGCCGACTTGTGTCCACCCCCGCCCGACGATGCGCCCGTTATTGACGATGACGCATCCGACAGCCGGGTTGGGCCAGGTCGCCCCCTGCCCGCGCCGACCCAATGACAGGGCCAGCGCCATGAAACGAGCGGGCGTGCTCACTCTTCGGCTTGGCCCTCAGGCCGCAGCTCCTGAACGAACTTGTCAAAATCGTCAGCAGCCTGGAAGTTCTTGTATACACTGGCGAACCGGACGTAGGCCACGGTATCGATACGTGCCAGGCTCTCCATTACAATTTCGCCGATCTGCTTGGAATTGATGTCCGTCTCGCCCATGCTTTCCAGTCGGCGAACGATCCCTGAAATCATCTGGTCGATACGCTCCGGATCAATGGGGCGCTTTTGCATCGATATGCGGATAGAACGCTCCAATTTGTCACGGTCAAAGTCTTCGCGTTTTCCTGACGACTTGATGACAACAAGATCTCGCAGCTGAACGCGTTCATAGGTCGTGAACCGCCCTCCGCATGCCGGGCAAAACCGCCTGCGCCGGATCGAGACATGGTCCTCGGCGGGGCGGCTGTCTTTGACCTGAGTGTCTATGTTTCCGCAAAACGGGCAGCGCATATGCCGTCCCCTTTCCTAATCTCTGCCTCAATTGTAGGATCAATGCCCTACTTGTCCACACTTATAGGTGACAGACTAGGTTTTGGGTAGAGGGGATTTGCGGCCGCTAAATAGCGTCAGGTAAGCACCGCGCGGATGCGACGATTGTGCGGCGCTGTGCGATGTTCTACCAGAAAGACGCCCTGCCAGGTTCCCAAGGCCATCTGTCCTGCAACAACCGGGATGCTGAGATGCGTAGGCAGGAGTGCCGCCTTGATATGTGCCGGCATATCATCAGGCCCCTCTGAGCGATGACGCAAGTATGACATGGTCGGCATGTCTGCCTGTGGCACCATCCTTTCAAGATACGCCAGAAAATCTCTCTGTACGTCGGGGTCCGCGTTTTCCTGTATCAGCAGGCTGGCGGAGGTGTGGCGCACAAAGAGCGTCAGCAAACCGTGCTGCGAAGTCGACTCACGCTGCACCCAATCTGCAACGTGCCCCGTTATCTCGGTCAATCCGGGTCCAAAGGTTTCGAATTCGAACTCGGACTGCTTCATGTCACTTCAGTTGTTTCACAGGCGCATGAACACGCCATTACTTCGTGGACCGGTTAAAGGCGTCCCGGCAAAACCCACGCGCCTGAAAAGACTTAAGCGATTGTCCCGGCTGATCGACTCCGACATCCAGACCACCTGTGCCTTCTGGCAATCCAGCCGCCGACGTGCTGAACACAACACCCTTTTTCCCGGCCTTTGTCACACTTGGGCCGGGAGGCGATTTAAGGTAGATAGTGGTCAACTCGGACTGGCCCGTGCGCACCTCTATGTAGTTGGCAGCCCCGCACCAGAAGGCATGAGGACTGGACTGGTTCCAGTCCAGCACCTCGAATTCCGTATCGCTGATCTTGTTCACGTCGATGCGCATTTCATCACCAAGCGTCCCGGCCTGCAGCGAAGTGGACAGGCAAAAGCAGCCGAGCGCCAAAAATCTCAATGCAGTCATTCTGGTCGTCTCCCTTCCTATTTTCGCGGTTTGGTCACGACCTAACGAGAACTGCGCAACTTGTAATCGTCGCAAAAGATATGCGCATGATCCACTGACAGGTTTGAACCCGGCTCTCGCACCGACGAACCGACAATCAGCACATTTCTTGGTGTCAATCCTGTGGAGTCCAACGTAAAGACCACGCCTTTCCGTCCAGGTTGGCTGATGCTGTTGCCGCGGGCCGTCGCTATGTATACGCGATCAGTGCCCTTCGCACCCAAAACTGACCTGGCATAGTCAGCGGCAGCGCACCACATGCCACGCCCTCCCATTTCACCTTCAATTGCCTCAAATCCGCCTGGAACGGGGTTGACGATCGTGCGATTGCTGGCCTTGAACGATTGCGCCAACCCAGGGCCAGCTGTGGCGATAATTGCAAAAACGGCGGTCGCGAGGTTCAGAACATTATGTCTCATACAGGTTTAGCTCCAGATAAGGGGCCCTGCAGAACTGCAGGGTGTGATTGTGTAGAATAATTGGTGCCCAGCTTGTCGTTTCAGAGCGTGAGAAGCGTCTAAGCGTGGCCTGCAAAGCCAGGATCAGAACTCAAGCCCGGCCAAGGTTTCCAGCCTTCGCAAGCCTGTCACGCATTCCAATTGACATTGAGTAACAGTGTCTGGCGGCCACGGCGTCTAATCGTCCGCAAATATGGCAGGCCACCGCCCCATCACCCTCAGTCAGAAACGGTCGTCATCAAAGAGATCGCGGCAGAACTGGATCGCGTGATTGACCAGAAGATTTGTGCCTGCAACTGAAATACTGTTTGACGCAGAGCCACTGCTACCCACCGGCTCAGACGAAAATACGACGCCGGTAGCACCCGGCACAGTCACACTGGGCCCTCGTGGAGTTGCGACATAAATCCGGCCGGAGGTCTTGCCGAGAGATTTGATCGCATAATTTGCGGCCGCGCACCAAAAACCGTTCGGGCCTTGACCGTGACCCTCGATCACTTCGAATTGCGTACTGGAAACTGGGTTAACGGTCAAAATCGGACTGAAAAAACGACCAGCCTGCGCGGCCGACACCATCAGTGGCAATGCCACCAGCGCAGCTACTATGAAACGGTGCATACAATATCCTCCTCGTGGAATTCTTTCCGCAGAAGTAGAGCGAGGTTCGCGAATGTCAAAATCACAGGTCCGCGAGCAGTTGGTATAAAGACCGAATGTCGCACACAGAAAAGGCCGCGCAATTGAAGCGCGGCCTTTTCTGTTTTGTGCAAGTCATCTGCAGCGCGCCTTCGCGCCAGATCACTGATCGAGAAACGAACGAAGTTTCCGCGACCGGCTCGGATGCTTCAGCTTGCGGAGCGCCTTGGCTTCGATCTGACGAATACGTTCGCGCGTCACGCTGAACTGCTGGCCCACTTCCTCAAGCGTATGGTCCGTGTTCATTCCGATTCCGAACCGCATCCGCAGCACGCGTTCCTCACGCGGCGTCAGCGACGCCAGAACACGCGTCGTGGTTTCCTTGAGGTTTTCCTGAATGGCGCTGTCAAGTGGCAGGACCGCGTTCTTGTCCTCGATGAAATCGCCCAACTGGCTGTCTTCTTCATCACCGATCGGCGTCTCCAGGGAAATCGGCTCCTTGGCGATCTTCATCACCTTGCGCACCTTCTCCAGCGGCATCTGAAGCTTTTCTGCCAACTCTTCAGGCGTTGGCTCGCGACCTATCTCATGCAGCATCTGGCGTCCGGTACGAACCAGCTTGTTGATCGTTTCGATCATGTGCACCGGAATACGGATTGTGCGTGCCTGATCGGCAATGGAACGCGTGATTGCCTGCCGGATCCACCACGTCGCATAGGTGCTGAACTTGTACCCTCGACGGTACTCGAACTTGTCCACGGCTTTCATCAGGCCAATGTTGCCTTCCTGAATAAGATCAAGGAATTGCAGGCCTCTATTCGTGTATTTTTTAGCAATCGAGATAACCAGCCGCAGGTTCGCTTCAACCATTTCCTTCTTGGCCTGACGGGCTTCTTTCTCGCCTTTCTGAACCTGCTGCACAATGCGGCGGAATTCGGAGATATCAAGACCCACATACTGGCCTACCTGTGCCATGTCCGCACGCAACTCTTCAACCTTGTCGGTCGAGCGTTCTATGAACATCTGCCAGCCGCGGCCAGTCTTTTCCGCCATCCGTTCCAACCAGTTCGGATCCAGCTCGTAGCCGCGATATTCGTCCACAAACTCGGAACGGTTGATCCGCGCCTGATCCGCGAGTTTCACCATCGCGCTGTCGATCTGCATGATGCGGCGGTTGATCCCGTAGAGCTGATCAATCAGGGCTTCGATGCGGTTGTTGTGCAAGTGAAGGTCGTTCACCAGAAGCACGATTTCAGACCGCACTTGTTGGTATTGTTCCTCATCGGCATCGTCAAATGTACCGTCTTCATTCAGTGTCGCAGAAATTCGGCTGTCCTGCATCTCCGACAGTTTGACATAGTCGTCGGCGATCGTGTCCAACGCCTCAAGCACCTGGGGCTTGAGTGCGGCCTCCATCGCCGCAAGGCTCATGTTCGCCTGCTCGTCTTCGTCGTCATCGTCATCTTTGGCAATCGGGTTGCCATCTGCGTCCAGCTCGTCGCCGTCGTCGCCGTCCATCTTGGTGCTTGTTCCATCGGCAGAAACAACCGGCTCTCCTACGCCACCATCCTCTTCAAGCTGATTGCCGAACGTGGCTTCCAGATCGATGACGTCGCGCAGCAGAATGTCCTCAGACAACAATTCGTCGCGCCAGATGGTGATAGCCTGAAATGTCAGCGGGCTTTCGCAAAGCCCGGCGATCATCGTGTTTCGACCGGCTTCGATCCGCTTGGCGATGGCGATTTCGCCTTCGCGGCTCAACAGTTCGACGCTGCCCATTTCCCGCAGGTACATCCGCACCGGGTCATCCGTACGGTCAAGCTTTTCCGAAGTCCCGGATGACAATGCGACATCGCGGGCACTGTCGGTGGTCGCAAGTTCGGTGGAGCCCTTGGCTTCCTCCTCCTCTGCGTCTTCGTCCTCGATGATGTTGATGCCCATTTCGGACAGCATCGACATCACGTCTTCAATCTGTTCCGAATTCACCTGATCAGGCGGCAGGACAGTGTTCAACTGGTCGTATGTGATGTAGCCGCGTTCGCGCGCATCCGCGATCATCTTCTTGACGGCTGCCTGGCTCATATCGAGCGAATGGCCTGCATCCTGATCGTCCGGTTTTGCGTCTTCGTTGGTATCTTTCGCGGCCATGCACTGCTCCTGTCAAAGACGATCTGATTCGCTTGCCCGAATCACGTCGGGAAATCATCTATTATTTTTGGGTGATTCGGCCACCCGTACCGGTCCATTTTATTGCGAATTATGACTAATAAACCGTCAATCGTCTGTTTCTTGCTTCCGAATCGACGCTATCAAAGCATCCAGCGCGCTTCTCTCGTTACGGCTGATTCGTGCCCCGTTATTTCCCACATCATATTCCGCCTTGTCTTCCTGCCCGCTACGCAGCGCTCTGTCCGCTGCGCGCCGCGCTTCTGACAACCTCCATGTCAGCCCTTCATCCGCTTCACCGATCATATCTTCGGATGCCTCTCTGATCTCGGCATCCAGACCACGACGGCTGGCAAGTTTCGCAAATTCCTCTGAGACTGTCAGATGCGCCATTTCCGCATCCCCCTGCGTGCGGATACTAGGCACCACTGCGACATGGTTTTGGCGCAAAAGGTTTTCAAGAGCATTTGGGCCAAGTACGGTCGAAATTGTTTCGTGCAACACCTGCACCTCACTACCCACATGTGCAAGAATCACTTTGCGCAATGCGTCATGGTCGGGGTGGTGGCACTCCATACGTACAATGTCGGACTCAAAATCAGAGATGATCTCAGGACAGGTGATTAAAACGGCCAAAATGATCGCCTCGCGCAGATGGTCCGTCGCGGCCGAACTGTCTGCTCGCGCCAGAACGGAGGTCTTTGTACTGGCGAGCGGAGATGCGGGCGGTTGTTTCCACGCATCTCCCTTGGCGCGGCGCGCCGGTCTGGACGTTGTTTGCGGGCGAAACAACTTCCAGCGCAAGTCTTTGATATCCTGCGCATAATGGTTGCGGATCGATGGATCCTGGATCAATTTGATCTTCTCGCGCAAGGATTTGTCCAATGCGGCCTTGCGTTCAGGGCTGTCGAACACACGGCCCTCTGTTTCGCGCTGCCATAACAGGCTGACCATGGGAATGGCCGTATCGAGCAGTTTCTGAAGTGCCGGGGCGCCTTGGGAGCGCAACAGATCATCGGGGTCCTGCCCGTTCGGCATGAGCGCAAAGCGCAGCGATTGTCCCGCCTCCAGCAATGGAAGGGCAAGATCAATAAGGCGCATCGCAGCGCGCAGGCCCGCTGTGTCACCGTCCAGTGCGATGATCGGTTCTGGCGAAATGCGCCACATCATCTGCAATTGTGTTTCCGTCACGGCCGTTCCTAGGGGCGCAACGGCAGCGTTGAACCCATGCTCGGACAGCGCGATCACGTCCATGTACCCTTCGGCGACAATCAGTGGCTGCCCCTTGCCTGCTGCAGTTCGGGCAGGCCCCACATTGTAAAGGCTGCGACCCTTGTCAAACAGCTCAGTTTCCGGCGAATTCAGATATTTGGCACTGTTGTTCGGGTCCATCGCCCGGCCGCCAAAAGCGATGCAGCGTCCCCGCGCGTCCCGGATCGGAAACATGATCCGCGCCCGAAACGTATCATAGGGCTTACCGCCCTTGGTCGAAGGCTTGGCCAGCCCTGCCCCCAGGATCAGGTCATCCTCGACACCCTTTGACTTCAGGTGGTCCCACAGGTCCTGCCAGGCATCTGGCGCAAACCCGATTTCCCAACGCTCCTGCGCCTGGGCTGTCAGACCGCGACGCTCCAGATAGCTGCGCGCTTCCGCTGCTGCACCCGTTTTCAGGCGCAGGCAAAAATGTTGCACAGCCAGATCCATCACCTCGGCAAGCTGCGACCGGCGGTCCGATTTTTCCTGCACGCCGGGATCGCGCTCAGGCATCGGCATCCCGGTCTCGCGAGCGAGAATCTCAACCGCTTCCATGAAGCCGACATTCTCCGTCTCGCGCACAAAGGAGATCGCATCGCCTTTGGCGTGGCAGCCGAAACAGTAATAAAACCCTTTTCTGTCATCGACATGGAAGGACGCCGATTTTTCCTGATGAAATGGACAGGGCGCCCACATGTCACCCTTAGCCTGATTGGACTTGCGTGCGTCCCACATGACTTTGCGACCGACCACCTGTGACAGGCTCAACCGGGTGCGCAATTCATCCAGAAATCCAGGAGGCAGGCTCATACCCCTTTATATCAGGTCACCGGCGCACAGAGTCCAGTGTCCAGACGCCACGAACACACAACCGAGCGCTTAAAACTTCGTCAGCTATTGCGTGAGGCACTGCTCGCGCCAGGTGGTGCGAAGATCCAGAGTGCGCAGTTCGCTGCGTTTCAGCTCATAGATATGGCCCGCCAGTAACGGTATGGCATTATTGTATTTTTCGGGCCAGGTCGCAGAAGCAGCCAGTGCGGCAGGCACGTCACGTTCAGCAACGCGATCAAGCCGCGCTTGCTGGATTGCGCCGACGACATCAGAAATATACCCACACTCTATCTCTTTTTCGGTCTCAGCCAGAACAGGCGCGGCTGACAGAGACAAAAGGAAGGCGAGTATGAAGGGACGCATGATAGTCTCCTAATTGGATTTTTGAGCAGTCTACCCGCGC
>Ga0102812_10000631_pt1 | contig 25049 bp, 24 predicted proteins | sample ColrivemetaGS713_FD_79334 | JGI IMG/M metagenome (GOLD analysis project Ga0102812, IMG submission 79334) | Estuarine microbial communities from the Columbia River estuary - Flood tide ETM metaG S.713 | ecosystem: Environmental > Aquatic > Marine > Intertidal zone > Estuary | place: USA...
ATAGGCCATGACCATGCCCATATAGCCCTGTGCGGCTTCGCGGACGATGTCGTTGACGTTTTGTACCGTCACATCCTTGCCCGCCATAAAGGTGAGGTCCACAGCAGAGACATTCGGGGTAGGGACGCGCATCGCGGTGCCATCCAGCTTGCCCGCAAGTTCCGGCAGAACCTCGCCCAAGGCTTTGGCGGCACCGGTCGAGGTGGGGATCATCGCCATTGCGGCGGCGCGGGCGCGATAGAGATCGTTGTGGCGACGGTCCAGCGTCGGCTGGTCACCGGTATAGCTGTGGATCGTTGTCATGATGCCACTTTCGATCCCGATTGCGTCATTCAGCACCTTAGCCAAAGGCGCAAGGCAATTGGTGGTGCAGGACCCGTTCGATACCATCCGGTCATCGGCAAGCAATTGGCGGTGGTTGACGCCATAGACCACTGTCCGCGCGACATTTTTGGCCGGGGCCGAGATTAGCACCTTTTTCGCGCCGCGATCCAAATGCACGGCGGATTTGACGCCGTCGTTGAATTTGCCGGTGCATTCCAGAACAACGTCAACGCCGGACCAATCCAGTTCATCGGGGTTGTAGGTCGACATCACCTCGATGGGGCCACGGCCCAGATCCATCGTATTTCCGTCAACTTTGACCGGGCCGCCGAAACGGCCATGGACACTATCGTATTTCAGCAGATGGGCGTTCGTCTCGATCGGGCCGGTGGCGTTGATCTTGACGACTTGTACGTCGTTGCGGGCGGCCTCGGTGATATGGGCCAGGGTGCAGCGTCCGATGCGTCCGAATCCGTTGATGCCGATAGTTACAGTCATTTCCGACCTCGCTCTGGGTGTCACGATTTTCTGTTTGCTAACGGGCAATTGTGGCCAAGAAAAGAAAAAAGACACAATATATCAATGTGATAGCGTTAACGTGCGGCGTTGTTCAAACGGTTGCGCTAACGGTTATCGCCAACATCTGCGGTCTTGCATCTGTGGTCGCAATTGTTAGGGGTAAAGGCAGAATCATAGGGGGTTACGCGATGAGTGGTTTGATTGCTTTGCTGGATGATGTCGCGGCGATTGCCAAAGTGGCTGCAGCGAGCGTCGATGACGTGGCTGGAATGGCGGCCAAGGCAGGGTCAAAAGTCGCAGGTGTGGTCATCGACGATGCGGCTGTCACGCCGAAATATGTCGCCGGATTCGAGGCAAAGCGCGAACTCCCTATCATCTGGAAGATCACCAAAGGGTCCTTGTTCAACAAGCTGGTTATCCTGTTGCCCGCTGCGATGTTGATGAATTCTTTTGCGCCTTGGCTGGTCACACCGCTGTTGATGCTTGGCGGCGGTTATCTGTGCTTTGAGGGGGCGGAAAAGGTGTTTCACACGCTGCTGCCCCATGCAGATAAGACTGTTGAAGGTGATCTGTCGGTCGGCAATCCGGCCCAGCTAGAGGAATCCCGGGTCAAGGGCGCGATCAAGACCGATTTCATCCTTTCGGCCGAGATTATGACCATCACCCTTGCCTCGATCCCCAAGAACGGGGTCTGGCTCGAGGCGCTGGCTCTTGCCACCGTAGCGGTCGCGATCACGGTTCTGGTCTACGGAACCGTCGCGCTGATCGTAAAGATGGATGACATCGGGTTGCTGATGGCGGCACGCTCAGAGGGCGGGATTGGCCGCTCGATCGGCTTGGGGCTGGTCCGCGGTATGCCCAAGGTCATGGTGGTTCTATCGACTGTCGGCACCGTCGCCATGCTTTGGGTCGGTGGGTCGATCATTCTGCACGGGCTGGAAACCACGCATCTGTGGCCGCTTCCTTATGAAACGATCCATCACTGGGCTGTGGCTGTCGGCGCGCAGGTTTCCGAAGGTATGCGGGGATTTGTCGAATGGGCCGTAACGGCTGTCGCGGACGGTATCTTTGGCCTAGCGGTGGGGCTGTGCCTGATCCCGTTGATCAACCATCTGGTTGCGCCGGCCGTGGCCGCAGTGACAGGCCGCAAGCCAGAGGGGCACTAGCCCCTATAGCTGCCGTTGGTCCAAGGCCGACTGCGTATAGCGGGTTCTCACCGCGCCTTCGTTCTGGGGCTGCCAGAAAGGGTCGACATAGACGCAGCCGAGGCCGCAAATCTGATAGGTTGACCGCGTGCCGTAGTCGACATGCCAGACGCGCCCGCCGGGGGTGCTGACATAACCATCCAGCCCGCCGCCGAAATCGGAGCGCAGGTCCTGCGGCGAAGGGACTTCGTTGTCGTAATTTGCGCCAAAGGCCCCATGGGTGTGATAGGTCGCAAAGACCCCGCTATTGGCGCCATATTCCCCCATGTCGCAGCTGGCAAAGGTGCCACGACGCGGGCGTGTCGCCGCGATTCCACCATCAGCTGTCCGGAAAAAATAACCGCAAAATTCGCGACGCTCTTCGATGGATTGCTTTTGCAGGGTATTCAGAAAGGCAACGGCAAAGGCTTCGGCCTGTGCATCGGGCGGCGTATGAATGTTACTTGCGGCAGAGGCGGTCGGATAAACCCGCTCCAGCCCCTGCCCATTGTTCGAAGTGTCAGGCCCAACAGGGCCCGACACGGGTTCGGTGCAGGCGACCAAGGCCAATGCAGAACACAGTGATAAAAGTCTTTTAGTCAAACCTGCGTTCCGCATCAGTCGTCTTATCCCAACATTTCCTCGGCTTTGGCAGCCACATTTGCCGCTGTAATGCCGAATTTTTCATACAGGACCTTGTCCGGAGCCGAGGCCCCAAATCCGTCCATACCGACAAAGGCGGATTTACCTTCCTTGCCGCGCTCGCCCAAAAGCCAACGATCCCATGGTTGCCGCACCGCCGCTTCAATTGCAACGCGAACCGCGCCACCCGGCAACACCTTTTTGCGATAGGATTCTTCCTGCTGCGCGAAAAGCTCCATGCAGGGCATAGAGACCACACGGGTGCCGATCCCCTTGGCTTCCAATGCGGCACGGGCAGCAAGGGCGATTTCGACCTCGGACCCGGTGGCCATCAGGATAACCTGACGCTTGCCGGTTGCCTCGGCCAGCACATAGGCGCCACGAGCAACAAGGTTGTTATTGGTATGCGTGGTGCGAACGGTCGGCAGATTCTGGCGGCTAAGCGCAAGAACCGACGGCGTCGATTTCTGGCCAAGCGCGATTTCCCAAGCCTCGGCAGTTTCCACCGTATCGGCAGGACGGAACACCAGCGTATTGGGCGTGGCGCGCAGCATCGCCAGATGTTCGACCGGCTGGTGGGTCGGGCCGTCTTCGCCCAGTCCAATGCTGTCATGGGTCATGACATAGACCACCGGAACGCCCATTAGTGCGGACAGTCGCATGGACCCACGGGCATAATCGGTAAAGCACATGAAGGTGCCGCCATAGGCCTTGGCACCGCCATGCAGCGCCATACCGTTCATCGCAGCGGCCATGCCGTGCTCACGGATGCCGTAATAGACATAACGCCCTTTGCGGTTGCTGGGGTGGAACACGCCCAGATCGGCGGTCTTGGTGTTGTTCGATCCGGTAAGGTCGGCCGACCCACCGATGGTTTCGCTGACAATCGGATTGATCACATCAAGCGTCATTTCCGACGATTTGCGGGTTGCCACCTTGGGCGCGCCTTCGGAAACCGATTTCTTGAGCGCGCGGATCGCGGCGGAGAGTTTCTTGGGCATTTCGCCCGCATAGGCGCGATTGAATTCGGCCTGACGAGCGGCCGAGAGACGGGCGAATTCGCCCTCCCATGCAGCGCGGGCCGCGGCACCACGGGCGCCCATGGCTTCCCATCCGGCTTTGACGTCGGCCGGGATTTCAAAGGGGCCATAGGGCCAGCCATAAGCCTCTTTCGCGGCTTTCAGCTGGGCGGCATCGGTCAGCGCGCCATGCCCCTTGGACGTGTCCTGTGCGGCGTGGCCAAGGGCGATGTGGGTTTTGCAGGCGATCATCGACGGGCGCGGATCGGCCTTGGCGGCGGTGATCGCGGCGTGAATGGCAACGGGGTCGTGACCGTCGATCGACTGGACATGCCAGCCAGAGGCTTCGAACCGCATGACCTGATCGGTCTTGTCGGCAATGTCGACCTTACCGTCGATGGTGATGTTGTTGTTATCCCAGAAAACGATGAGGTGACCCAGTTCCTGCATCCCGGCCAGACCGATGGCTTCTTGGCTGACGCCTTCCATCAGGCAGCCGTCGCCGGCCATGACATATGTGTGGTGGTTCACGATCTTGGCGCCATAACGGGCGCGCTGGATTTCTTCGGCAATGGCAAAACCCACCGAATTGGCAATCCCCTGACCCAGAGGGCCGGTGGTGGTCTCGATCCCTGCGGCATGGCCGTATTCGGGGTGACCGGCGGTTTTCGCGCCCCACTGGCGGAAATCCTTGATCTGGTCGAGCGTGATATCGGCATAGCCGGTCAGATACAGCAGCGAATAGATGAGCATCGACCCGTGACCGGCGGACAGGATGAACCGGTCGCGGTCGGGCCAGTGCGGTGCCTTGGGGTCGAACCGCAGGTGGTTCTGGAACAGCACGGTGGCGACATCCGCCATGCCCATCGGCATACCCGAGTGGCCCGAATTGGCCGCAGCGACCGCATCAAGGGTCAGGGTGCGGATGGCGGCTGCTTTCATCCAGTGGTCAGGGTGCGCGGCGCGCAGGCTCGAAATATCCAAGGTTTGGGTCCTCTCTTGGCTCCGGTATCGGTCCGGACCGTCATATCAGCGGCTTCGGCAAGATCAAGCACGACCCCTAAGCCATTGCGCCCTTTGTGCATGTTCATTTGCCGTGGGGCAGGGGATGGCATACGATTCTGGGAAATGGTCCGCGATTCGCGGTGCCCCGCTGCCAATTGGAATGCATTCTGATCAGCAGTCAGGGGTGACGCGTCGATGGGGCCACGAACAAAAAGGACAGGCAGATGACCGATATCGCGGAATTAGAGCGTCGGATTTCAGCGGCACTGGACAGAATCCGCAAGGGCGTTGACCAGATGGGGGCGTCGCATGTGGCAGAGGCCCCGGGCAATCAATACGATGCGCCAAGCCCTGACAGCGGGGACAGCGCATGGAAGACCGCCCGCATTGCCCAGCTAGAGGCGCAGATTGCGGACGAAAAATCTGTCACCGCCCAATTGGAAGAACGCATTCGGGTTCTGAAGGACCGGCAAGATGGTCAGGCGACCCAGTTGGCAGGCCAAAATGAACAGGTCCGCGACAGGCTTGTGCAATGCGAAGCCGAGATCGAGGCGCTGCGCCAATCCAATGCGGATTTGCGGGAACTGACGCAAAAGCTCCGCACTGCGATGGAACAGGGGCTGGCCAATCCTGAATTGGTGAATCGTGCCCTGCAGGCGGAACTCGACGCCCTGCGTGCCGTGCGCGCGGCGGATGCGGCTGAACTCGACGCTGTGATTGGCGAACTCAAACCCCTGATCGAGGAGGCCAACTGATGCCGCAAGTGGAAATCAAAATCGGTGGCCGCAGTTTCGAGGTCGCCTGCCAAGAAGGCGAGGAACATTTCCTGCATGCCGCAGCCGGCATGCTCGACACCGAAGCCAAGAGCCTGTCTGGCCAGATCGGGCGTATGCCCGAGGGCCGTATGTTGCTGATGGCGGGGCTCCTCCTCGCCGACAAAACGGCTGGGCTGGAAGACAAACTGCGCGAGATTGAATCGCGGGCGGCCGAATTGCAGGCGGAACTCGACCAGATCAAGTCGCGCCCAGCCCCCGAACCGCATCGGGTCGAGGTGCCGGTTGTCCCGCTAGAGGTCACAGAAACGCTGGCCGAACTTGCCGCACAGGCAGAGGCCCTGGCGCAAGAGGTCGAATCCCGCGCCTGAACTGGTATTGACCCAATAAAAAAGGGGGCCATTTTGGCCCCCTTTTTCGTCAATTCAAATTGATCAGCCGTTGGCAGCGCGGATCTGGTCTGCCTTGTCCTTGTCAAAGGCAATTCCGCTGTCGACGAACAGCTGGTCCAATTCGCCCGACAGGGTCATTTCGGTGACAATATCGCAGCCGCCGACGAATTCGCCTTTGACGTAAAGCTGCGGAATGGTCGGCCAATCGGAAAACTCTTTGATCCCTTGGCGGATTTCAGGATCCGACAGGACGTCGATGTCCTGATATTCGACGCCCATAAAGTTCAGCACACCCGCCACGCGCGAGGAGAACCCGCACTGTGGCATCATCTTGCTGCCCTTCATGAACAGAACGACATCATTCTTGGTCACAGTGTCTTTGATCTGGTCGTGCGCGGTCATGGTCTATGTCCTTTTGGTATTCGTATGATGCGGGCGCGGGATTAGTCCGGCGCCTTGGTGGTCAGGGCCAGCGCGTGAACTTCGCCGTGGCTGCCATCCATTTTACCTTTGAGCGCCGCATAGACAGCACGCTGCTGTTGCACGCGGTTCATGCCGCGAAAGCTCTCATCCTCGACCAGTGCCGCGAAATGCGCACCGTCATCGCCCTGAACCTCGATCCGGGCGTTGGGAAAGCTTTCTTTGATCAGATGGGCGATGTCGTCGGCGGAAATGGCCATGCGGGGGCGCTCCTTGTTTCTTGACCCAGATGTAAGGCGGGGCAGGCGGTGAGGCAAGGGGCGGATGGGTCGAAACCCATCCGTTCCAATCAGGCGAAAGTGGCCGCGAAAGCGCCGCGATAGGTCTGCGCAAGATCGGCAAGCGGTGCTGCCACGCCACCCAGATTGACATCCGTGCCGCCAAAGCGACCAACCATCGCGATCGGCACGCCGGCCTGTCCGGCAGCGGCCATCAGGGCCTCGGCCTTGTCAAAGGTGCAGGCGATCAGATAGCGCGCCTGATCCTCGCCAAAGAGGGTCGGGGTATCGGCGGAATCGAGAGTGACGCCTACACCCGCGGCCTCGGCCATTTCAAAGGCAGCAAGCGCCAGCCCGCCATCGGCAAGGTCGGTGCAAGCCCCGATCAGCGCGTGATTGGCGCGGATGAAATCACCGTGTTTGGCTTCGGCGATCAGGTCCACATGGGGGGCGTCGCCATCTTCGCGGCCGAATACCTCGGCCAAAAGGGCGGATTGGCCCAGATGGCCTTTGGTATCGCCAATCAACAGCGCCACATCGCCAGCCTGCGCCGTTCCCGCGATCAGTTGGTCGGGCGAGGCAATCAGGCCCACAGCACAGATCGTGGGGGTCGGCAGGATGCCTTTGCCATCGGTTTCATTATATAGCGACACATTGCCCGACACGATGGGCGTATCAAGTGCGATACAGGCCTGCCCGATCCCGTCCAGCGCACCTACGAACTGGCCCATGATCTCGGGCTTTTCGGGATTGCCAAAGTTCAGGTTGTCGGTGGTTGCCAGCGGCTTGGCCCCGACAGCGGTCAGGTTGCGATAAGCCTCGGCCACCGCCTGTTTGCCGCCTTCTACAGGGTTCGCTTTGACATAACGCGGGGTTACGTCGCTGCTAAAGGCGATCATCTTGGGCGTGCCGTGGATACGCACGATGCCCGCACCCAGACCCGGCGCGCGGACGGTATCGCCCATGACCTGTTGGTCATATTGGCTATAGACCCATTGTTTGGCCGCATAGTTGGGTGACGCGATCAGCGCGCGCAGCCCGTCAATCGGGTCAACGCCGGGGACGGGGGCCATTTCGGCAACCTCTGGTGTCGGGACCCAAGGACGGTCGTATTCGGGGGCCGACGACGACAGTTTCGACAGCGGCAGGTCGGCCACGCAGGTGCCCTTGTGCATGATGACGAATTTATCTTCGGGGATGGTTTCGCCCACGATGGCGAAATCGAGGTCCCATTTGTCGAACACCGCTTTGGCTTCGGCCTCTTTTTCGGGGCGCAGAACCATGAGCATACGTTCCTGACTCTCGGACAGCATCATTTCGTAGGCGGTCATGTTGGTTTCGCGCTGCGGCACATGGTCCAGATCCAGCCGGATGCCTAGGCCACCCTTGTCGCCCATTTCAACGGCCGAACAGGTCAGACCAGCGGCACCCATGTCCTGAATGGAAATGACGGCGCCGGTCTTCATCAGTTCAAGACAGGCTTCCATCAGCCGCTTTTCGGTAAAGGGGTCGCCAACCTGAACGGTGGGGCGCTTTTCCTCGATCGTGTCGTCGAATTCCGCCGATGCCATGGTCGCGCCGCCAACACCGTCGCGGCCGGTCTTTGCGCCCAGATAAACGACAGGCATACCGACGCCCGAGGCGGCAGAATAGAAAATCTTGTCGGCATCGGCCAAACCGGCAGCAAAAGCGTTCACAAGGCAGTTGCCATTATAGGACGCATGGAACCGGACCTCGCCGCCCACGGTCGGCACGCCAAAGCAGTTGCCATAGCCGCCCACGCCTTCGACCACGCCATGGACCAGCTGGCGGGTCTTGGGGTGGTTGGGCATCCCGAACGACAGCGAATTCATCGCCGCGATCGGACGCGCGCCCATGGTGAACACATCGCGCAGAATCCCACCAACCCCGGTCGCAGCCCCCTGATAGGGTTCGATGTAGGAGGGGTGGTTGTGGCTTTCCATCTTGAACACGATGGCCTGTCCGTCGCCGATATCGACAACGCCTGCGTTTTCACCGGGGCCGCAGATGACTTGCGGACCGGTTGTCGGCAGTTTGCGCAGGTGGATCTTGGACGATTTATAGGAACAATGTTCGTTCCACATGGCCGAAAAGATACCCATTTCGGTAAACGTCGGTTCGCGGTTCAGGATTTGCAGGATCCGCGCATATTCATCCGGCTTGAGGCCATGAGCGGCAATCAGGTCTTCGGTAATCTGCGGTTCGGTCATGACAGTCCCCTAAGCGATTTGGCGCGTTCATAGGGCATAGGCCTACAGGGGGGAAGTCGTCTGAAACCTCTTCGAACGTTATGCCGCGCTTTTTTTGACGAAATGCGGGGCGATTTTCGGCGGAGATCACATTAGACCCTCCGAAATGCTGCGACAGCGACCGACAATAGGTGGAAACGGGCGGCAATCAGTGCGTGTCAGGGTTTGGGGATGAGACTGAAAAAACCTGCGGCACAAAAAAAATTGCCGGGCCTAGGCCCGGCAAGTCCAACAGGGAGGTTGAAGGTGTTGAGCGTTGCAGCATCAGCGCCTTCGATTGATGAAATAGTGGGCGGCCTGAGTCTTATCAAGTCTGGAATCCCCGACCAATAATCAATCCCGCTATGCATCCATTGCATAGCACGCGCGGCGGATTAATTGCCCAATCCAGATAACTCTTTGATTTTTCTGCGATGAGAGAAGATTTCGTCCTGAACGAAATCGCGGAAGGCCGCGACGCGTTTGGATTGGCGCAATTCTTCGGGGTAGGCGAGGAAGACGGGGACCTCGCCCGACTCGATCTCTGGCAGAACCCGGACGAGGTCCGGAAAATCTTCGGTCACATAGTCGGGCAGGACCCCGACACCCAGATTTGCGATGACCCCCTGAAGCGCTCCAAAGTAGTTGTTCACGGTCAACAGGCTGGGCACCTCGTAGGTCAGCAAATGCTGCACCAGCGTAGCGCCCGCTGCAACTTGGAACGATGTCGGGCTTTGGCAGATCAGACGGTGATTTGTGATGTCTTCGATCTGGTCGATGGGCGGACGGGATTCGAGATAAGCGCGGGTTGCATAGAGCCGCATCCGAACAGACATCAGTTTTTTGCGGATCAGATCGGCTTGCGATGGTTCCTTCATCCGGATCGCGACGTCCGCCTCACGCATCGGCAGGTCCAGAACCCGCTCTTCCAGCATCAGGTCGATCTTAAGGTCGGGATATTTTTCATAGAGCTTTGGCAGACGCGGCGCGAGCCAGAGCGTGCCAAAACCGGTTGTCGTGGTGATTTTCAACTCACCAAAGACTTCTTCCTCGCTGTCACGAATGCGGGCGGCGGCGGCCTCGAGCCGCTTGTTCATCGACCGTGTTGCGTCAAACAGCAATTCGCCCTGTTCGGTCAGAATCAGGCCCCGTGCGTGGCGGTGGAAGAGGGTGGTGTTCAGCGACTCTTCTAGCGCCCGAATCTGCCGGCTGACCGCCGATTGGGACAGATGCAGCGTGTCACCGGCATGGGTCAATGACCCCGCATCGGCGACCGCGTGAAAGATTCGTAATTTGTCCCAGTCCATTCTAGCATCCATTTGTTCTTGTTACCGCTCACAGAATTTCACTCGTTACTCTACCTACTATGCGACACACAATCTTTTGTGTCAGCGGAATAATTGTTGGTAGGTCAGCAATAATGACCTATCATTCCTGCAACGGCAGGGAGGAACTGCACATGACCGATACATCCGTCACGCTAAACGACAGATATGATTTGGCCAAGTCGCCAGTTTTGTTGAATGGCACGCAGGCGCTGGTCCGATTGATGTTGATGCAAAGGGCCCGCGATGCGGCCGCTGGTCTGAACACCGCCGGATATGTCACGGGGTATCGCGGATCGCCTTTGGGCGCGGTCGATATGCAGATGACCAAGGCGCAAAAGGACCTTTCACAGGCCCAGATCACTTTTCAACCCGGCCTGAACGAAGACCTGGCCGCCACCGCCCTTTGGGGCAGCCAGCAGGCGGAATTGCGGGGCGAGGGGAAATACGACGGGGTCTTTGGGCTTTGGTATGGCAAGGGACCGGGGGTGGATCGGTCGGGCGACGTGATGCGCCACGCGAATATGGCGGGCACATCCCCCAATGGCGGGGTGATCATGGCCATGGGCGATGACCATACCGGCGAAAGCTCGACCACCTTGCATCAATCCGACTGGGCGATGGTCGACGCATATATGCCGATCGTATCGCCCGCGGGTGTGCAAGAGGTTCTGGACTACGGGCTTTATGCCTTTGCCTTGTCGCGGTTTGCGGGCGTCTGGGTCGGTCTTAAGACCATGAAAGACACGATCGAGGTAACCAGCGTCGTGGACGGGCGGTCGGACCGTCTGAAATTTGTCACCCCTGACATTCCGATGCCTGCGGGCGGGCTGAACATCCGGTTGGCAGACACACCCGTCGCGCAAGAGGCGCGGATGATCGACCATAAACGGTTCGCCGCCGAGGCGTTTTCACGCGCCAATCGGATGGACCAGCGCAAATGGGGCAAGCAGGGGGCAAAGATCGGGTTTGTGGCCGCGGGGAAAAACTGGCTCGATCTGGTGCATGCGCTGTCGCTTTTGGGGATCGACGAAGCCGAGGCAGAACGGCTGGGCATCACGACCTATAAGGTTGGGCAGGTCTGGCCGCTGGATATGGCGTCGTTCCATGACTGGGCCGAGGGACTCGATCTGATCATCGTGGTCGAGGAAAAGCGCAAGCTGATTGAGGTGCAGGTCAAAGAGGCGCTGTTCGATGACCGCAAGGGTCGCCGCGTATATGGCTGGCACAAGGGCGACGAACATTCCGAAGGACGCAGAGAAGAGGTTTTCCCGACCCGATTTGCGCTCGATCCGGTCTGGATTGCGGAAAAACTAGGCGGCATCCTGATCGAGGAAGGCTGCGAAACCGACGGGATCACCGCAGGACTTGCCCGCATCTACGATGCCAAGAAAGCAGACAATGCCCCCGAAATCGCGGCCCGCGTGCCGTGGTTCTGTTCGGGCTGCCCGCACAACAGTTCGACCAAAGTGCCCGAAGGGTCGCGCGCCTATGCGGGGATCGGGTGCCACTACATGGTGCAATGGATGGACCGCGATACGGTCGGGTTCACCCAGATGGGCGGCGAAGGCGCCAATTGGGTCGGCGAGGCGCCGTTTTCCAACCGCGACCATGTGTTCCAGAACCTGGGCGATGGGACCTATAACCATTCCGGTGTGCAGGCGATCCGTTTTGCCCTGATGGCGGGCACCAACATCACCTATAAAATCCTGTTCAACGATGCGGTCGCGATGACAGGTGGACAGGGTAACGATGGCGGGCTGACGGCTGACCAGATCTGTCGTGAACTCCTCGCGATGGGGGTGCGCGATGTTGCGCTGGTCTATGATGAAAAAGAGGCGCTGGATCTGTCCCGCTTTCCCGATGGCATTACTCGCGATCCGCGTGAAAATCTATCCGCCGTTCAGGAAAAACTTAGCAAAAACAAAGGCGTATCGGCGTTAGTTTATGTTCAGACCTGTGCTGCGGAAAAACGGCGACGGCGGAAACGCGGGCAGTTTCCCGACCCCGACCGCCGCGTGTTTATCAATACCGACGTCTGCGAAGGCTGCGGCGATTGCGGGGTTCAGTCGAACTGTGTTTCCATCGTTCCTGTCGAAACCGAACTGGGCCGCAAACGCGCGATTGACCAATCGTCCTGCAACAAGGATTTCAGCTGCCTAAACGGGTTCTGCCCGTCCTTCGTCACCGTCAAAGGCGGCAAACCGCGCAAGGGCGCGACCGCGACGATCGACCTGCCGGACATGACCGAACCCGCGTTGCCCACGATCAATGGCACCCATAACATCGTCATAACTGGGGTCGGTGGCACCGGTGTTGTGACCATCGGCGCGGTGCTGGCCATGGCCGCGCACCTGGACGACAAAGGTGCCGGCATGATGGAAATGGCGGGTCTGGCACAAAAGGGCGGCGCCGTTCACATCCATTGCCGGATTGCGAATAAACCGCAGGATATCAGTGCAATACGGGTTGCAACGGGCGAATGTGATACGCTTATTGGCGGTGATCTGGTGGTCAGCGCTGGGGCCAAGACACTGGGCCTGATGACCGCGGGTCGTACCAAAGCCGTGGTCAATAGTCACGAGATTATCACCGGTCAATTCACCCGCGACCGTGAATTCCGCCTACCGTCCGAACAGCTTCACCTCGGGCTTGCAGCGCGGTTGCGGGACGGGGTGTCGACCTTCGATGCCTCGGCCCTGTCGGAAAAGCTCTTGGGGGATTCCATCTATTCCAACATGATGGTCTTCGGGGCCGCTTGGCAAAAGGGGGCGGTGCCGCTGACCTTAGTGTCGATCCGTCAGGCGATCCGTTTGAACGGTGCGGCAGTGGACGCGAACCTGAAAGCGTTTGAGATTGGTCGCTGGGCGATTGCCCATCCCGATCAGGCAAATGGGATGATCACTGCAAAGACGTCGGGCAAGCCTTTGCCACTGCAGGAAAAAATAGAATTCAGATATAACCATCTGATCGAATACCAATCTAATTCGCTTGCCGACAAATACCGCCAAGCGGTCATGGCCATTGCCGATCCCGACCTTCGGCTGGCGGTCGCAGAAGGGTATCATAAGGTCCTGAGTTATAAGGACGAATACGAAGTCGCGCGCCTGCATCTGAAAACAGCCGCCAAAGTCGCCGAAAGTTTTGAAGGTGTGCAAGACATCACGTGGCACCTAGCCCCCCCTGTCCTGACCGGAAAGGACCAGGCGGGCCGCCCGAAAAAACGGAACTTTGGCATGAGCTTCAAGATGTTGATGCCCGTTCTTGCATCGATGAAGGCGCTGCGCGGTACGCCTCTGGATCCCTTTGGCTGGACCGCAGACCGACGGGCGGAACGGCGTTTGATCGCGGAATACGAATCCGACTTGCCACGCCTGACCGCCGCTACGAACCGCCAAGCCGCGATTGACCTTGCCCGTTTGCCGCTGTCGGTGCGGGGCTTTGGGCCGGTCAAGGACAAGGCAATCGCCGAAGCCGCGGTCAAGCGTCTGGAATTGCTGAATCTGTTGGATCAGCCTGCCAGCATGGCCGCTGAGTGATGTCATCGGCCCGTTACGTTTTGCGGATACGCTCGGTGCTCAAAGGCAAAGTCGGGCCTTAGAAAGCAAGAGACTTGGTCACAGCCATGAAGCACCAGATCATTGACGCAAAGATCGCGCGCGAAATTACCTATTCCCACGCGGTTCAGGGACGCGCCGCGCGCACGCTCGTCCGGTTTTTGGAAAACGCGACGGGCCGCATCGGGTTGATCCGCAAAGCCAAAGGATACGAAACCGAGCTTGGGCAGGGCGCCGATTTCTGGGCCGTGATCGCACGCCGCTATGGCCTGCGTCTGGACGTCATCGGCGGGAGCCTGGATGACATCCCGTCCACTGGTCCGCTGATCGTCGTGGCGAACCACCCCTATGGCATTCTTGATGGTCTGATGCTGGGCCGAATCCTGTCTGGGCGTCGCAATGGTGATTTCAAGATCATGGCCCACGCCGTGTTCAACCGTGCCGAAGAACTCCGCAAGGTTATCCTGCCGATTTCCTTTGACGAAACCAAGGAAGCCGCGCGCTCCAACCTTGAAACCCGCGCCGAGGCCATCCGCTATCTGTCGGAAGGAGGCGCCATTGGCATTTTCCCGGGTGGCACCGTGTCGACGGCGTCGCGCCCCTTTGATCAACCGATGGACCCGAGCTGGCGCAATTTTACCGCCAAAATGATTGCGAAATCGGGTGCGACGGTTGTTCCCGTGTTTTTCGAAGGGCGCAACAGCCGTTTGTTCAACCTTGCCAGCCACCTGCATGCAACCCTGCGCGTTGGCATGTTGATCCGCGAATTCAGGGCGCGCGTCGGCACGGATGTGCGTGTTGTCATCGGGCGGCCGATCCCCGCCGAAACACTTGCGAAATATGCAGGCGACGCAAAAGCCTGCATGGATTTCCTTCGCAAACAGACGTATGACCTAAGCCCACGCCCAATGGACTCGGACCGGTTGGGCCATGAATTCGAGGCAAAGTATAAGGGTCGGCAAGATGGCAGTGGGGGTTTTCGATAGTGGGCTTGGCGGTCTGACTGTTCTGGATGCGCTGCAAAAGCGGCTTCCGGATGTGCCGTTCGTCTATTTCGGCGATAATGCACATGCGCCTTACGGTGTGCGCACGGCCGATGACATCTACAATCTGACGACTTCTGCGGTGCAGCGCATGTTCGATGAAGGCTGCGATCTGGTGATCCTCGCCTGTAACACCGCCAGCGCCGCCGCCCTGCGTCGGATGCAGGAATCCTGGGTGCCAAAGAACAAGCGGGTTCTGGGGGTGTTCGTCCCCTTGATCGAATCGCTGACCGAACGGCAGTGGGGCGATAATTCCCCCCCGCGTGAAGTGGCTGTCAAACACGTCGCCCTGTTCGCAACGCCCGCGACCGTTGCCAGCCGCGCGTTCCAGCGGGAACTGGCGTTTCGTGCGATTGGCGTCGATGTCGAGGCGCAGGCCTGCGGTGGTGTCGTCGATGCGATCGAAGATGGTGATATGATCCTCGCCGAAGCCTTGGTGCGGAGCCATGTTGACGCGCTGAAACGCAAAATGCCCCAACCGGATGCCGCCGTTTTGGGCTGCACCCATTATCCGCTGGTCGAAAAAGTGTTTCAGGATGCGCTTGGCCAAGAGGTCAAAGTGTTCAGCCAGCCCGCGCTGGTTGCCGAAAGCCTTGCCGATTATCTGACCCGTCGTCCAGAAATGATCGGGGCAGGGACCGATACCGTGTATCTGACCACCGGCAACCCCGCCCGCGTGTCTGACCGCGCGACGCAGTTCCTGCGACGACAAATCCGGTTCGATGCCGCCTGATGCGGCAATCGCGCCTGTTGAGAAATCGGGCTGTCCTTCCTATCTCATCCCCAAGGGGAACCATTCATGACCTATAACGTCGCTATTCTCGGGGCATCGGGCTATACCGGTGCCGAACTTGTCCGGATCATTGCAACCCATCCGTCGTTGCGGATTGCAGCACTTTCGGCCGATCGCAAGGCGGGGCAGACCATGGCGTCTGTCTATCCGCAGCTGCGCCATCTGGACCTGCCGGTTCTATGCACCATCGAAGAGATTGATTTTTCAAACATCGATCTCTGCTTTGCGGCGCTTCCCCATGGGCTGTCCCAGGCCTTGGTGCGGGACCTACCTAAAACGGTCAAAGTTGTTGACCTTGGCGCCGATTTCCGGCTGCGCGATCCAGCGGCCTATGAAAAATGGTATGGCGCTCCGCATGTCGCCACGGACCTGCAACAAGAGGCCGTTTATGGCCTGACCGAATTCTACCGCGACCAGATCAAGGGCGCGCGACTGGTGGCAGGGACGGGCTGTAACGCGGCCACGGTCCAATTCGCGCTGCGCCCTTTGATCGAACAAAACCTGATCGATCTGGACGACATCATCTGCGACCTGAAAAACGGTATTTCGGGCGCCGGGCGGAGCCTCAAGGAAAACATGCTGTTCACCGAACGGCAAACGGATGTTCTGGGCTATTCCCAAGGTGGCAAGCACCGGCATCTGGGCGAATTCGATCAGGAATTCACCGCTTTGGCAGGGCGTCCGGTCGAGATTATGTTCACCCCGCATCTGGTGCCCATGTCGCGGGGCATTCTTGCCTCTTGTTACCTCAAAGGCGACGCGCAGGCGATCCACGCGGCGCTGACGGCGCGGTATGCGGACGAACCTTTCATCGTGGTGCTGCCCTTTGGCCAATTGCCGGGGACCGGGGCCGTGGCGGGGTCGAATTTCTGCCATATCGGTGTGATCGGCGACCGCAAACCGGGGCGGGCGCTGGTCGTGTCGGCACTGGATAATCTGAACAAAGGGTCCTCGGGTCAGGCGGTGCAGAATGCCAACCTGATGTTGGGGCTTCCCGAAACCGAAGGGCTGATGCTGGCCCCGACTTTTCCATAAGGGGGTGTTATGGCCGGTCTTAAGAACCTGAAAAAACGTCGCCGCTTGCAGATCATCGTGCTGGCCTTTGCGGCCCTTGCGCTGTCCACTGGTCTGATCGGCTATGCGATGAAAGACGGGATCAACTTTTTCCGGTCGCCAAGCCAGATTCTGGCCGAACCGCCAGCCCCGTCCGAGACATTCCGCGTTGGCGGTCTGGTCGAAGAAGGGACGCTGGTCCGTGGCGAAGGCGAAACAATCACCTTCAACGTGACCGATACGAATGTGTCGATTCCCGTCCGGTTCACCGGCATTCTGCCCGATCTGTTCGAAGAAGGTCAGGGCATGGTCGGCACTGGCAAGTGGATTGATAACACCTTTGAAGCCACTGAAATCCTTGCAAAACATGACGAGGATTACATGCCCAAAGAGGTGATCGAGGCGCTTAAGGATCAGGGTGTCTATATCGCACCGGACGATGCCTCTGCGTCGAATTAACGATTGATACTGACACTGGGCCTTCGGATCAGACCGGAGGCCCGCCATGCAAACCGTCCAGCAGATTGCCCAAGGGATCATTGACCGCGAAGGCGGCTATGTGAACGATCCCGATGATCCGGGCGGCCCCACAAAATATGGCGTGACCCTCCGGACGCTTCAGGCACTGGGGCGGGATATAAATCGGGATCGCCGCGTCGATACTGCCGATGTGATGGCGCTGACACGCGCCCAAGAGGTTGATATTTTTGTCGAACACTATTTCAACCGGCCACGGATCGGGGAACTACCCGATGTGCTCCAACCGAGCGTCTTTGACATGTATGTCAATACGGGCGCGAATGCGGTTCGGGTTTTGCAGCGGCTCTTCAATGACATGCGGATCTTTGTGGATGTCGATGGGGTTATCGGCCCGCAGACCGTTGCCGCCGCGAGATCAGCCTATGCCGCAGCCCCGGATTTTCTGGCTGACGCCTACGGAATTGCCCGCCGGAATTATTACTATGCGCTCGGTGATGCGCGGCCCGCGTCGCGGAAATATGCGCGCAGGCGGGATGGTGGGAAAGGCGGTTGGATCAATCGCGCCGAAGAATTCATTTCAGCGAAATACCACCTGACCGAAGATCAGCACCGCGAAAGGGTCGCCGCATGGCTGTGATCCCGGGGCTTTGGCGGCTTTTGTTTGGAAATGGCCGGAATGTGGTGGCGGAAACCGTTGGTATCTTTCAGGAAAACGAGGAATCAGGCGCGGCACGGGATGCGACGGTCAAAGGTCAGGCGATGTCGCAGTTTGCCGCCGAATTCGCCCAACCGCGCAAAGGGCTGTTCGACCGGGCGATAGACGGTTTGAACCGTTTGCCGCGCCCGCTGCTGGCTTTTGGCACCATTGGCTTGTTCGTCATGGCGATGGTCGACCCGATCTGGTTCGCCAGCCGGATGCAGGGCATTGCATTGGTGCCCGAACCTTTGTGGTGGCTGATGGGGGCAATCGTCAGTTTCTATTTCGGTGCGCGGGCTCAGGCCAAATCGCAGGATTTTCAGCAATCCGTGGCCGATACAGCCGCCCGCGCCGGACAGGTGGCGCGGTCGATCAAGGCGATCGAGGCGTTGAACCAAGGAAGCGGGCTGGTGATTGACGCCCAAGATTTCGCCACGCATCCCGTAGACGATAATCCGGCCCTAGCCGATTGGAGGGCCACCCGTGACCGAGGATAAGGCAACACTGATCGAACGCCGACTTGCCGCGCTGGAAACCCGCAACGCAGTCGAGGAGGTCCACCGTATCAATGTCGAGGCACGGCTGGATGGCATAGAGGACACGCTGAAATGGCTGGTCCGCCTTGTGCTTGGCGGATTGGTCATGGCGATCATGGGCTATGTCATCGCCGGCGGAATTGGCCCGATGCAATAGCCTGCGTCACAAGGTGTCATCGCCCCGATTTGATTTGGCCCTGCCGCTGTTTCCGGTAAACAAGGGCCATGATTACAGAACTTGGACATTTCGCCCTGATTCTTGCTGCCTGTCTGGCAGTGATTCAGGTGTTTCTTCCGATGATAGGCGCCCAAAAGGGCTGGCGAGACTGGATGGCCACGGCCGATGCAACGGCCCCCGCCCAGTTCATTCTGGTTGGCGGGTCCTTTGCAGCCCTGACCTATGCCTTTGTGACCTCGGATTTTTCGGTCTTGCTGGTCTATGAAAACAGCCATTCGGCCAAACCGATGCTGTACAAAGTGTCGGGCGTATGGGGGAACCATGAAGGGTCGATGCTGCTGTGGGTTTTGATCCTGACGATCTATGGTGCCTCGGTGTCCTGGTTCGGGGGCAATCTGCCGGAAAAGCTAAAAGCGCGGGTTCTGTCGGTTCAGGCCGCCGTGTCGGTCGCGTTCTATGCCTTTATCCTTTTCACCTCGAACCCGTTCTTGCGGTTGGACAACCCGCCCTTTGACGGGCAGGACCTGAACCCGCTGTTGCAGGACCCCGGTTTGGCCTTCCACCCGCCGTTCCTCTATCTAGGCTATGTGGGCCTCAGCATGTCGTTCAGCTTTGCCGTTGCCGCCCTGATCGAAGGCAAGGTCGACGCCGCTTGGGCCCGTTGGGTCCGGCCGTGGACCCTGTCTGCCTGGCTGTTCCTGACTATTGGTATCGCGCTGGGGTCGTGGTGGGCCTATTACGAACTGGGTTGGGGCGGTTTCTGGTTCTGGGATCCGGTTGAAAACGCCAGCTTTATGCCCTGGCTGGTCGGGGCGGCCTTGCTGCATTCGGCCATCGTGGTGGAAAAGCGCGAAGCGTTGAAAAGCTGGACCGTTCTTCTGGCCATCCTTGCCTTTGCGTTTTCGCTGCTTGGAACATTCATTGTGCGGTCGGGCGTGATTACCTCGGTTCATGCCTTTGCGACGGACCCCGAACGCGGGGTGTTCATCCTCGCGATTTTCGTGGTCTTTGTTGGCGGTGCGCTGACGCTATATGCCGCTCGCGCCGCCACGCTCGAAGCCAAGGGTGTGTTTTCGCTCGTCAGCCGTGAAAGCGGGCTGGTGCTGAACAATATCCTTTTGGCGGTTGCTGCCTTTGTCGTCTTTATCGGCACGCTTTGGCCGCTGTTCGCCGAACTCGTGTTGGGCCGGACGCTGTCGGTCGGTGCGCCGTTTTTCAACGCGGCCTTTTCGCCTTTCATGGTGGCACTCGGGATCGCGCTGCCGCTGGGGGGCGTGTTGGCGTGGAAACGTGGCAGCCTGAAACGGGCAATGACCTCGATGATGCCGGTTCTGGTGTTGTCGCTGGCCGTTGGCGGCTTGGGCTTTGCGATGGCGACGGGCCGGTCGGGGCTGGCACCTTTGGGCATTGCTTTGGGTGCTTGGGTTACCTTTGGCGGGCTGGCGGATTTGTGGATGCGGGGCGGCAAGAACGCCTTTGGCGTCCGACTGTCCCGTATCCTGCGCCTGCCGCGCGCGGACTGGGGCAAAGCGCTGGGTCATGTTGGCCTTGGCATCACGATTTTTGGTATTTCCGCCCTGTTGGGCTGGCAGACCGAAGATATCCGCACCGCCCAGATCGGTGACCGTTTCCCTGTCGCCCGCTGGGAAATCGAGTTGAAGTCCGTAGAAGAGGTCAAAGGGCCAAACTATACCGCGCAACGGGCCGAGATGATTGTTTGGGACGGACCGCGCCAAGTGGCGGATCTGTTCCCGGAAAAGAGGTTCTACCCGGTTGCGGGCATGCCCACGACCGAAGCCGCAATCCAGAATGGCATTCTGCGCGATTTTTATCTGGTGATCGGGGATCCGCAAACCGGCGGGGGATATGCGGTCAGGACCTATGTCAAACCCTTTGCCAATTGGATTTGGGGCGGGGCGATCTTGATGGCGCTTGGCGGGCTATTGTCGCTGACCGACCGGCGGTTGCGGGTCGCTGCGGGGGCAACCCGTGCAACACCTAACGCGACGGTGGCTGCCGAATGATCCGTCTCATCGCGCTTTTGGTCCTGCTCGCCGGTCCGGTCTTTGCCGTTCAACCCGACGAGGTGCTGGATGACCCCGCACTAGAGGCACGCGCGCGCGAAATCAGCGCGGGGCTGCGGTGCCCTGTTTGCCAGAACGAAAACATCGACGATTCGAACGCGACCGTATCGCGGGACCTGCGGTTGCGGGTCCGCGAACGGCTCTTGGCGGGCGATACCAATGAAGAGGTCGTGGACTACCTCGTCTATGGCAAACCGGGCGAATTCGCAGGCTTTGGTGAATTCATCCTGCTACGGCCCGAGGCCGAGGGCGCGAACCTTGTACTCTGGCTCGCCGGTCCATTGGCGCTGATCCTTGCGGGGTTTGCGGGCTGGGCCACTATCCGGTCGCGCCGATCCGCCGGAACCGCCACCGATCTGACCGAGGCGGAAAAATCCCGATTGCAAGAAATCCTCAAGTCCTGACGCACCGTTCCGCTTGGCGGGTGATGTCATGCGAGACTAGGGTCGTCTTGTAATAGACAGGACCCATCCAATGACTTTTGCTGCCATCACCTTTGACATCGCCGACAATATCGCCGTTCTGCGCCTAAACCGGCCCGAGGTGATGAACGCGCTCAATAGCCAGATGCGCCGCGAAATCGTGCAGGCTGTGGCGCAAGCCGCGAAAGAGGCCCGCGTTTTGGTGGTGACCGGGGCAGGGCGCGCCTTTTGTTCGGGGCAGGACCTGCAAGACGCGGGCAGTCTGGATAGTCTCGACCTCGAATCCGTCCTGCGCGACGAATATGTGCCCATGTTGATGGCGCTGGTGGATTGTCCGATCCCCACGATTGCCGCTGTGAACGGGGCTGCAGCAGGGGCAGGCGCGAACCTCGCGCTGGCCTGTGATATCGTTCTTGCGTCGGACGATGCGCATTTCACGCAAGCCTTTACCCGCATCGGCCTTATCCCGGATGCTGGTGGCACTTGGTTTCTGCCGCGCATGATCGGGATGCAGCGGGCAATGGGGGCGGCGCTTTTTGCTGACCGGATTTCTGCGGCGCAGGCGCGTGACTGGGGCATGATCTATGAAACAGCGCCGGCGGATGTTTTTGAACAGCACTGGCAAGGCCGCGCGGCGCATCTGGCCCAAGGACCGACCAGCGCCTATCGCCATGTGAAAACGGCCTTGCGGGCGTCCCATGGCAATGACCTGTCTGCCCAGCTGCTGGTCGAGGCGGAGTTGCAGGGCCTTTGTGGACAAAGCCACGACTTCAAAGAAGGCGTCGCCGCATTTCTGGAAAAACGGCCAGCGCGTTATCTGGGGCGGTAGGCGTTGATTTGGCGAAAATGGTAGGCCCGGAGGGATTTGAACCCCCAACCAAAGCGTTATGAGCGCTCTGCTCTAACCGTTGAGCTACAGGCCCGCCAAGCAGAGTGCCTATCAGAGATCGTCGGTGCGTCAAGCGGGCGAGGCAAGATTTTGTAGATTTACCAGATAAAGCCCTGTTAACCTTTTACTTAGTTAATGGAATTTAGGGGAAGTAAGAATGAAATTCTTTGGGACATTGATCGCGTCTATTTCGATGGCAGGGGCAGCTGCGGCTGACACATTTGCCACCGAAGCTCCGTCGTCGGGCGGAGGTGCGGATAACGCGCTTATTCTGTTGTTGCTGATCGGGGCCGTAGTGTTCCTGGGCGGACAAGGCACACGCGCTGGCAAAGCAGAGATTTCTACGCAAACCGATCAGGATGATAGCGACGTCATTATGAAGTTCTGATACACTGCGTTTCGTTAGATGGTTTCGGACCATCTTAACGCAAAACTCGGCTGGTGGTTAAGGCCAGATAACAACGGGAAAAAGGGGAATTCTATGAAGTTTTTTGGGACATTGTTCGCAGCTCTTCTTGCATCGAACGCGGCCTTCGCCGGTATGGCCTCGGCGCCAGTATCTGTCAGTTCAGGGAATGGTGCTGAGGGCGCGCTGATCCTTCTGCTACTGTTGGGGGCGGTCGTTCTATTGGGCCGTCAGGGGCAGAGCGGTGCCAAGGCCCCGGTTTCGACCCAGACCGAACAGGATGACAGCAACGTCATCATGAAGTTCTGATCCTATGGGTTACCGCGCCCGTCCGATCATTCGGCGGAGCGGGTCAACCAATATCACACCGAGGCGCTGCTGCATCAGCGGCGCTTCGGCTGCTCCGGACAAGCCGAACTGAACGGTTTCGTCGCGGGCTGGAATGTAAAGCGTTCCGAAAATCCAATCCCAAATTGCTAGGCTGACGCCGTAATTTTTGTCATAGTGCACCGGATTGTCGCTGTGATGGATCTGGTGCATCGCGGGCGAGATAAAGACATGTTCCAATATCGGGCCAAAGCTGATCCAGATGTGGGAATGGTGAAAGTTTTGCAAAGCGAGCAGGGACAGGACGGCAAAGGCGTTGACCCCTGCAATTTCAACGATTGTCGTTCCAGGCGCGAGCGCCCCAACCAAAAGCCCCAAAATGATCCCTTGAACCACAGTCTGGATCGATGCGTTCATCAGGATCGCTAGCGGGTGTTGGCGATAGGCCGTGATCGGTGTCATGACAGCGGCACTATGGTGAACTGCATGTAGCGCCCAAAGCGCCTGAATGCGGTGGTGCGCCATGTGGCTGAAAAAGACAGCGAAATCGCCAACGATCCAGAACAGCAATCCGAGCGACAAGGGCGAAATGTCCGCAAAAGGCCCCATCACCCCTGGCACCCAGTCAGACACGATCACCGCAACGGCGGGGACGGCGGTGAAAATGGCGGTGATCCCCAAAAACGACATGACCCTAGTCAATAAAAAGAGCGCGATATCCACGCGTGTCGACGCATGTCGCCAGGCCGCACTTGGCAAAAGCCAGCTGACAAATCCCGACGTGCCGCCCCTTTGTCGGAACACGATCCAGCCGATCAACACCGTGGGAAGCAGATAGACGGGTGAAATGACCTGATTCAATCCGAACCAGTCATCGATCAAATTCTGGAACATGCGGCCCCCTGAGCATCTGCAACAAATCTCGAACCTTGTCCTGCAAAGGTCAAGCGTTCCGGTTGCCGCCGCAGTCAACTTGGTATAGCGGAACCGCATCAGATTTGCCCGAGGATTTGCTGCCATGTCCGACCCCATCAAAAACGGCCTGACCTATGCTGACGCAGGCGTTGATATCGACGCCGGAAACACGCTGGTCGAACGGATCAAACCTGCGGCCAAGCGCACAGCGCGACCGGGGGTGATGTCGGGCCTTGGTGGCTTTGGGGCTTTGTTTGATCTCAAGGGCGCAGGCTATGTCGATCCGGTTCTGGTGGCGGCCACTGACGGGGTCGGCACCAAGCTGCGGATTGCCATCGACACCGGAAATGTCGACACCATCGGGATCGACCTTGTGGCGATGTGTGTCAATGATCTGGTATGTCAGGGCGCTGAACCGCTGTTCTTTCTCGACTACTTTGCGACCGGCACGCTGAACGTTGACGAGGCCACGCGGATCATCAACGGCATCGCTCTGGGCTGCGAACAATCCGGCTGTGCGCTGATCGGTGGGGAAACCGCCGAAATGCCGGGGATGTATCACAAAGGCGATTTCGACCTTGCCGGCTTTGCCGTTGGCGCGATGGAACGCGGCGCAGACCTGCCTGCCGGTGTTCAGGCGGGCGATGTCCTGCTGGGGCTGGGATCGAATGGTGTGCATTCGAACGGCTATTCCTTTGTGCGCAAGGTTGTCGAACTTTCCGGGCTTTCGTGGTCCGACGCCGCCCCCTTTGCCGATGCATCGCTGGGCGAGGCACTGCTTGCACCGACCCGTCTTTATGTGACCCAGACGCTCGCGGCCATTCGGGCCGGAGGGGTCCATGCGTTGGCCCATATCACCGGCGGCGGGCTGACCGAAAACCTGCCGCGCGTGTTGCCCGAAGGTTTGGGCGCCCATATCGATCTGTCGGCCTGGGATCTGCCGCCGGTGTTTCGCTGGCTGGCGGAAACGGCTGGAATGTCGGAACCCGAACTTCTCAAGACCTTCAATTCCGGCATCGGCATGATTGTCGTGGTCGATCCCGCGCGGGCCGATGTGCTGGCGCAGTTGTTGACGGACGCGGGCGAAACGGTGCACCGGATCGGCACGGTCGAGGCAGGGCAGGGCGTCCGTTATTCCGGCAAGCTGCTGTGACAAAACGGGTCGCGATCCTGATTTCAGGGGGCGGGTCCAATATGGTCGCCCTCGTAAAATCAATGACCGAAGGCCATCCCGCCAAACCTGTTTTGGTGCTGTCGAACGACCCCGAGGCTGGCGGACTTGCCAAAGCCCGCGCCTTGAACGTCCCCACTTTTGTCGTCGATCACCGGCCCTTTGGCAAAGACCGCGCCGCGTTCGAGGCTGAACTGGACCGTGTCCTGACCGCAGCCAAGCCCGACATCATTTGCCTTGCCGGTTTCATGCGCATTCTGACGCCGGAGTTTACAGGCAAATGGTCGGGCCGGATGCTGAATATCCACCCGTCGCTTTTGCCGAAATACAAAGGCCTTCATACCCATGCCCGCGCGATCGAGGCAGGG
>Ga0102812_10000636_pt1 | contig 24969 bp, 32 predicted proteins | sample ColrivemetaGS713_FD_79334 | JGI IMG/M metagenome (GOLD analysis project Ga0102812, IMG submission 79334) | Estuarine microbial communities from the Columbia River estuary - Flood tide ETM metaG S.713 | ecosystem: Environmental > Aquatic > Marine > Intertidal zone > Estuary | place: USA...
CTTACCTATCTGTATGGTATCGCCGTTGGTCATATGCCTAATCATGTCCGGACAACTACGCCATAACTGGTTGATTTTCCAGTTAGCATCTCGATAAATTGTTATGACACGCCGTGCTTCGCCCAGTTCCATATCGAACCCAAAGCCCTTTAGCTGTTCTTGAAACCTAACTGCGCCCATGCCGTAACCTGCCCCAAGGATCGTAGTCTTACCTACAAACCGTTGGTCTTTAGTTACTTCATCTTCGGAAACACCGTAGATACGAGAAGCCATGACCTTGTATACGTCTTCGTTATTAGCAAACGCCTGTGTAAGATCGTCCTGACCTGCAAGCCATGCGAGTACACGTGCCTCAATCTGCGAACTATCACAGTCAATCAACGTGTATCCCTCTGGTGCGAGGATACTGCGCTTTAACTTCTTACCATTTGGACCACGGCTAGGTAGGTTCTGCATGTTGATCTTGTCGTCACCGCCCCACCGTCCAGTGTGCGCGGCGTAGTATCTTACTGGAACCGGCAAAGTCCCACGTTTACTTATGTCTATAAACCTCTGAGTACGTGTTTCCTCAAGCGTACTTTTCGTACCTAGACGTGCGGCAACTGCTGATTGCACCCGATCATCCTCATGATCAGCCAATGCTTTAAACTCTTCGTCGTTCTTAGCGAACGCGAATGTTTCTTTCCCTGTACGTAAACTTATTTTCATAGGCGGTTTAACGCCTAGCCCCTCAAGCACAGCGGCAAACTTAGGGTTAGACATCAAGTCCTCCCTAGATATACCTGCGTCCTCAAGCAACTGATCCTTACGTTCACGTGTGTCTTCAAGGTGCTGTTCAAGCAAGCCAATATCCAACTCAAGCATTGGCTCGGTAAACATTCGCAACGTCAGATCAATCATCATCAGTTCTTGTTTAGGAAAGCCCTTCTTCAAAAAGATGTTGAATAGTTTGTACGTTAACTCGACATCATTGATGCAGTAGTCACCGTACAACGACAAGTCCTGTTCAGAGAAATCGGCTCGACGTTTGCCTAAAGCATTTAAGACTTCGGTTCCTTTAGCGCCAATCTCATATCTTTCAGATAACGCCCTGAGACTGCCGCCAACTTCCACCCCGTGTAAAGCACGGGCGATACACAAAGTATCGGTATACACGCGAGGATGAATATCAAACACCCAAGAGAGAATGGCACCATCAAACAAAGTGTTGTGAGCGAGAACCATGCTTTCTGCCCAGTTGAAGGTGTGTAAGTATTGTTTAAGTTGTTCACGTGTTCCGCTTGCCCATTCAGTTCCTTCATTGTTCACCTTGATACCCACGCCAATCACCTCAAATTGGTGATCACGTACGTACTCCTCTGTTGTTAACTTAGACAGGGAAAAATCCCTGTCGTAGTATGTTTCAAAATCTATAGTGATTAAGTCCATTAGAAGTCACTCCCTGCTAACTCACCACCACACGCCATATAACCTGCCCCGTCCACCCAGTTGTCTGAATGTTTCGGATTAGAATTAATACGTGCTACCTTTAGAAGTGTCATCATCACGGCGACATCGGTAGCTGATACAGGGTAGTCAAGATGCACCGTCCAGTAATCAGCTATCCTAGAGAAGTTATTCTCCATATCCCCATGATCAGCCGCACGATCCTTAGTTACGTATGCTTTAGCAGTATCAAGAATCTGACCGCGAGAAAATCCCTCTGAGTTTCCCCCAGAGGGTAGTGGCTTTTTTCCGGTGCTTTTCGCTTCCTCCGCACGCATGGTTGCGCCAACAGACCCGTTCTCCCCTATGCTAGAGATGTTTTGCATTAACTTGTAAGCGTACCCATACGATACGCCAGTAGCCTTTGCGACCTGTGCAGGGGTAGCTGTTTTATTCTTAACTAAATACGCCCATACCTTATCGGCTTTGGGGGATTGTTTCTTGGTACTCATGTCGTTCTCCTAGTGCTCGTACGATATAACAAGTGACCACAAGACCCTCGTACGGTTAAGGTCCTGCGGTGTGGTTGGTTACTCGGGGGATTGTGCGGCTTGCTTCCGTGCATACTTCTCACCCCATGAGAAGAATAAACGCATGGGGGAATACTTCGGGGCAAGTAGGTATGCCTCGACGCAATGATTTGCTATAGCTATCCATTCAGCTTTAGTGCGTTGCTTCGCCATGTGGCACCTCCCATAGAATGCACGCCTTACCCCATTGGGTTTTGCCGCGCTTCCCACTATCTCTCACACGTCGATCATTTGATAACTCAGATAGACGTGGCTGAACTGAAACGTAAGGACGCTCTAAGTGTTGCGCGATTTCCTCAGTGCTCATTGGGGTAGGTGATTTGGTTAGTAGTGTGTAGACTTGTTCGCGTAAGGTAACTTTCTTACCTGCGTTATCTTCAGCGGCGGCGAGACTTGTATCTCTACGCTGATAACCGATACCTTCTTCGGTGTATCCCATAACGATCTCCAATTTGTGCAGTGTCTAAACAGGTGAGCCTTCAAAATCCAACTCAAGCTGTCGTGGGTCGCGGTTCTGACCGCCAACATAGATCAACACGTCATCTATATTGTCTTCGTTGATGACAAGACTTATGCCATCGTTAGCTTTTATATCAGATAAATTCTTTTCTTGCAAGGGAGTTGGTTTGTTTTTACCTGCCTTACATTCTATACCAAAGAACTTACCCTCGTAGCATCCGATGATGTCAGGAACGCCACTCTTACCGTAGCCCCCAGTAACTGGATAGAAGTAGTAGGCTCCTAACGTCTTTAGGTGCGCCGCTACTTTCTTCTTAACTTTTGCTTCTGGTGTCATTGCCATCTCGTTCTCCTGTGTCTACGTCAGTAACCTTTCCGCTACATCGTGTGCACTTGCGCGTATTGGGTTCGTTTGTTTCTTCCAACAGTTGCATACACCACGGACACAACCCTTGAGATAATCTTTTTTCGATTTCTCCTCGTTCGTCTATCATGTGTTTCCCCTCGGAACTGGTATCAAAATCAAAGTCGGGGGGTGGCGAACCACCCCCCTTGTTAGTGCCGCACTAACATCACACACGGAATATCCAATAAACATTATCATCAATCCGTCTGCCCACTCCTTCGACCTCACTGGTTGGCTTGTCCAATGGGGTCATCATCAGTAGGGCAACCTTCTCTTGCATCCACAAAGGAAGGTCATCCACTGAAGGGTACTCTCCACTGACCGCGCTGTCAACTTCCATGCCAATACATGACACCTCGACAGTGTTGGTGTGTGGGTTTACGTATACGCGGTATACGTTATCATCATGTGGTAAGTCGTTATCGCACGACATAAAACATACCCTCACCTGCGGAGAAGCCAACATCATCAACGTAATCATTGGCTTGCAGGATATTGAGCACAGAAAGTTTCTGCATGATGTCTTCGGGTAACGTGTCTGCTGTGTACCGTTTTACGTCATCACTGATCTCTGCACCGTATGCACTCTCAGCTTTGTCGATGTCGATAACATCAAACACTTGTTGCTCCATGCGGTCGTACACTCGGACAAACCACATAGGTACGGTGCGGTTACGTAACCTAACCAACTCTTCTTGCTTAGCAAAGAATGTAGCTAGGTTCTCTCCAAACATAGTATCTATGAACTCGTGGTTAGTGTTCATCAGGTGACGTAACTCGTTGAGAAGAGAAGAACCCTCGTTGGTGCGTGAGGAATACAGGCTCGACTCCACGTCGATCACCTTGCTACGTATCTCACTGAACTCATTCTTCGCCACGTCAACCACACCATCCACTGCATTCGATGCGTCTCGCATACGTGTGCCTGCTAGCTCTTGCGGTGACATCATGCGTATAAACTTCTTAGCATTACGTACTGCCACATCAAAGTTGGTAGACATTTTCATGAAGTATTGACTGCTGTACTCAGCGTACTTACCGTTCACAATCGTACGTGCTTGCACGACGTACATGTCGGTGCCATCGCCTCCATCACGGTAGTCACCGTATGCAACCCAACCCAACACGTATGGGCAATCGTCTCGGTATATCCAGTAGCTTGCGCGATCACGTGGGTGCATCTTCACACGTAACTCTTTACATACCCGTTCGGCAAAGGGTGTAGTATATTCGGCACCGTTGGTATTGTCGGTAACTGTACCGCCTGTTGTTAGTGCCTCACTAACAAGTTTGTATTCATATCTAGCCATTGTCGTTCTCCTTAAACTTAGCCGTTTCTGATTTTATTGAACGCATCATGTATTTGTTGTGCGCGTCTCTTCATTGCCATACGTGCCTCGAATGTTTCTTCTGTCTCGGCACGTTGTTCAATCTCGCGTACGCGGAAGGCTACGGTCTCATCCATAATCTTCAACGCTTCTTCATACTCCATTGGACGGTTACTTAGGTCGGTCATATCACATCTCCCTTGATGTTATGTTTACGTGCTTACCTGTATCAGGCTTTGCACTCTTGTTGTCTAAGATGCACCATAGCACAGGGCAAGACCACTGACCCCATGATCCACCAAGGTACCCATCGGTGAGAACAATCGCGGCTTGTGGCTTGACACCATGCTCGGTGAGGTAGTCGGTAACGCACTCAACATTAGTGCCACCACCACCCTTGGGCTTGGTAGTCTTCACCAGTTCGTCTAGCTGGTGCATGTCGTACTTCTCGTCCTGACACACACGTGTGTCCCAGTAGAGTAAGCGGATATGATCAGGGTGTACCGTGTCGCAGATAGCCTGTATCTCTGACATGAAAGCTGTAAGTTCTAACTGACCAATGGAGCCTGACGTGTCAACGGCAATGACCAGTTCACCCACCTGCTCGCTGATACCGCTAGGCATGTAGTAACCTGATGACACGTAACGTCTGTTCGGTCGTTGCCATGTCGAGTAGTCACTACCTGCACATGTGGTCTGAATAAACTCACGCAATACCTCGCGCCAATCTATCTGCGGTGTAAGTAAATCCTCAAGATCACGATCACCACCTGACCCCAACTTACCTGCGATCAACGCACCCTGACGTATCGCCTCGTCAACATCACGATCTAACTCGCGCTTCTCATCTGGTGTAAGGTCGGCGGCACCATCCCAGTCATGGCTGTCGAACCCTTGTGGTGGGCCGTTATCACCTGACCCATCACCGTCACCGGCATCACCTACAGCAGTGTTTTGTGTACCTGTTGTACCATCTTCACCACCATCGTCACCTACAGCAGTGTTTTGTGTACCAGTAGTGTCACCTGACCCCTGTTGGCTATCTTGTGGTGAGCCGTTATCACGTAGGTCATTGAATACTGCGGCGCTGTCCCAGTCACGGTACTTCACATCGAGACACCCACCTTGCGGCATGACTGCCCAACCATCTCGGTTGTCATCGGAAATCTTGACGTTGATCACATAGTCACACGCTTGGTTGGCAAGCTGAGCATCTTGGTCGTGCAGGTGTCGCCATGTGGTGAGATGTTTATACAGCTTGTGGTACACCTCGTGCAGTACAAGGAACCGTAGTTCTGCATCGTTGAGCGAGTCAATGAAGTCTCGCCCATACATCTCGTCACGTCCGTTGGTACATGCCGTTGGTATGTTGTCCACCACCGAACGATCACCGATCATGAGGACACCTGCGAGGGCAACGTATTTGGGGTTGCCCATGATGTCAACGACAGCTTTGGACAGTCGTTGCTCTGGGGTAAGTTGTTTACCTATTGCTAACATAGTCTTCTCCTTACTTCTTGTCGGCGGCGAACATGTAGTTGTTGTCCATTGCCCATTGAGTAAACTTCTTGTTGGTCATCACGATCTTGCGGTGCGCATACTTCTCGGCACTACAACCATTGGCGAACATACCTTGCGCTTCCTTGTCGAGGCGCACCATGTAGTCCATCCATGAATCAACCCAGTCAGCTCCGAGAGTAGACAGGCTACGGTAAACAACCATACACACGGCGGCGGCACTGTCTGGTACCTTGGCTGTCTTGGGTTCGTCCTTGATAGATTGCAGTGACGGTAGTTGGTCGGACAGTTTGACAAAGGCCATCAAGTCCATCGCGCCACGTTCACCAATGGTACCCATGAGTAAACCTGTTAACGTCTGATCATCGAAGTGCTCCCGTGTTTTCAACCAGTCGGACGCGGCCTCAAGTGAGCGCGGTGTAACAAACGCGGTGCGTTGTTGCTTGGGGTGGTAGATGTAGGGATTGTCATCGGGGTCTTTGACATCCTCGAAACCATAGAACAAATGGGGGTTGTCCTTACACCAACCAAGTAGTGTGTGGTCAACACCGTTGTTAATACCCCACTCGATCCACTCCATGTTGTCGGGTTTACGTGCGGTGATCACTGTGATCCGGTTCCTCGCATGTGGTGGTAGTAGATCACCAACACCCTCGGCACCAAGGTTAGTCGTCGCAAACACTAAGCTGTCAGGGTGCAGTTCGTACCCACCGATCTTGCGCTCCAACATGACACGTAACAGTGCGTTCTTCACCGCAGGGTTGGCCTTGCCATACTCGTCGATCATGAGAATGATAGGGGTCTTGTGGTGTGCGCCCAGTTCCTCGTTGGTCGCGTACGAAACGTAATCGGCGTTATCAAGTTGGTTCATCTTGGGTATGGTGATGTCGCCTAAGTCCTTGGTGGTACAGTCGAAGTAGCACGGTGTGTGCTTGGGTAGGTCACGTGATAACGTGGTAAGTAGTGATGACTTACCTGTACCCATGTGCCCTTGGACAAGGATGGTGCGCTTGTCACCACCGTTGAGTATTGCTGTTGCGATCTGGTCTAAGCCAAGTGCGTACATTTGAATTGCTGAGTTCATAGTATTTCTCCGTTGATTTGTTAGTGCGGCACTAACTGATTAAAGGTCAATTGATGGAAGTGCTTTGATGACATCATCTACAGCACGTTTAGTTTCTGCGCGAAGGTAGCCATCCTCGCGTAGTGCGTCTGGTGTAATACCACGTAGGGCATCGTCCAGTTTCATGCGCATCGCTGACATCTGACTGTCACCTGTTACGTTGCACACATCCAGTAGTTCGACGAGATCGACCACGTTGGATACTAGCGTGTCACGAAACACTTTCTTCTGTTCGTGATCGGCATAGTCGAGACGCTCTGACATCTTGGTCAATGCTTTGAACGCTCGTTGCCATACGTCATTCATGGCGTTGGTCAGTTGCTCGGAGTAGTAGGTCTGGTAGTGCTCACGTACTAACTCGTTACCCTCGTTACCTATATCCACCCTGAAGTCACCTGCATCTGGCAGTGGTATATATGAGAAGCGAAAGTTGAACTTGTTGGCTATGCTCTCCGCCGATGGATAGTCATCGTGTGAAAACAAGTTGCCAAGCCGTGCCTGTGACTGACTGATCGCCCAGTCGTACGTGTCAATAAACTTCTGAACCATTCGGCTGTACTCGTTCTGAACCTCGGTCATAGCTTGGTGGTATTTGAAATACTGAGCAGTCGGTAGTAATCGAAGGCCAGTATCAGACCACGGCATTGTCATGCTGTAATGTAGGTTACGAACATTAGCGGTAAACTTCTGTACCGCCGTGAGTTCATCGCAGTTACCCAGTAACTTCTTGTGGACGTTTGCGATACCTGCATCGGCATGGTTGGTTGTGGTGACATCTTTTGATGCACGCTTGTCTAGCTTGCGCCCAGTCCATGTACTGATGCTTAACTCTACCAACATAGATGAAGAGCCAATGGATGGTGCTGTTACCGCAGGTTGATTTGTTAGTGCGGCACTAACATTGCTTTCGTGTGACATGTCGTTCTCCTGTGTGACATTTGGTTTAGGTTGTTGGTGAGAGGCTACCTGTCATAGGACAAGAGGGGGAACCGTTGAAACCTCCCACCAACATAACTATTATGCCACAAATAGCGAGACATGTCAAATGATGTCAGGACGTGTGTAGAAGTGTAATGTTCTGTTGTTTTGTGTAAAGTTCTTATATTGTTCGGAAGCAAGTCATTGATTTACATACAATGTTCTAATGTTCGCTAATTTGGGAAGTGAGAACTCGCTCGGAGGGGGGCCGACGAGGGCGTACAGAAACGTACATTGTTAGTGCCACACTAACTTTACCTATTGTATATAACTTTCTTTAAAACGAACAATATATATAAATAATAAGAAAACTAAACAAACTAAAAAAGCTGATAGGCAGGTTATGCTAGCGCATGGCGGTAATTGCCACTGGTTGGCACCAAACGCAAATGTACGATTGATAACTAGATAAAACGAACATTAGCCGAACATTACGAACATTAGCGCGAACAAAGGCTCAGCGCGACACAAGTAACTGGTATCGTGTGTTAGTGTGACACTAACAAAGCCAGCAGGCTGCGCTATACGCGATCATGTGATGACGTGCACACGTGAGGCTCAGCGCGACACTAGGAACTGGTATCTTGTTGTTAGGGCTACACTAACAATCGTGCTGCCCGGTGGCTCTAAGGTGTCACGTGGTAACACGCACACACGAGGCTCAGCGCGACATGAGGAACTGGTATCGACTGCGCCGAAGCGCAGGCATAAAAAAACCCCGCCGAAGCGGGGTTGATCCTAGTTAACAATTGAATCCCAAATTGCCGTGGGTGTTAGGCAAGAGTTAGTTGCTGTCCAATATGATTGATCCCATGACTCACAACCTAGTAACAAGTTAATGAAGATGAAAGCAAACAAGAGGCCGATTGCGAAGGTGGCCGCTAGGCCACCTCCTATTTCAATCAAGCGCTTCACTTGAGCACCGCCAAGGCTAGCTTCACTTTGGCAACCATATCAGTCACATCAAAGTTAGGCTCTTCTGCTGACTGGCAGACCTTGATAACATCGTTCAAGTTATCGCGGACCCGTTGATCAAGCGGACGGTTGCGTGATCCTGCGCCGTCTGACTTGTCAGCATTCAAGCGCTTGCCTAGTTGAGTTTTGAAGTCACCGATGCGGGCGTTGATCTGTTGTTGCCAGTACCGCTTGTCTGACTTCTGCGTTTCAGTCAAAGAGTTAGTAGGCTTGGCTAGCAATGCCTGATTAGTCTTAGTGAAGCCTAGCACAACCGCCGCTTTAAGCGCCGTCCATTCATCCGCGTGGATGGTTGAACCGTCTGACTTCGGGCTGATGTAATCAGTCACCTTGTCAAAGCCGTCTGCTACCAACAGGTCAAGCGCCGCGACGCCCGCCTTGTCTGCCTTGATGCCTAACTCTACCGCGCTTGCGATTTTCTCTTGTGTTGCTGTGTTTAAAGTACGCATGTCAATCTCCTATGTGTTGACAGTTTAAGTTATGTCAGCAGGTTCCCCCTGATGACAATTACACTATGCCAAACATATGATAACAAATCAATAGATAAACTGACAGGATGACAAGTTTACACAAACCTCGATAGGCTTGTTAGTGTCACACTAACAAAACAGGATAGGCCAGACCCTACCCGCCCCCCATAGGCCACTTCACAGCTTGGGACTCCCTATCTCCTATGTATTACTAATATGTACGAATAATTGTGTTTTTTCTGAGTTCGGTACCCCCACCCCCCTTATATATGAAACACCCCCCACTAGGAGTCCCAACCTCCTTGCACAAAAACAAATTATTGTGTATAACTCGGCAGTAACGGTTAACAACCTGCGGAAACAGTATGTCTTTAATGCTCGAACCAGAGATTGGTGTACCATACTCGGATGAAATTCCGTATATGGATTTGCGTGCACGCGCAGAAGCTGCGTGTAATACTGCTTCTATGCTAGGAGAACACGGGTTGGACCTACAACCTACCAGTGAAGACGAAGAAATCGCAGCAAAAATTTCTTTGGCCTATGCTGATAACCCCGAAAAGACCTCTAAGAAGGTTTCTACTAAGCGTGCGTCGGCTTTACCGCCCGCCGCGCTGGTCGCTACTCACGGAATCCTGACTCAATTCGGTCATTCGGTCGTAGAAAGCGCCGTACAAGTCCGACATTTGGTTACAAACAAGCTCATTGAAGAGACTGAGAACCCCGACCCCCGCGTTCGTATCCGAGCATTAGAGCTTTTGGGTAAGATTTCGGACGTTGGGCTGTTTACAGACAAGACCGAAGTCACAATTACCCACAGAACCACTGATGAACTGCGCGAAAGCCTACGCAATAAGCTGTCAAAGCTGGTAAACCCCGAAGAAGACGTGATCGAAGCAGAGTTTGTGGACCCAGATGCCATAGATATTGATGCGGAGCTAGGTATAGAGGACGAATCGGATGAATGATATGTCCTTAGACTTCTCTGAAGACGATATTCAGCGTCTGTTGGACAATTTAGATAGCTTTTCGCCAGACGAGATAGCTGAAATAGACAAAATGGCGGGGGAATTGAACACCCGTAAGCAGAATAAGGCCGCATACGACGATCTTATAGCCTTCTGTAAGCTCATGATGCCCGAGTTTATCGTTGGTAAGCACCATCGCATACTTGCTGACATGTTAATGGGTATTGAGAAAGGGGATAAGGACCGTGTTTGCGTGAATATACCCCCCAGACACGGCAAATCACAGCTTGTTTCTATCTTCTACCCAGCATGGTTTTTGGGTAGAAACCCTGACAAGAAGGTCATGATGGTGTCCCACACCACTGATTTAGCGGTGGACTTTGGACGTAAAGTACGTAACTTAATAGCAACAGATGCTTACCGATCAGTATTTCCTACAGTAAAACTAGCACAGGATAGCAAGTCAGCAGGTAGATGGAACACGAACGTCGGAGGTGAATATTATGCGTGTGGTATTGGTTCTGCTTTGGCTGGTCGTGGCGCTGACTTATTGCTGGTGGACGATCCACATTCTGAACAAGACGTTATCAACGGCAACTTTGAAGTGTTCGCCAAAGCCTACGAGTGGTTTACCTTCGGAGCGCGTACTCGTCTCATGCCGGGGGGCAGAGTGGCAATAATTCAAACACGCTGGCATATGGATGACCTGACAGGACGTGTGACAAACGACATGGCGAAGAACGACCGCTCGGATCAATACGAGGTTGTCGAGTTCCCTGCTATACTAGAAGTACAAAATAAAAAAACGAAACGCTATGTGGAGAAACCACTGTGGCCTGAGTTCTTTGACTTAGAGGCACTGTTACGTACTAAGGCGTCAATGCCTACGTTCCAATGGAACGCTCAGTACCAACAGAATCCTACGTCTGAAGAAGCGTCGATAGTTAAACGAGACTGGTGGAACCTGTGGGAACAGGACAGCCCCCCGTCGTCTGAATATCTTATCATGTCTTTGGACGCAGCGGCAGAAACACACAACCGCGCCGACTATACAGCACTCACTACTTGGGGTGTTTTCTTCAACGAAGACACGAATGCGTACAATATTATATTGTTGAATAGCATAAAAAAGCGTATGGAGTTTCCAGAGCTTAAACAACTTGCTATGGAGGAATACGCTGAGTGGGAGCCTGATGCGTTTATTGTGGAGAAGAAAAGCGCAGGTACCGCGCTGTATCAAGAGATGCGGCGTATGGGATTACCAGTGTCGGAGTACACCCCACATAGAGGATCAGGTGATAAGTTAGCACGACTTAACTCCGTTGCAGATATTGTCGCATCGGGTATTTGCTGGGTACCCCCTACCAGATGGGCAGAAGAAGTGATAGAAGAGATTGCCGGATTCCCTTTTATGAGTCATGATGACTTAGTGGACTCAACGGTGATGGCGCTTATGCGGTTTAGGCAGGGCGGGTTTATTCGACTACCTACTGACGAGCCAGAAGAGCAACAATACTTCCGCCAACGTCGTGGTGGGTTTTACTGAGAGGCTAGATTATGGCGATAGAAAAAGGGTTATATTCAGCCCCAGAGGGTTTGGATAAGGAATTACAAGAAGGGTTGGAAGGTGTCGAAGGTATGGACACTACTGAGCTAGAGATAGAGATCATTGATCCTGAAGCGGTCACTTTGTCTGATGGCAGTATGGAGATCACATTGATCCCCGACTTAAACGAGTCTGACCTCATGGGGTTTGATGGTAACTTGGCAGAGGCGCTGGACGACGGCGACTTGCAAGAACTATCCAGTGAGTTGATTGGACTTGTTGAAGCAGACATCGAAAGCCGAAAAGATTGGGCGGATACGTTTGTTAAGGGACTAGACACCCTAGGGCTGAAGTACGAAGAGCGTACTGACCCGTGGGATGGTGCCTGTGGCGTGTTCTCTACTGTATTAGCAGAAGCTGCGATACGGTTCCAAGCAGAGACAATGAGCGAGACTTTCCCCGCCGCTGGACCTGTCAAGGTTAAAATTCTTGGGGACGAAACGCAAGAAAAAATTGAAGCCGCTGAACGTGTAAAAGCTGACATGAACTATGAGCTTACTGAGCGCATGGTGGAGTACAGACCAGAACACGAGCGGATGCTGTATAGCCTAGGACTCGCAGGATCGGCGTTTAAGAAGGTTTACTTTGATCCTAACCTAGGACGCCAGATGGCGGTCTATATCCCAGCAGAAGACGTTATTGTGCCTTACGGCGCGTCTACGATTGAGCAGGCTGAACGTGTCTCGCATATTATGCGCAAGACCAAGAACGAGCTACGTAAGCTACAGGCCGCTGGGTTCTATCGTGATGTAGAGTTAGGAGACCCCGAGCCGTTCCATACAGACATTGAAGAGAAGAAAGCTGAAGATGGTGGCTTCTCTATTTCTGACGATAGTCGCTTCGCAATTTACGAGATACACGCTGACTTAATCATTGACGGTATTGACGAAGATGATGAAGGTATAGCGAAACCTTACGTTGTTACTATTGAGCGTGGCACTGGAGAAGTCCTTGCTATACGTCGTAACTGGAACGAAGAAGACGAGCTAATGCTCAAGCGCCAGCACTTCGTACACTATGTATATGTGCCGGGATTTGGGTTTTATGGCCTTGGCCTGATTCATATCATTGGTGGATATGCGAAGGCTGGGACATCCTTGATACGTCAGCTAGTTGATGCTGGTACTCTATCGAATCTCCCCGGTGGGTTAAAGTCTCGCGGGCTACGTATCAAGGGTGATGATACGCCCATCGAACCCGGAGAGTTCAAGGATGTAGATGTACCGTCCGGTAGTATCCGCGACAACATCATGCCGCTACCTTACAAAGAACCTAGCCAGACTCTTCTCGCCCTGTTAAACCAGATTACGACTGAAGGTCGTCGATTGGGCGCTATCAGTGACATGAACATTTCAGACATGTCAGCCAATGCTCCTGTGGGTACTACGCTAGCGCTCTTAGAGCGTACGTTGAAGCCGATGGCAGCAGTTCAAGCTCGTGTTCACTACACCATGAAGCAGGAGTTTAAACTCCTTAAAGCGATCATGTCAGAGCACGCACCCGAGGATTATGACTACGTTCCTATGCGGGGCGAAGTAAGCGCACGGCAGTTAGATTATATGATGGTGGATGTAATCCCCGTCAGTGATCCTAATAGTTCTACAATGGCCCAGCGTGTTGTTCAGTATCAAGCTGTGCTACAGATGGCCCAGCAAGCGCCTCAGATATATGACCTACCACAACTACATCGCCAGATGATTGAAGTGTTAGGTGTGAAGAACGCAGACAAACTTGTTCCCACAAGAGAAGATTCCAAGCCCGCCGATCCAGTCAGCGAGAACATGGATGCTCTGGTTGGCAAGCCGATACGAGCGTTTATCTACCAAGACCATCAGGCTCACATTGCGACTCACACGTCGTTTATGCAGGACCCACAGGTTGCTCAGATGATCGGACAGAACCCACAAGCACAGCAGATTATGGCGTCGCTACAAGCGCACATTGCAGAGCACCTTGGGTTCCAGTATCGCCAGCAGATCGAGGAGAAGTTGGGAGCACCGCTACCACCTCCGGGCGAAGAGTTACCAGAGCAGATCGAAGTGGATTTGTCACGTCTGGTAGCAGAGGCAGGGGCGCAACTTATGCAGGGGCATCAGCAAGAAGCCGCGCAGAAGCAAGCGGAACAGCAACAGCAGGACCCTATCTTCCAGCAGAAACAAGCCGAGCTACAGCTCAAAGGGCAGGAAGTACAGCGCAAGGCCGCAAAGGATCAGCAAGAAGCGCAGATCAAACAGGCAGACTTGCAGCGTAGAGCGCAGAAAGACCAAGTTGATGCAATGTTTGATGCAGAGAAGTTGAAGTTGGATAAACAGGAATTAGAACTGGACGCTAAGAAAGAAGGCGTTCGTATAGCGGCGACTCGTCGCCATGAAAACAACAAGCTCGATTTGGAGCTTGCGAGGATGATGGCTGACAAGCCTAAACGAGGTGAATAATGGCTAAAACCGTCTTTGACGTGCTTAAACAAAAACTCGACGAAGATATTTCGTCTGCAACTAGTTTCCTTGCTGGGGGGTCTGCTAAAGACTTCGCAGGATACAAGGAGATTGTTGGCTTAGTTCGGGGTCTCGAAGCCAGCAAGCAATACATTGAGGACCTCTCGCGTAACTATATGGATGATCAAGATGAATAACACTCAGACTATTGAAGTACCTGATGCACTAAAAGCTAAGATGGCGGCAGAAGCAGCAGAAGCTGAACCTATTGCCGAAACTAGTAAACGTGAAGTCAGCGACGAGGAATGGGAAGCACAAATGCCCAAACCTTCTGGCTACCGTTTGTTAATAGCCCTACCCGATGTCGAAGAATATTACCAAGGCAGTACCCTACTTAAAACAACTGACCAGATGCACAAAGAGTACATCATGTCGATTATGGGTATTGTTATAGATATGGGGGCAGATGCCTATTCAGACAAAGACCGTTTCCCTGAAGGCCCTTGGTGTAAAGAAGGGGACTATGTGATGTTTCGTATGAACACAGGCACACGGTTCAAAGTTAACGGGAAAGAATTTAGATTAATGAACGACGATTCTGTGGAAGCTGTAATCCCTGATCCTCGTGGCATTATGGCTGTATAGGAGAAAAATCATGCCTTTTCAAAAAGTAGAATACGAGTTTCCTGATGAGGAGACAAAAGAAAAACAGAACATCGAAGTGGAGGGTTCCAGTGCTATCGAAGTGGACATTGGAGGCAAGAAAGCTAAAGCCGAAGCTGAGAAATCTGAGTCTGTCGTTGAAAGTGAAGTGGATACTGATGACGACGAATATGAAATTGAAGTGGTTGATGATACGCCCAAGGCTGATCGAAACCGTAAGCCGTCTGATCCCCCAGAAGACGTTACTGAAGACGAGTTGGAAGACTATTCGGAGAAAGTCCGTAAGCGTATACAACACTTCAGTAAGGGTTATCACGACGAGCGCCGTGCTAAAGAAGCGGCCTTTCGGGAACGTGAAGAGTTGGAGAAACTATCTCAACAACTTGTGGAAGAGAATAAAAAACTCAAGTCCAACGTAAACAAAAACCAAACAGCTTTGCTTGAACAAGCTAAGCGAAGTGCAGTATCTGAGCTAGAATCTGCTAAAAAGCAGTATAAAGAGGCGTATGAAGCCGGAGACTCAGACGGCGTTCTTTCTGCACAAGAAAACCTAACAAATGCCAAGATTAAGGCCGATAGGTTAAATAATTTCAAGTTACCAGCTTTACAAGAAGATGAAACTAATGTAAAAATGGTACCTGAAACCACCCCACCGCCAGTGGAGGTTGATAAACGAGCACAAGCGTGGCAAGACGCAAACGGCTGGTTCAACCAAGACGTAGAGATGACAAGTTACGCGCTGGGGTTGCATAATAAACTTGTCAACGAGGGCGTTAGCCCTCAGAGTGATGACTACTACGAGAGAATTGATTCTCGTATGCGACAGTTATTCCCCGAGAATTTCGAGGGGGAGGAAGTAGAAAAGCCGAAGAAGCAGTCAAATGTGGTTGCACCCGCTACGCGGAGCACTTCGCCTAAGAAAGTTAGGCTAACGCAAACACAATTAACGCTCTCTAAACGCTTGGGACTGACTCCCGAACAATACGCCAAACAGGTTGCACTAGATATGAGGAAACAATAATGGCTACGAACAGAATTGACCGTGAACTAGAAACACAAGAAAAAACGATCCGCAAAAAGGCTTGGACGCGTCCCGAGGTGTTACCATCTCCAAATCCCGAGCCGGGTTATGAATTTCATTGGGTTCGTGTAAGCACGCAAGGGCAAGTAGACGCCACTAATGTATCCTCGAAAATAAGAGAAGGTTGGGAGCCTGTAAAGGCAGTAGATCATCCAGAAATCACATTGGTTGCCGTTGAAAATGAACGGTTCAAAGACAACGTGGTGATTGGCGGGTTGATGCTTTGTAAAGCTCCAGCGGAATTAATTCAAGAGAGGTCTGCACACTATCAACAGCAGACAGACTCCCAGATGCACTCCGTAGACAACAGTCTCATGAGAGAAAATGATCCTCGTATGCCCCTGTTTAATGACAGGAAGACGAAGGTCACTTTCGGAAACGGAACTTAAATTAGGAGCTTAACATGGCTTACCCAACTGTAAGTGGCCCATCAGGGCTAGTTCCGGTTAAACTTGTAAGCGGCGTACCTTTCGTGGGCGTAACTCGTCAATATAGCATTGCGAGTGGTTATAACACGAACATCTTTAATGGTGACGCTGTACAACTTGTTACCGGAGGCACCGTAGAACGTGATACTGCTGATGCAGCAATGACGCCTATTGGTGTATTTCTTGGTTGTACTTATACTGATCCCTCACTGGGCTATCAGCTATTCAGCCAATATTACCCAGCAAACACCGCTGCATCTGACATCATGGCTTACGTCGCTGATGGCACTGATGTGTTGTTTAAAGTTGCTGTACTTTCATCCGCTGCTGGCGCTACGCCAGTAATTGGCGATCTAGCGATCACTGATTTGGGTGCAAACGTAGCAATGATTAACAACGCTGGCGATACTGCTACTGGAAATTCACGATGTGGTATTTCCGACACGACCGCTACAACGAACACTTTACCTTTGCGTATTGTGGAACTTGTAGAGGAAACCAAAAACTCATCCGGTGGGTTCACTGAAGCACTCGTTAAATGGAACGCAGGGCATCAAATGAACAACCTCACTGGCGTCTAGGAGGGATAACTAATGGCTATTTCACGCGCCCAGCTCCTTAAAGAGCTACTTCCCGGTCTAAACGCACTGTTTGGGTTGGAATATGCAAAATACGGCGAAGAGCACGCCCAAATTTTTGAAACAGAATCTTCAGATCGCTCGTTTGAGGAAGAAACTAAGCTATCCGGTTTCTCAGCAGCACCTGTCAAGGACGAAGGCTCAGCCATCGAATATGACAATGCTCAAGAAGCATGGAGTGCACGTTACGTGCATGAGACGGTTGCGATGGGGTTCAGTATTACTGAAGAAGCCATCGAAGATAACTTGTATGACTCACTGTCTGCTCGTTATACAAAGGCCCTAGCTCGTGCAATGGCGTACACTAAGCAAGTTAAAGCTGCGTCTATTTTGAACAATGGATTTGCTGCTGGCACCACTTACGGTGACGGACAGCCATTGCTCTCAACAGCGCATCCACTTGTTTCTGGTGGCACCAACGCGAACCGCCCAACTGTTGCGGCTGACCTTAACGAGACTTCTCTTGAAGCCGCCGTTATTGGTATTAGCCAGTGGACAGATGAGCGAGGATTGTTGATCGCTGCTCAGCCACGGAAGCTAATCATTCCACCAGCACTGCAATTCGTTGCAACTCGTCTGTTGGACACTGATGGTCGTGTAGGTACTGCGGATAACGATATTAACGCTCTTCGCAACAACGGTTCTATCCCTGAAGGATATGCCGTTAACCACTACCTCACAGACACCAATGCTTGGTTCTTGATGACTGATGTGCCGAACGGCCTAAAGCACTTTGTTCGTACGCCAATGTCTACATCTATGGATGCAGATTTTGACACGGGCAACTCGCGCTACAAGGCTCGTGAGCGTTATTCCTTCGGGGTTTCTGACCCACTAGGAATTTACGGATCACCCGGTGCGTAATTAGTGTGGGGGGCAACTATTGCCCCCCATTACTTTTTGTGATATAAGATACCAATCCCTGACAGTTACATTCCCGTAACTGACTAACCCAAGACAGGAGATTAACATGGGTACTACTACATTTTCTGGTCCTATTCGGGCTGGCACTATTCGTAACACTAATGGCACAACAGTAGGTACTGACGTAGCAAACGTCGGTTATGTTGTAATGTGTCAATCCTATACAGCCGATCTATCTGGCGGTGCACTTGCTGCGGTCGTCACTGATATGGTCATTCCCGCTAATTCCAAAATCGTTAACATTATTGTTGATTTAGCTGTTGCAGCTAACACCACTACTAACATTAGTGTTGGTGATACTGTTGGCGGCGCTTCCACATACATTAACACTCTTGCTTCAGGAACAACCGTAGGCATCAAGGCCCTTGGTATTTCTGGCGGTGGAACCCTTGCTTGGGGCAACACAGGAACTGCTGATGAGCGTTTAACTGTTACTTCTTCCGCAGCTACTACTGCGGGTAGTGCAGTAATTACTGTAATGTATGCACAGGCGTTTAATACTGCAATTCAACCGTAAACGAGAGGTGATAACATGGCTGCTAATTTAGTACGCGCATTTAACTTCTCGCAGGGTGACACTGCTGCTCTTGTTGGTCCAAACCGCTCCCGTATATTGGGTGTGTTGGTCAATGCCGCCGCTGCATGTACGTTCCAGTTACGGAATGGTACTGCTAGTGGGGACATCCTTTTGGACCTTACATTACCTGTAGGCTGGAACGACGTTTATATACCCGCAGACGGTATATTGGCTAGTGACGGCTGTTTTGTTGCCGCGCTTACTGGCACTAGTAACAAAATAACTCTGATATTGGAGTAGGTTATGCGTTCTTACTATAAAAGCGGAGGCTCGGTTAAAAAGTCTGCCGCTTGGACTCGTAAGGAAGGTAAGAGTGAGTCTGGTGGTCTTAATCAGAAGGGTGTGGATAGCTACAAACGGGCAAATCCCGGCAGTAAATTAAAGACTGCGGTAACTACCAAACCTAGTAAACTGAAGAAAGGCTCCAAGGCTGCGAATAGACGCAAGTCTTTTTGCGCTCGCATGAAAGGAATGAAGAAGCGTAACACAAGTTCTAAGACGGCTAACGATCCGAACAGTCGTATTAACAAGAGCTTGCGGAAATGGAACTGTTAAAAAACTGGAGATAAAGTGATGAAAGCGAAAAAATACAATATGGGCGGAATGATGCCCGCAGCACCGCAGGACGAGACTACGATAAAAGGTCGTAAGGGCAAAAAGTTACCAGCCCCTCGCCGTGCGCCGATCCGTGCGCCGTACGACGATAGTGGTACTGGTCTAGGTGGAGGTCCAAAAGGTGGGCCAAAAGGTGGTGGTGGTCCTATGACGGGTCCAAAGCCTATGACAGGCGGCCCAATGCCCCCCAAGAAGAAAAAACGTGCACCTATGGGTGGCGGTGGTATGGGTGGCGCTATGCCCATGATGAAAAAAGGCGGCAAGGTTCGTGGTTGCGGTATGGCTAAGCAAGGCGTCCGTAAAGCCAAAATGGTAACAATGAAGGGCGCATAATGCGTAGTTACTATAAGAAAAGCAGTAGTGGATGCGGCTACAAAAAGGGCGGCTCTGTAAAAGATTCGTGCTATAGGAAGGTAAAGGCGAGTTATAAAGTCTTTCCTTCCGCGTACGCATCGGGCGCTATTGCTAAATGCCGGAAGAAAAAGGCTGGTAAGTAATGCGTACGTACTACAAGTCTGGTGGTAAAATACGTAAGACAGCCAAAGGAGCAGCATTAAAACGCTGGTTTAACGAGGACTGGAAAGACGTTAGCACCGGAAAGGCTTGTGGTAGGAAGAAAGGAGATGGGCGAGGAACCCCCTATTGCCGACCTTCTAAACGAGTTTCTTCTAAGACTCCTAAGACTTCTGGTGAGATGTCTAGCGCTGAGAAGAGTAAGAAGGTAGCAGAAAAGAAACGCTTGGGACAACCTGCGGGTAAGCCGCGTAGAGTATCCCCAGCCAAACGTAAGGGGAAAAAGTGATGGAGATTTTTCAGAACGGTAGGTTCTCAACAGGAGAGCCAGTATACCAAATAGGTGTTAAACAAGCTGATGACACCTACGACATTAAAGTCTACGACCTGATGACTAAAGCACAGGCCGAGGCTAAGCTCGCATCTATGGGTGTCAAATCTACACCTGCCAAAAAACCTAAGAAAGCAGCGACTCCTAAAGTTCCTGACTACTCGAACATGTCTAAAACACAGCTTGAGAAACTTATGCGTAAGTATAATATCGAGTTGGACCGTCGTAAGAGTAAAGCAGTTCTTTTAAAAGAAGTTGACGCATTCTTTTCAGGAGAATGGGCACTCTCATGACAACATCAGGTACCACTACATTCAATATGGACTTCACGGAGATCGCTGAAGAAGCGTGGGAACGTGCAGGCCGCGAGTTGCGTTCAGGCTATGACCTACGTACTGCTCGTCGATCTATGAACTTAATGACGATTGAGTGGCAAAACCGTGGTATTAACATGTGGACAATAGAGCAAGGCTCTCTTGACCTCGTGCAAGGGCAATCAACGTATGCCTTACCTGACGATACCATTGACTTAATGGAGCATCAAATACGCACAGGTGCGGGTAACACTTCGTTACAGTCGGACCTTACTATAAGTCGTATTAGTGTGAGCACTTACGCGTCTATCCCTAACAAGTTAACACAAGGTAGACCAGTACAGCTTTTCATTCATAGGAACAGCGGGCAAACTTATCCTGTAGGGATCACACTAGCAGCTACTGTGTCTAGTACAGATACTACAGTTACTTTAAGTGGAATTTCTGATCTACCCCCCGCAGGTTTTGTAAAGATTGAAGACGAAATAATAAACTATGGCAGTATTGACGGTAACGTCTTACAGAACTGTTTTAGAGGACAACAAGGTACAACCGCAGTTGCACATACAGTAATTCCGGGTGCTCAAGCACTTCCTGTGTATTGGGAACAAGTTCCTGCGGCTACTGTGTGGCCTATCCCTGACGGGACACAGAGCTATCAACTTGTATATTGGCGTATGCGTCGTATTGAAGACGCTGGTAGTGGTATACAAACCGCAGACATGAATTTTAGGTTTTTCCCCTGTATGGTTGCAGGGCTAGCGTACTATATTGCCATGAAAGACCCAGAGCTTATTGAGCGTGTGGGCATGTTAAAACAGATTTATGACGAACAATTTGCCCTAGCTGCACAAGAAGATCGTGAAAAAACTTCTGCGCGTTTTGTGCCTAAAATAGGCAGAATATAGTATGGGGGATAGGTTCGCATCCGCTAAGAAAGCCATCGCTTTATGTGATGTTTGCGGGTTTCAGTACAAACTCAAAGAGTTGCGTAACCTTATAGTTAAAGGGCGTGACACAGACATTAAAGCCTGTCCTGAGTGTTGGAATCCGAGCCAGCCCCAGCTTAAATTAGGAGAATATCCTGTAGATGATCCACAGGCTATACGAGACCCTAGGATAGATACAAGTATTGGTGAAGCTGGGCCATATAGTAGTAGGGACATCCAATGGGGATGGAACCCAGTAGGCGGAGGACTTGATCCGTTTGGGCTTAGCCCCAACTCGTTAGTTGGGACTAGCTATTTAGGGCAAGTTACCGTAAACATTACGTAGGAGTAGTAAAATGAATGTATTTGGAATGAAAAAAGTTAAGGTCGAAAAGGACAAAGGTGTTCAACCATGTGGGCACGCACCGAAGCCCAGTATGAAGGGTGTTAAGACCACAGGCATTAAAATCCGTGGTACAGGCGCAGCTACAAAAGGAACTATGGCTCGTGGGCCAATGGGGTAAACTATGAACTATAGCGAGTTAAAAACAAATATTGAGAACATCACTGAGAACTCTTTCACTGATGAACAACTCGCTATGTTTACTGAACAAGCCGAACAGAAGATATATAACACTGTTCAAATTCCTGCCCTACGTAGAAACGTAACAGGAACACTTAGTTCAGGAAACAAGTACCTTGGTGCGCCTACAGATTTCCTGTGGAGCTATTCACTAGCGGTTGTTGATAGTGCTGGAGACTACCATTACTTACTCAATAAAGATGTAAATTTTGTTAGGGAAGCGTATCCTAGTGCTTCGTCACAAGGATTACCGAAACATTACGCGTATTTTGATGATGATTCGTTTCTCTTAGGGCCTACCCCTGATGGCGCTTATACAATGGAATTACATTACGGGTACTACCCTGAGTCAATTGTTACAGCGGGTACTACATGGTTAGGTGATGAGTTTGATTCAGCGTTACTTAACGGGGCATTAATCGAGGCAATACGCTTTATGAAAGGCGAGCCTGATTTAGTGCAGTTTTATGAGCGTTTATATGTTCAATCGCTAAAACTGCTGAAAACTCTGGGTGATGGTAAACTTCGTGAAGATACATATCGCTCTGGGCAGTTTAGAATGAAAGTAGAATAGGAGATAAAAAATGGCAATATCACAAGCAATGGTAACTTCATTCAAGAAAGCACTTCTTGATGGAGAAATGGACTTTAGTTCCAACACGTCTCAGACGTTTAAGATCGCACTGTTTACCTCATCCGCAACATTGGGTGCAACAACAACAGCGTACAGCACAACAAACGAAGTATCCGGTACAGGTTATACAGCGGGTGGTAACACGTTAACTGTTGTAGCTCCCACAACGTCTGGCACTACAGCGTTCCTAGATTTTGCGAACACTACGTGGGCTACTGCAACAATTACTGCTCGTGGGGCGTTAATTTACCAATCAGGCGGGACTAATCCTGCTGTTGCGGTTCTTGATTTTGGAGCTGATAAGACATCAACAGCGGGTGATTTTACAATCCAATTCCCCACTGCTGATGCGTCTAACGCCATCATACGAATAGCGTGATGACTGATGGCTGACGTACTTGTAACCTATGGAGGTTGGTCTGCTGGTGGGTGGGGCAGTACCGCGTGGGGTACGGATGTACAGATGCCGTCAGCTACGGGTGCGGTTGGTACCGTATCTGTTAGTGGTGCCGCTACAGTTCAACCTGCTGGACTTGAAGCTACAACAGCGATAGGTACAGTTAGTGTTGTTGCGGAAGCTAATATCTTCCCGACAAATGTAGTAGGTACGACAGTTCTTGGTAGTGTAGTTGTAGACGCTGCGGCTAATGTAGCGGTTACAGGTGTTTTAGGCACATCTACATTAGGTAGCGTAGTTGTTGACGCAGGGGCTGTAGTCCAACCTTCTGGGCTAGAAGCCACGACAGGGCTTGGAACAATTGTAGTTTCCGCCGCTGCTAATGTGGCAGTGACTGGTAACGTAGGAACAAGCGCACTTGGTAGTGTAACTATAGAAGCGGGAGCGGTTGTTTCCCCCGCAGGTTTATCCGCTACAAGCGGGCTAGGTTCAGTAGCTGTTGTTGCTGAAGCAAATATCTACCCTGTTGGGGTAAGCGCTACAAGTGCTTTAGGCACAGTCTCTGTAGTAGGAGACGCAATCGTTGCAGCATCTGGGCTTGCGGTCACAGGTTCTATTGGAACTGTCTCTGTAAATTTAGGTATTGTAGAAAATGTAACAGGAGTCTACGGACAAACACAACTCGGTAGTGTAATAGTTGCAGCTAACTCAGATGTAGCTGTAACAGGTGTAAATGCAGCAGGCGCGGTAGGTACAGTATTTGTTTGGGGAGACATAAATGACAATCAAAACCCCAATTGGCAAAATATTGCTGGCGCACAAGCACCAACTTGGGGTAATGTTTCAACAGGACAGACTCCTAATTGGCAAGATATAGCCGCGTGAGGATTAAAAGATGACAACACAGTACACTTCGACACTTAAACTAGCCCTTCCTGTCCAAGGAGAACTCAGTGGTACATGGGGGGATGTTGTAAACGACAATATCACTTCCATGATTGAGCAGGCCATTGTCGGGCGTGCAGTCATTAACACGTGGTCGAGTAACTCCCATGTGTTGACTAGCGCTGATGGTACAACCTCTGAGTCGCGTTGTGCGATGCTAGAGTTCACCGATACAGGATCAAATCTTACTGGGGCAGCGACTGTCGTATGCCCTACAGCCACTAAAATTTATATCGCTAAGAATGCTTCAGGGCAAGCCGCCACGCTTAAAACATCTGGTGGTTCAGGTATTGCGATACCAAATGGCAAAACAATGTTTCTCTTCTGTGACGGCACTAACGTCGTAGAGGGCGCTACAAATATCGAATCGCTATCTGTTGGTGGGTACACAGTCTCTCTTGCAGGAACTTTGACTACCGCAGCGGCGTTTACAACGGCTGGAGCGAATGCACTCACGTTAACAACTACGGGTGCAACTAACGTAACTTTACCTACAACAGGCACGTTAGCTACTCTTGCGGGTACAGAGACGTTTACTAACAAGACGTTAACTGGCCCAACAATTACATCTCCTACGCTTACTGGTTCTATTACAGCTACTGACGTTACGATTTCTGGCAATACCACGATTGGTGATGCTGCGGCGGATACGCTGACTGTTAACAGTACCATTACGTCTAACCTTATATTTACTGACGCTACCTACGATATAGGCGCAACGGGCGCTACACGCCCACGTAATATCTTCTTATCAGGTAATGCTACAGTTGGCGGGGATATTACTCTCGCTGGTGGAATAGACGTTACAGGCGCTTTTGGTGTCGATGGTAACTTTGATGTAAACACTAATAAATTTAACGTCACCGCAGCAACAGGTAACACTACGATTGCAGGGACACTTGGAGTAACAGGCGCAACTACTGCGACTGGTGGTCTCAACGTCGATACGATTAGTGAAATTACGGCTGCTGGCGGTGTGACTATTGATGGTGTTGTACTTAAAGATAACGGCGTTACAGTAGCAGGCAATCTGTCAGTCGATGGCGGCACAATTAAGCTGGATGGCAACTATCCTAACGGTGTTAATAACGTATCTCTAGGTGACGCTGCTTTAGA
>Ga0102812_10000638_pt1 | contig 24922 bp, 31 predicted proteins | sample ColrivemetaGS713_FD_79334 | JGI IMG/M metagenome (GOLD analysis project Ga0102812, IMG submission 79334) | Estuarine microbial communities from the Columbia River estuary - Flood tide ETM metaG S.713 | ecosystem: Environmental > Aquatic > Marine > Intertidal zone > Estuary | place: USA...
ATGCGATCGATAAACCCGATATCCAGTGCGTCTTTGGCATCGAGCCACGTCTCTGCCGCCATCAGGGCTGCGATTTCGTCGTCAGACTTGCCCGATTTCGTGGCATAGCCTTGGATCAGGCTACCCTTCACCTTGTCGAGCGCCTCGGCCGTGGCCCGCATGTCCTCGGCCGTGCCCATGACCAGCCCAGACGGGTCGTGGATCATAAGGAAGGCGTTTTCGGGCATAACGATCACGTCGCCAGCCATGGCGATATAACTTGCCGCCGAGGCCGCAATGCCATCGATCCAAACGGTGATCTCGCCCGCATGGCGCTTCAGCGCGTTATAGATGGCGACTGCATCGAAGACCGAGCCGCCGGGGCTGTTGAGGCGCAGATCGATGGCGGCATCGTCAGGTAATGCACCCAACTCTGCCAGAAAGCCTTTCGCCGTTACGCCGTAAGCGCCGATTTCATCATAGATCAGCACTTCCGTGCCCGACGCGCGGGCACGGATTGTGTACCAGGATTTCATGCGGTTACTCCTGCTGCGGTGTCGTGGACGACCCGCTGCCGTCCTCGTTGGGGGTATTCGGGTCTGGGAGACCCGTTGGTGTGGCGCGCGCGCCCTGCGTCTCGCCGGGACTGGCGCGATAGGTCAGGCCCAAGTCTGCTGCGCGTTTCGCGTCCGAGGCATTCTCACGGTCGACCTCTTCGATGTCGTAGCCGGTGGCCTCGACCACCTTGCGCCGAGACGTCAGCCCCGCCTCCATCGCAAGAACCTGCGCCTGGATGTCTTTGAGTGGATCGACCCAATCCCAGCGCGGCGGGATCCATTGCACAGGGCGGGCAGTCACAGAATCTGCATCCAGCGCGCCCGAGAGCACAGCCGTTTCCAGCCAACGCCGCCAGATTGGTCGGCAAAGCTGATGGGCAATGACGCCGTGCTGCAATTGGCCAATGCGGCGGCGGAACTCGACGAGTTCGGCCCGAAGGCTCGAATAGTTCGCCTGCCGGACATCGCCAGTGACGAGGTGATAGGGCAGACCCAGCGAGGCCGAGACCGCCAGCAACGTGCGGTATTGGAACGCCTCGTAACCCCCGCCGACGTCAGCGGGACTTGAGAACTTCACATCTTCCCCAGGCAGCAGCACCTGCATCGTTCCCGGCTCGAGGCTTGCGATGGCGGCCCCATCGAGATCGGCTGCCCCTTCACCCATCATCGGGTCTTCTGGTGCCGTCTTGGTGATGAAGCCCGCGAACATCGCAGCCGTCTTCTTTCGGTCGAGCTCAGCGTCATCGTATTGATCGAGCAGGAACAGCCGCACCATGGCAGGCGCCACATGCGGGAGGCCGCGGATCTGGCCTGCATCAATGGGGCGGTAGATGTGCAGCACCTCCTCGGCCGGCACGCGCACCGTGTCGGGCACGGCAACGCGCTGGTCAGTGCTGTCGCCCGGATGGCGGCGGCGGAAGTGATAGGCCACCCGCCGCCCGATCAGGTCGAACTCAATCCCGCAGCGAATGCGGTTTCCATTTGGGTCAGTTTCCGTCTTCTCGAAGGGCAGCATCTCAGACTGCAGAAGCTGCAATTGCAGCGGCACCAGCAGCCCGTCTTCCGCCCGGCGCGGACGCAAGCGCACAAAGCACTCGCCCGCCACAAACATCTCGCGCGCGACCATGGCCTGCAGGCCATAGAAGTCGGTCAGCCCATCGGCATCCGCCTCATCTGTCCAGGCGAGCCAGAGCTTCTGCACACGATCACGCAGATCCGCATCCGTGATCAGCGAGGACGGCTTAATGCCGTCGCCAACCAGATTGGCCGCAAAAGCCTCGCAGGCGTTAGCCGCGTAGCCGTTGGTGACGACCAGTTCCCGCGACCGAGCCAGTAACCGCGGGCCGCCCGAGGCAACCAGCGCGTTGATGTTCTCGAGCGGTGGGTTCCAGCCGCGCAAGCGGCGCTTGGCCATCGCCCCCTCGAGCCGTGCACGCACGGCCTCAGGGCCGCCGGTGGTCCGGCGGCGAAACAGATCGAAGACTGCCATTGGGTCAGAGGCCTTTGGCCGTTGTTACGCGGACATGCCGAACCATGCGGCGGCCCTCGGCTGTGGCGATTTCGCGATCCAGCGCTTCGATGGCCCGGTCGATCTCGGCAACGCTGCGATAGTCCACCGTCTTGCCATCGTAGCTGACGCGGGCCACGCCGGAGGCGCGCTGCGACGTCAGCGCGTCGCGGCGGAGTTTCAGTGTCGCCAAATCCGCCATGCCTAAACTCATCCCATGTATGTTGACCGCGCAACGCGGCGCACCTGTGCCTTGCGCGCCGCAGATTGCGGAACTGCGGGAGAGACCGTGCCCTTGGCATCAGCGACCGCAAACTGCGCCGCCAGTTCTTCCCACCTCGCGTCTGACCACCGATCTGCGCCGAGGATCCAAGCGGCCGCGCGAGCATAAACCCTGCAGTCGAGTGCCTCGTTGCGTTCCCGCAGCTTTTGCCATTCGAGTTTCGCGAAGCCGCGCTTGTTCTTGACCGTGACCAGTTGCTCGGCCGTCAGCTGCTTTAGCCATTCAGCATCGACCCAACCCGGCAGATGGAGGAAGCCGGGAGGAAACCGCTCCCCATCCGCCGGACTGGTGATTTCCGGCGGATCAAGCCGCAGGAAACGATAGGTCTCGGCCTTGAAGGTTGATGTGGCGATCGTCCAAAGCCGGGCGCCGCGACGCAGGCGCTTGCCGCCAATCGTGGCGTCCACAAAAGTCGGGCCTGTCACCGGGCTTGCCCGATTGAAACCCTCGAGCCCCTTGACCGGGGCGACCTGCCCAAATCCCACTTGCCGCGCCCAGGCGTAGACGGCTGCGGTTTCATAACCCGTATCGATCGCCAGCCGCGCGATGGTCATAGGCGTGCCGCTGGCGTGGGCCCAAGTCCGACCAAGGAGGTCCGAAAGCTTTTGCCAGCACGCCTGATCTCCCGGACCGCCCTCAATCACGATGTGATCGACAAGCCAGCTTTGCAGCCCCCTGCCCCAAGCCCAGACATCAACCTCAATCCGGTCTTTCTGGACGTCGGCGCCAGCCGTCAGAAACAGCCCGCCCGCCGGCACCGTGCCCGCGCGCCAATCTTCCTTCAGCCCCTGAAGCCGCTGCCAGTCCGGCGCTTCGCCGCTTTCCATCCAGGTCTCGCCGAGCGAGGTGTTGACGAAGGTCTTCATCGTCTCGTCCCCACCGGCGCGCGCCGATAGAAACGCCTTGGCCATGGCCTCAAGCCGCACCCAAGGCGAATAGATCTCGTTCAGATGGAAGCCCGCCGTCCCGTTGAACGGCGCGTCCGCGATCCAGCGGCCCTTGGAGATGGCCGCCCAGCGGGTCTCATCCTTCCAGGCCGCGTCGCAATCCGCGCAGTGGTAGCGCGCGGTTTCGGGGCGATGACCGCCGTTCTCATCCTTTTCCCATTTGACCTGTCCCCAGGTCAGGATTTGTTCATGGCCACATTGAGGGCACGGCACCCAGAACCGGCGCTGGTCGCTTTCCTCGAACGCTGCCTCGATCCGGCTGGCACCTTTGTTCGTCGGCGTCGAGACCAGCACGATCTTGCGGTTCCAGAAGGTCACCGTCCGCTTCTTCGCGAGGTTAACCGGGTCGCCCTCAGCCCCCGCGCTGAACGGATAGCGATCGACCTCATCGCAGAGCAGCAGCCGGATCGGTCGGCTCGCAAGGCCCGAGGGTGCGTTGGCCCCGACGATGGTCAGATGCCCGCCTGGGAACCGCTTGTGCAGGATCTTGTTGTTGCCATCCCGCGAACGCGGATCGGCGATCTTGCCCTGCAGGCAGGGCGTGTCCCGCGCCATCGGCGAGAAGCGATCCTTCGACCAGGTTTCTGCATCCCGCTCGGTGGGCATCACCACCATGATCGGCGCCGGATCGTGGTCGATGTGATAGCCGACCATGTTCAAGATCGACTCCGACTTGCCGATTTGACTGCTCGACATGATCACGACGGTTTCGGCTGCGGGGTCAGAGATCGCGTCCATGATCCCGCGCTGGTATTCGGCGCGGCTCGTGCGCCACTGGCCCGGCTCGGCGCTGGCCTCAGAGCTCAGCCGCCTGCTCTGATCCGCCCAATCACTGATCGTCAGATCCAGTGGCGGCTTTAGCACCGCCAGTGCCTTCGCCACCGTCCGCTTCAGGATCGGTGACCCCCTCAAGGTCAATGTCGGCTTCAAGTTCAATGTCTGGCTGCGCGAGATCATCGAGCACCTCGCGGATGGCGGCGCGGATCAGGTTCCGGGTGTCTCCGACGGTTGATTGTTCAAAGGCCTGTGGGGCGAGCCGGTCCGGCAGCGCCAGCAGGCGAGTTCTGAGCAGCGCAAGGACCGCAATCCACGCCGCCTCGATTTGTTCGGCCGCAATCTGCGAGCGGCGTTTTTCTTCGGCCTCCATCTCGGCGAGGTCGGCCCGCGCCCGGATGAACCGCGCGCGTTCAGCGGCATAGTCTGGCGCGCCCGCCTGCGCCTTCAGCGCCTGATCGCGCAGGTAGCGGACATAGCCGCGGACCGAGCCGATCAGATCATACTGCCCCCTCTCAGCCTTCGGGATCACCCCCTCGCGGCTCAGTTGCTGGACCCGCCGTTCCGAGAGGTCGAGCAACCGCGCGATTACGCCGATGGGCTGTGTGGCTGTCGACATGCGTGGGCCTCGAGAATTCGATTAAGCATATGGAATCGTGGCGAATTCACTGGATAAGCCCGGCCACCAGAGCGAAGCTGACCCGGCAAACGACGCTAGGAATAGTCACCGTGGAAACCACCAGCATTCGCCTCCCCATCTGGAACCTGCCCGAGCATTTTGACCGCGGCCGTATCACCGTCATGCTCGACGAACTCGAGATGACCTTGATGGATGATGGCGGCGTTTACGCCAAAACCTCAGCCGACAGCTTCACCATCAAAATCGAAGTGCCGACCCATCAGCTGATGGATACCGCCAACTGCCTGAAGTGCCTTGGGCTGATCTAGCCCTGCTGTCCCTCAACCGGAACATACGTTCCAGACTGAGCGCGTCACCTCTCGACGCGCATCTAAATTGGCACTATATTCGCATTGAATTCGATGTGCATCGGGAGGTTTGCCATGAACATCACCAAGGACATCAGCCCCCTCACAGAGTTCAAACGGGATTCTGCGCGTCTGATCGCACAGATCAAGGAAACTGGTCGCCCGCAGATCCTCACCGTGAATGGAAAACCCTCCGTCGTCGTGATGGATGCCGCAGCCTGGCAAGATATGCAGGACCAACTCGACCATGCCGAAACCGTCGCGGGCATCCGCAAGGGTCTGACGCAAGCTCGTGCTGGTGAGGGCACCGATGCGAACACGTTCTTCGATGGCCTCGCGCGGACCAAATGACGTCCTCGCTGCCTGTGATTATCACGCCGAATGCGGCGGATGATTTGAGAGCGTCATGGAACTATCTGCGCGATCGCAACCCAAGGGCCGCGGATGAATGGTTGACAGGCATTCGCGAAACGATCCTCGCCATAGGCACGATGCCGGATGCGCATCAGGTCGCCACGGAAGCAAACGAATTCGATCTGCCGATCCGACGCGCGCTCTATGGGAAGGCGACACGCTGGCGGATCTACTATGCGGTTATCGACGGTGCGGTGCAGGTTCTCCATGTTCGCCATGGCCGCCAGAGCGAATGGCGACCGTGATCCGCTCGAACAGGCGACGCAGCAGGTAACTTCGGGCCAGCGAGACGCCGACGAAGGCCATGCCGATTGCCAGATGTTCACCGAGCGCGGCCTCGAGGCCGAACCAAGGGAACACGATGATCTGCGTGACCACCGCGAGGCCGTAGCCGACGATCACGTTAGTCACTGCTTCGACCAGCGACATCAGGCGAGACTGTTTCATGGCTCAAACCCCAAGCGGCTCAGGGCATGGCGAAAGCTCGCTTCCTGAAACTCCCGGTTCATACTGCCATTTTGGAGATAACGTTCACCGGGAACGCGCAGCGCAATGGTTTGGTTGGAACACTCGACGGCTGGCAGATAGGCGATCGCCTGACGGTCAAGTGCGACCAGCGCATAGAGGTCGAACGCATTCTCTGGATATCGACGCCGCCCACCTTTGCCTGCACGTCGAAGATGGAAAAAATACCCCGGCGTGGACCGCGTACGCGGATCATGGTTTTTCGGCTTTCGGGTTGATTTAACCTGAACGCGAAGCAGCGCACCATCGACATCCACCAAGATATCGTACGGCAGCCCTTGATCGCTCAGAAACGCGCGATAGCCGCTCATGATGAGGTCGGCACACACCAAGTGCTCCGCGGCTTTACCAACCTCCAGATCGTCACTGCATTCGACGTCGGGCCGCGCAGAGTCGCTATCATGCAAATCAAACCCCATACGTTCAAACAGCGATTGCTGCATGCCCCGCCTCCCGTTTCCGTGCGACGTCTTCGAAGCTCTGTCCCGTTTCCGACAACTGCGCCTCGCGGCCGGTGAACTCTTGCCAACGACGGATGATGACATCGACGTATTTTGGATCGAGTTCGATCAGCGATGCGTGGCGCCCCGTCTTTTCAGCAGCAATGAGCGTCGTGCCACTGCCGCCGAACGGGTCGAACACCAGATCACCTTTTCGGCTCGAGTTCCGGATAGCGCGTTCGACCAGCGCCACCGGCTTCATGGTGGGGTGCAGGTCATTCTTTGACGGCCTCTGGATGTTCCACACATCGCCCTGGTCGCGATCGCCACACCAGTGACGTTTCACGCCCTCGGGCCAGCCGTATAGGATCGGCTCATACTGGCGCTGGTAATCAGCACGGCCCAGCGTGAACCGGTCCTTTGCCCAGATGATGAAGGTCGACCAATGGCCACCTGCGGACTTGAATGCTGCCTGCAGCGTCTGCAGCTCGCTGGACGACATGCAGATATAGACCGCGCCATCCGTGTGGGTGTTGATCAGCACGCAGGCATCGTAGAGAAACTGCCCGAATGCATCGCCCAAGGCGTCGTTCTTGATCCGACGGCCCTTGCCGGCTTTTTCGGCCCCAACACCACCGGCGTAGTCAACGTTATATGGCGGATCGCAAAAACAGAGATCCGCTTTTATACCCCCAAGTACCTTTTCGTAATCGGTCACCACCGTGCTGTCGCCGCAGAGCAGCCTATGGTTGCCGAGCACCCACAGATCACCCGGGCGGCTGACCGGATCCTCGGGGGTTTCAGGGACATCGTCCTCACCCTCCTGCGGACCTGTGCCCGCATCGAGGCTCGACATTAACGCGTTCAGCTCGTCCTTGGTGAAGCCAGTCAGCCCCAGGTCAAAATCCGCCTCCAGCAAGTCGGCCAGTTCGAGGTTCAAGAGGTCCTTGTCCCACTCGGCGTTCTCGCTGGAGCGGTTGTCCATGATCCGGAAGGCGCGCGCCTGGGATGCCGTCAGCCCCTTGGCGACATGCACCGGCGCGGTCTTGAAGCCGAGCTTACGCGCAGCCTCCAGACGCGTGTGCCCGGCCAGCACAACCATCGCCTCGTCGACGACGATAGGCTGGCGCCAGCCAAACTCCTGGATCGAGGCTGCGACCGTCGCAATCGCCTGCTCGTTGCGGCGCGGGTTGCGCGCATAGGGAATGATCTGCTCGAGCGGCAGGTCGACGACGTCCATGAGAATGTCCTTGGAAGGTCCGCAAAGCGAAACGGGGTCCGCCCCCCGTTTCGTTTCAGGCGGGTTGTATCAGGCCGTCAGGCCTTTGTTTTCTTAGGGTTCGCGTCAAACCGAAACGAAACGGGTATTTTCAGGGATGTCACTGGGAAACCCTCGAGCCTCGCCCCCCCGAATACGGTTACAAACAGGAGGGACCCGTTCAATTTCAATGGGTTAAGCGAACCATCATTTTGAACGGAGACTGTTTTTCCGGAAACTGGTCACCATTTGCACAGCTTCGAAACGTCCCCACCCACACGCGCACCTCTCGACTTACCACCCACATACCGACGAGACAGCAAAAGTGTCTGGCAGTTTTTTTCATCAATGCGATTTTTTTTCAGAGCGCCGGATCGTCGGCACGCGCGAGGTCAATCACCTGCTGCATCGAGAGGTACTGGCTGACATGGCGACGGTTCAGCTTGTGGGCAATCAGGCAGAGGCCAAAGACCCAGTGGTGATGCGCAGAGGACCGCTGCAGACCCACAGCCCGGCACACTTCGCGCCAGCGATAGCCATAGGCGCGCAACCAGACAATCTGGCCATCGATGGGCTCCAGCCCTGCGGTCCAGGTCAGCGTCTCCTCCATCCGGCTGATGGCGGCGGGCGATGGGAGCACCCGCATGGGCTTTGGCTCTTGGCCCACCTTGTCGGCAAAGCTCTGCACCACCTCAGGCCATGTGCTGAAATACCCCGAAAGCCTAGGCTCCGGCAGGCGCTTGAGGACGAAGGCCGCTTCCGAGAGGCGGGCCTCGACCAGCTTCGGTGTCCAGGCGCTCATCGCTTCGTCCCCTTTTTCCTCTTGCCATAGAGCTTTTCCCCAAGCTGGCGGACGAGTTCGCGTTCGGGCCAGGTCAGACGGTCATCATCGATGCTGACCGCGAGCAGCCCCGTCTCGCGCCAACCGTCCCGCTTGACTTGGTCGGGGCCGCGGCGATCGCCGCCATAGCCGGGGGGATGCCAGCGCATGGATTTCATCGACGTACCTCCGGGAAAAGGGCCGCGTAGCCGATCACATCGATGAGGCTGTCCTCATGCCCCGGATCATGGGAGAGCCGAACCAGCTTCAGATCGATCATGCAAAGGACAACCTGCGCTGCCGACACGGGGCGTCCGAGCGTGATCGACCAGCGTGCTGCAATGGCGGCGAAGGCCGCGTCAGCCGCGCCGTAGGCTTGACCTCGCTCTTCAAGGACCACAGCCGCTTTATCGAGAAGATCGGCGCTCATGCGACACCCCCTTGGGTCCCCAGCGCCCAGTGAAGGATTGCGATGGCATCAGCCTCGTTGTCGTCCTTGGGGCTGTAGCCGCGGGATTGGGCGGCCGCGATCATCGCCTCTTTGGGCGCGTTGCCCTTACCGGTCGCGTGACGCTTGATGGTGCCGACAGGCACGCCTTGATAGGGCACGCCCCGTAGTTCCGCCCAGCTTGTCAGGGACGCCATCAAGCCGCCATAGACATGCGCCGCGTCGGTGCCAAGGTGACGCCGCACCTCTTCGAAATAGATCGCCTCAATAGGCCCAGACAGGCGGTCGATCTCGGTGACCCAGTTCGTGAAGCGCAGGTAACGCATCCCGCCGCCGTCATAGCGCCCAGGCTTGAAACTGGCCGTGCCGCTTGTAATCAGGCCATCAAAGCCGCGCAGCGCCCATCCAGTGGTGGTTCCGAGGTCAAGGGCGAGGATTGATTTGGCCTGCGCAGAGGGTGTGACGGATGCAGCGGATAGTCCACTATCACCGTTACACGTGCGCGCATGTGCGCGCGTGACGCCTATATAGGGGGAACCCGTCACATCCGTCACAGCCCTTGTTTTATTGGTCATTGTAATCTCCTGTGAATAGGTCAGAGCTGTTGTCGCAAAGCTTGATCCCGAGGAAGCCGCGGGCCTTACGGGTGTTTTCGCGGGTGAACCCCTTGGTGCTCAGCGTCTCCGAAAACCGCTTCATCGATCCTGCGTATTCCCCGTTAGCTTCGGCCCAGGATTTCCAGCTGCTGAAGAGATCAGTAGACCCCGCCCAGAAGGCCTTGTTCCCGGTCTCACAGCGCTCCTCGATCCAGCGCCCAAGCGCGTCCTCGGCCTCGAAATAATCCTCGGTGGCGGCCATCACGGCAGGCGGCGGGCGCAGACCATGCTGTTGCCATTCCAGACAGCCTTGGAGCGCCCAGGCGAGGATGCCGTCCCGCTCGGCGAGCAGCCGGTCAGGCAGGCGCTTGTCGCGCTTGGCGGACGGGATGGTGACGGTGAACGGCACCATGTGCAGGCGCCGCTTCATCGCCTCATCCACATTACGAATTGTGGGCTTGTGGTTGCCAACGATCAGCAGCTTGAACTGCGGTATAAACTCGAAGAAGTCCTGCCGCATGAAGCGCGCGGTGATCTTGTCTCCACCAGTCAGCGCCTTGAGCTTGCTTTCAGCCCACCGGCTGCCTTGTTCCGTCTCGATCGAGGTCACAACCCGCGCGCCCCGTAGCCCCGCCATATCGGTCGGATGGCGATCCCCGTGGCTCGCCATGAACATATCCATGGGCGCGACGGTGGCGTAATCGCCGAGGATTTCTGTCAGCGTGTTGGCAAAGACGGATTTGCCGTTGGCCCCGGTCCCGTAGAGGAAGAACAGCGCGTGCTCGCTGGTCACGCCGGTCAGGCAATAGCCGGCCATGCGCTGGAGGTAGGATTGCAGCTCGGCGTCGCCGCCTGTGACGGTTTCGAGGAAACTGAGCCAAGTCGGGCAACTGCCTTTGGGAGCCGCGGCCGCGATCTTCGTCATGCAAAGCGATTGATCATGGGGCTGGGATTGCCCGCTGCGCAGATCAAGTACCCCGGATGTCGTGTTGAAGAGCCATGGGTCACGATCCCAGACGTCTGTCGTCGTGGCATGGCGACGATCACTGCGGGCCAAGCGTTCAACAGCGGCAACGGTTGAGGCGGCCGAGAGCTTTGTTCGGACCTTTGAGGATGGCGAGCGCACTGCGGCGGCCCGACAAACCTGGCGCGCCAAATCGAAGGCCTGCAGCGTGTCTTCGCGCTTCCAGATGCGCCCGGTCCAGGTCAGCCATTGGCCCCAGCCAGCAACATAGCGCCAGGCATCAGAATGCTGATCCGCAAAAGTTGACGCGAGAGCATCCTCTGAGAACCGCACGGGGCTTGGGCCTGCGTTACCAGAGCCATCGCCACCACCGTGATCAGGCTCAGGCTCTAGGCCCTCTTCATCGGGGATTTCCCCATTGCGGGCTTGATCTAGCCGCCAAAGCCGCTCGGCTTCTTGCCGGAGGCGGGCATCGGGCCAAGGTGGGTCAATGCGCGCGTCGTTATATGCGACGATCTCCGCCCAAGCATCGGCCGGCGTGACATGCCCTTCCCGGCTGCGCCGGATCCAATATCCAATGACACGCGACAGCGCGTCGAAGCGGGTCGTCCCATCAACGCCGCCTTCGCGGACCGGCTTAGCAAATAGTTCCGGAACGCTGCCCCGCTCAGAAGGTGCGACGTTAAAATCCAACGCCTCTGCGGCAAGGCCCTCCATTGGCGGCATCGCAAAGATGGCTTCCGCCAGTTCACCAAGGTCAAAATCAACGGGGCGATAATCGAGGATAGAGACCAGCCGTTTCACACCCGACTTGGCATGAACGGAGCCCGCCACCCGAATGGGCTGGTGGGCGGATTTGAATGACGGATCGCCACCCACTTTGGCGGCAATCATCTGGCGCGCCCGGCAGACGCGGGCAATGTCTTCGCCTTCGGCAGGCTCCGTGAGCCGCCAATAGAGATGGAGCTTATCCTGTCCCTCGGGCGTGACGCCGCCCGATGCCACTTCGAGGGTTGGCGTGCCGAGGTGCTGGATCAGATGGCTGCGCTTGGCAGCGATATCGCCCTGATCGATATCGACCAAGACAACCTGCATCTGTGCGATATGCTCGGAGCGTGCGGCGCCCGCCTCATGGACCGTGCCCGGCACGACAAAGAGCGCCATGCCCGTTTGAGCGGCCCAGTCCGCCTGATGGGCGAGTTTGATGCCGAGATCCCCATCCACTGGCAGGAATGGCGTATGCGGTGGGGCATCTGGAGCGCCCTTCTCGGCAAGTGCCCGCACAGGTGCAAAGAACTCACAATAGCCGAACACCACCTCAGCATAGAGCGCGATCGTATTCGCATCGGGGGCAACAGGATCGGCCGCATCGGATGTTTGCAGATGATCGGTCATGCCCAACACCTCGCGGCGTAGGAGCAAAACCGGCATTCAAAATGCTCTGGGTCGGTCGTGTGGCGGGGCAGAGTTTCGCCGGCATCGCAGGCGCGCAGGATCTGGACGGCCTTGTCGCTGGCGGCCTGTGCGAGCGCCCCGTCAAAGGGAACAAGCTCGTGCCAGATTTCACAGGTGTCCTTGTTAATCGCCGTGAAGAGCGCAGGCGTCTCTGTCAGCCCGAGATAGGCCTGATAAAGCGCGATTTGTGCCGCGTAGATAGGCTTGGCCTTGACCACCCCATGCTTTTCGATGGCGCGCCAGTTTTTGGCATTGGCTGATTTGCATTCCCAAAGCGCAGGCACCGCCATTCCGTTTGGCGCGGCAACAACCACACCGTCGGCATGCCCTTTGACCCGGCCGCCGGCGACAGAAAACCCAAACTGATCACCATGTCGGTTGCGCGTACGCAGATCGAAACCCGCCTTGCGCAGCCAGTCTATGGCGAGGTCTTCCAGAACATGCCCAAGAGCAAAAATCCGCAGCGACTGGCCTGAGAACCCGCCGCCCTCATCTTTGGGGGTCTTGAGGTATTCGTATTGCAGACGCCGCGCACAGGCATCGCCCAAGCGGCTGCCGCCGAGGTAGTCACGGGTTGGTCGCGCGTCATTCTCAGTGACAAGGGCCTGATCAATGCGTGCATTGACGCTCTCGGCGAAGCCCGGAGGCTTTTCGCGGTGATTGAAGTCCAAAATGGTGTCGGTCAAAACGGCACCTCCGAACTCTCAGGCGAGCCCAAGGCGCGCATGCCTTCCTGAAACCCGTCGACGGCAGCCTCGACGAGCCTTTCCGCCTGCGCAGCCGTGAGGTCCTTAAAGGACACGGTCCAGCCGATCTCACCCATAATTAGGCCCATGGATTTCATGGCATGGGCCAGCGCCGCGCGCTCGCGATCATCGGGATCAATCATTCCGGCCCTCCGCACATCGAAAGGCCAGGTGCCGCCATTTGGGCGGTTTCGGGGTCGTCTGTTTCATGGTGAAGGTCTCCAGGGGGACCCTCTTCACTTACCGACGAGGTCTACAAAATGTCGGATAGAACATATGGTGAACATCGAGATATAGCAGATGTCGCCAAATGACGGTGAATGACGGCAAATGACACCATATGTTGTTCAATATTGCCATGAAAAACAACATATAGACATTTTGGGCGGCTGACCTAGAATTCTCTCAAAGCTCGCACAGGCCCCGATTCGTCCGAGCACACCACCCCCTGGAGAAGGAATTCGCCCATGCCCGCGTTCAACCCTCGTGTCTTCACGAACCCCGGTCGACTGAAGGAAATCCACCCCGATCACTTGATCAGCTTCCTGTCCCAGTGGGACAGCTATTTTGCCGAGCGCGGGTTAGATTTGACCGCCATCGATCGGGCAGAAATGCCCTATGACGAGATCGCCGCCATCTTGATGAACCCAGGCACGGGCGTCTCAGATAGCATGGTGAACGCGCTCTATTACGTCCATGAGACGGCCCGCAAAGAGCCGATGGATGAGCTGATCGACCGCGCTGAAGCGGCCGGGCTCGAAATCGAACATGACGACAAAAGCACGCCTGCTGACGTGGCCGTCCAAATCTGGCTGGCGCAGCCCGATCTGCTTGAGCGCCAGCACGCGGAAACCGTCGCCTTCAACCGGTCCAACTTCACATATTTTGCGGGCAAATCGAATAAGCCAGCAGGATCTGAGGGCCAAATTGTCATCTCCGAGGCGCAGTGCCGCGAGATGGAAGCTCTGATGAACCCATGGTTTGAGAGCAAACGCCGCGGACGTGGGTCACGGGTGTTCGTGTTTCCGCAAGAAAACCGCATTTGGATCTTGGTGCGCCATGGCCAGCCCATGCGGCGGGAGGGTGAGCACAAGGAAGATGGCAAGGATGGAATTGCCTTCTATCGTCCGCAAAAGGACGATGTGCTGATCTATGATGCCGAGATCGACGAGATTGGCGTCAATGCGGAGACGAAGGGCGAGCGGGAGCTGTATCTCAGAACGCTCGGCATGGTTCTTTTCGGAGATGATGCGCATTTTGAGCGGGCGGAACGCTACAATCTGCAGCCCCTGATCGATCATGGCCCCGACGCCCTCGCCTGCGCTGACATCCCTGGGCTGTCGCGGGTGCGGTTTGTCGAGTTTGGCCGCATGTGGGATGGCACCTGCCCCGAGTATGAAACCCGCCGCTCAGACGACCTCTTCGAGACCTATGGGGACGACTGGGCGGCACGGCTGAGCTTTGGTCGGCTGACCTATGCAAAATTCAAGGTGGCCTTCGAGGGTGAGAAAAAAGAGCGCTCGGTGATGATCCGCCCCGTCAACGTTGCCCGTTACGAGCGCGATGCCGACACGAGCCTGGTGGAAGCTTGGCTCAAAGCCCGCGGCTTCTGGAAACTGCAAACTGAGGCCGATAGTGATGATGATTTCGAAGTTCTGGAAAGCGCTTGATGAGCTGACCGACGGCGGATCATCGCATTGGGGCTGGCAGCAGCGCCTCGGCGATGAGTGGAAAGCGGTGGCGCCATTTTTACCCGCAACGGGTAAAATGGCAGCCTCGCTCCCATGCCCGAACCCCGGGGGCGAGGGCTGTCCACGGCAAGTCATCATTCATGGCGACGGAACCGCCAGCGCCGTTTGTGGCGATAGCCCAAAGGCCTGCCAATCGCTCGAAGTGACACGAGACGCGTTACGCATCCATGCCCTCGATCGGCGCAGCTTTGCAGAAGCCTTGGTCAAGGCTATGGAGCTGCAGCCACCGATCCGCCATCCTGCGCCATCCTTTATCCAGCGATTGGGCACGCGCGAGCGGGCAGCTGGATTGGGGGTGCCAGTTTTCTTGTGCATTCCCGGCGCCACCCCCAAAGTCGCGCCACAAGATATCGATGACATTCTGGAAACCCCTACCCCGGTCGTGTTGCTCTGCCCAACGGTGGCCTCGCTCCCGGATATTGTCGCTGAACCGCTTCGGCGCCATGGCGTAACCATCATGCCCTTGGACGCAAATCTCCTCGCAAGAGGGGCGGGTAAATTGTCCCTCACGCCACTGGGGGACGCGGTGTTACAAGACTTGCTTGGACAGTTGGGCGAAATGGCCGCGCAAGCGAAAGGTCCTCAGCGCGCTTGGGATCTGCCACCTGGGACAACTTGGGAAGACATGACCATCCGGTTCACGGCCGCCGCCTGGATCAATGTCACCGTAAAAGGTGTCACCCGCGCCTTCGAACCAGATGCCTTCGATCTGCGAAACACCAAGAAGCAGGAAACCACCGTCAAGGAAGCCTGGAAATTCTTCCTGGCACTTGCCGTTGGCAATGGTCGACACGTTGCTCGCCTTGCAGATTCCAAGGGAACGCCGCTTCTGCAGAAAAACAAGCAGGCCCTGTCACAGGCATTGATCGCTGCCTTCGGGCTTGAGGGGGACCCTATCAAGGTCGTGAAAGGGGAATACGTAACAAGGTTTGTCCTGAGGGCAGACGATCTGCGCCAAGGGCGCCAGGGGCAGACCTTAACGAAATTTCGCTGAGCGCAGACGAAAAAAATCTCAAAATATTTCTCCATAGGAAGCCGCTGAAATCACACTGATTTCGGCGGCTTCTTTCTTTTGCGCGCCGCCATTCCAGGCCCTCAGACGAAATTTCGCCGGAGCCGGGTATTCGGGCCCTCGAGCCCGTCCACCTGGACGAAGGCGAATACCATGGAGCATCTCAACGCACTGATTGACCCCGCATCGCGCATCAATCGCAACATCAACATCCGCGCTGCGCGTCTTTCGCATTCGGGCGCCGCCCCCGGCCTTGATGCCGAAGACATCGCGCAAGAACTCAGAGAAGAGGTTCTGCGGCGCGCAGCACAGTTCGACCCGGAGCGCGCCTGCTTCGACACCTTTGTCGATCGTATTGTCAAAAACAGGATCGCGGATCTCGCACGTCAAAGCCAAGCCGCAAGAGCCAGCCGCAAGACGCAGTCCTTTGACACGCCGATCTTGGGCAAAAACGGCGAGGAAGGACTGACACTCGCCGACACCTTGCACGAGGCCTCTCCTACCCACGGTGTCGATGATTTTGCCGCCACACATGGCGCAGGCCTCAAGAGCGATGTCGCCACCTTTCTGGCATCGCTCTGCCCTACCTCCCGGCGCATTGCCATTGCCGTGAGCCAAGGCTCGGTTGCGGAGGCCGCCCGGGCCTTGGGCCTGCATCGCAGCACGATTTACGAGCGTCTCGGCGCCATTCGCAATACGGCCATAGCCATGGGGCTCGACGGCTATTTCGAGGCCGCGCCCCGACAGTTTGCGCCCCGCGTCGGTAAGTAGGGCCAAGCGAATTTCACAAACATGCCGGGCCTTCGGGGGAATGCAAAACCCTTGGGGAAACACCTCGACCGCAAGCTCCAGGGCGGCGTCGGGCCCGGCAGTTGTCACCCTGATGACGACCCCTGGGCATGACGAAACAGGAGCTGGATGATGTTCACATCGCCTCTGAAAAAACTGCGCCAGTCCAACTGGCTGAGCGCGCTGCCGGACACGATTGCCGTCCCCGCCATGGGAGACAGGCTTGCCCGCAATCTCCCGGTGGAGCGCGCCACCCTCGATCAAATCGCCTTCGCGCTTCTGCCCTTGGAGCAGCAACGCCGCGAGATTGGCCAAAAAATCATGGCGCTCGAAGAGATCATTACCTTGGCCCGCAAACAAGGAGCCCTTGGTGCTGACATCGCGGTGACCGCTGCCGCCAAAGAGTTGGAGGCCCGCAAATGAGCACGCCGACCACACCTTCCTCGTTTCGGATCATCACCGCCGATGAGCGGCTGAAAGAAGCCCGAGGCATCAAGGGCGTGCTCACTGGGATTTCCGGGATTGGCAAAACCAGCCAGCTATGGACCCTCGATGCGGACCGCACGCTCTTCGTCAACCTCGAGGCCGGCGAACTGGCAGTCCAAGGCTGGCCCGGTGACGAAGTCCGCGTCCGCGATTGGGAGCGCGCCCGCGATCTCGCAGCCTGGATTGGCGGCCCCAACCCGGCGATGCGGGATGATCAGGCCTACAGCAAAAAGGACTATGAGCGGGTCTGCCGCCTCTTTGGCGATCCAAGCCTGCTGGACAAATACGACACGATTTTCGTGGACTCGATTTCGGTCGCCTCCCGCATCTGCATGCAGTGGTGCAAGGGCCAACCGCAGGTGCAATCCGACCGCAACGGGAAGCTCGATCTGCGCGGCGCCTATGGGCTGCTTGGGCAGGAAATGATTGGCTGGTTGACCCACCTCCAGCACACGCCGCGCAAAAACATCTGGCTTGTCGGACTTCTCGACAAGAAGGTCGATGACTTCGGCAAGCCCTATTTTGCGCTGCAAGTTGAGGGCACCAAAACAGGCCTCGAACTGCCGGGCATCGTCGACGAGGTCATCACCCTCACCGAGATCCAGCCCACAGAAGGCAAGGCGTATAGGGCCTTCGTTTGCACGACGATCAACAAATATGGCTATCCGGCGAAGGATCGCAGTGGGCGCTTGGACACGTTGGAGAAGCCCCATCTCGGGCGTCTGATGACGAAGATCCGGAACGGTCAGCCCACCACGAATGCAGCCGCCTTGACCTTCGACATGCCGTCGGAGGCCGACGCCATTCCCACCCCCACACCGACGCAAGGAGCATAAGCCATGGCAAGCGATATGGATTTCAATGGCGCTGACGCTCAGGATGCCGCCTACGACCTCATCCCAGCCAACACGCTGGTCAAAGTCACCATGATCATCCGCCCCGGTGGCGCTGGTCCCGAAGGCTGGTTGACCCAAAGCCAGGCCAGTGCCGCGCAATATCTCAATACTGAGGCCATTGTGATGGAGGGCCCCTTTGCGCGTCGCCGCATTTACACGCGCATCGGTTTCCGCGGCAAAGGCGTGGACGCCAGTGGCGTCGACAAATACGCCAACCGTGGGCGCGCCCTTATTCGGGGCATTCTGGAGTCAGCGCGCGGCATCAAGGCCAATGACCAGTCCGATGCCGCACGTGCAGCCCGTCTCATCCGCAGCCTTGGCGATCTCAATAGCCTCGATTTTGTGGCCAAGATCGGCATCGACAAAAACCGCGATGAACCTGATGAGCCTGGGCGCAATGTCATCAAGGCTGCTGTGGGGCCAGAGCATCGCCAATACCCCGAGATCATGGGAGGCCAGCCGGCGCCGATCCATTCACCCTCTGCTGCGGCACAAGGCTATAGCGGTGGCTTGGTTCAAGACCCTTATGCGGGGTCTGATACCGCCTCTGACGGCGGCGCACCGTTCTGGGCACGCTGAGGGAGGCACGCATGATCCCTCGTGATTATCAAAGGGCGGCTGTTGACGCCGCCCACGATCGCACCGCCGCGCATGGCAATACGATGTTGGTGCTGCCGACCGGCGCAGGAAAGACGGCCATCGCAGGCTTTTTCGTTGGCGCGGAAGCAGAACGTCAGCGCGATGCGAAGGTGCTGGTCCTGCAACACACGGATGAACTCATCGAGCAAAACCGCGCAGCGATTTCCCGCATTTCGGGCCTGCCATCCTCTGTCGTTAAAGCCGAGCGGGATGACTGGGGCGGACAGCTTGTGTTCGGCAGCGTGCAGACGCTCGCTCGGGCCAACCGGCGCGACGGTATGCCCGCCGTCTCGCATCTCATCATCGATGAATGCCACCGCGCTGCGGCGACCAGCTATCAGTCCGTCATCGAGCATGTCCGTAGCCTGAACCCGCAGGCGAAGCTCTTGGGTCTTTCCGCCACGCCCGGGCGCGGGGATGGCCGCAGCCTGCGCCGCACCTTCAGCAATGTCGGCTATCATCTGCGCATCGGCACGCTGATCGCGCGCGGCCTGCTTGTTCCACCGCGCACCTTCACGATCGATCTCGGCGTCGATGACGAACTGGCAGAGCTCGCTAGCACCGCAGGTGATTATGACATGCGCCAAGCGGATAAGGTCTTGAACCGGTCTGTGCTGAATGAGGCTGTGGTCGAGCATTGGAAGGACAAGGCCTCCGACCGCCGGACGATCTTTTTCTGCGCTACTGTCGCCCATGCCGAGGCTGTGGCCGACGCCTTCACGGCGGAGGGGATTTCCGCTGCTGTCATCTCTGGCGAAATGGCCAGTTCTGAGCGCAGCGATGTCATCAACCGTTTCGATCGGGGTGAGATCCAGGTTCTGACTAATTGCATGGTCCTGACCGAAGGCTTTGACAGCCAACCCATCGGCTGCATCGGCATCCTGCGCCCCATGCTACACAAGGGGACGTTCATTCAGGCCGTTGGCCGTGGGCTCCGCCGTGTCGATCCGGAACGCTACCCCGGCATCATCAAGACTGATTGTATTGTGCTGGATTTTGCCGGTGCTGCACTCCGCCATGGGTCCCTGGAACAGGACATCTCTCTCGACGAGGATAAAACGCCCGTAGGCGCACAGCCTTGGAAGACCTGTCCCTCTTGCGAGGCGGAACTGCCCCTTGGCGCCTCCGTCTGCGATTTCTGCGGCCATGAGTTCACCCGGGCGGCAGGAGAAGCGCAGGTTCTGACCTCGTTCGAGATGACAGAAATTGCCCTGCTGGATCGTTCCCCGTTTTCGTGGGTCGATCTGCACGGTGACGGGCAGGCCCTGATGGCCAGCGGCTTTGAGGGTTGGGCGGGCGTATTCCACGATGGGACGCTCTGGCACGCGCTGGGGCGCCCCAAACACCGCCATATCCGCACATTGGCCGTTGGCACGCGTGTACAGGCGCTTGCATCGGCAGATGATTTCCTTCGGGAAACCGAGACCAGCAGCGCAGCAGCCAAGAGCAAACGCTGGATCAACGATCCTGCCAGCCTGCGTCAGGTCGAATTGCTGCACAAAGCAGGGATGGCCGCCAGCGGGCTTGATTTCGGCCTCTCGAAGTACGCCGCCAATTGCCATCTGAACTTCCGCTGGAACCAGGCGGCAATCAAGGCTGCGGTCATGCAAGACCTGCCTCGGAGCGCAGCATGAAGCGCCCGAACCCCCTGCCCCCAGACCTGATGACACCCGCCGAACGGCGCGCTGAAATCTGCTGCCTGCTGGCGCTCGGCCTGATCCGCCTCTGTCAGCGGGACACCGCGCAACTATCTGACGGGTATGGAGAAAGTTCGCTACACAACTCGGCCGACCAGAGCATCCATGCAACTCCAACTCACCGGAGAACCGCATGACCAACCACGATCCAATCCCGGCGCGCTTAGCAGCGTTGAAAACCACCTCAACGCCCAACCTGAAAAAACAATGGCGCGAGTTGTTTGACACCGAGCCACCGCCCTTCAACCGGCGCTATCTCGAAAGCCGCCTCGCCTATCGGATCCAAGAACTGGCCTATGGTGGGTTGAAGCTTGAGACGATCCGGCGACTGGAGCGGCTGGGCGAGGAACTGGACGGCGGCGACCGCAAGAAAAGCCGCGTTCGTGCTGACATGATGCCCATCACCGGCACGCGGTTGCTGCGCGAGTGGCAGGGCGTAGAGCATGTCGTGACCGTCACCTCCGATGGGTTCGAGTGGAAGGGACGGCCCTACAAGTCGCTGTCAGCCATCGCGCGGGCCATCACCGGCACGCGCTGGAATGGCTGGGTGTTCTTTGGCCTGAAAAACCGCAGGGGGCTGTCATGACCACAGGGATCGTCCGCAAACTGCGCTGCGCGGTTTACACACGCAAATCCTCCGAGGAGGGCCTGGAACAGGAGTTCAACAGCCTGCACGCCCAACGGGAGGCATGCGAGGCCTATATCGCCAGCCAGCGGTCTGAGGGCTGGGTGCTTGTGCGCGACCAATATGACGACGGCGGTGTGTCTGGTGGCACTTTGGAGCGCCCGGGGCTGAAACGCCTCATGCAGGACGTCGATGACGGCCTTGTAGACGTTATTGTCGTCTACAAGATCGACCGCCTTAGCCGGTCGCTCGCCGACTTCGCCAAGCTGGTTGAGGTGTTCGACCGCAATGGCGTGACGTTTGTTTCGGTGACGCAGTCGTTCAATACAACAACGTCCATGGGGCGGCTGACACTGAATATCCTGCTCAGCTTCGCCCAGTTCGAGCGTGAAGTCACCGCCGAGCGCATCCGCGACAAGGTCGCGGCCAGTCGCAAAAAGGGCATCTGGATGGGCGGTGTGACGCCCTATGGGTACCGCGTTGAAAACCGAAAGCTGCTGGTCGACGAAGAGCACGCTGCGCATGTGCGCTGGATCTTCGCGCGCTTCCTCGAGATCGGATCCTGCACGGAACTGGCGCGCGAAGTTGCCAAGCGCGGCATTCGGACGCCAAAGGGCAACCAAATCGACAAGAAATACCTATATCGCTTGCTGAACAATCCCGTCTACATCGGCGAGGCCAAGCACAAAGGCGACAGCTATCCCGGTGAGCATGACGCCATCGTCGACCGCGAAACATGGGACCGCGTCCACGCCATCCTGCAAGAAAGCCCCCGAAAGCGCGCCGCGAGGACGCGCGCGGATACGCCAGCGCTATTGAAAGGCCTGCTGTACGGTCCCGATGGGGCGGCGTTTTCGCCAACGCATACTCGCAGGGGCGGGCGGCTCTATCGTTACTATGTCAGCCAGACCGTACTGAAGCATGGCGCTGGGTCTTGCCCCATCGGCCGTGTGCCAGCGGGGGAGATCGAAGCCGCCGTCATCGATCAACTGCGCGCCGTGTTCCGCCAGCCGGAGATCGTGGCAGGGACGTGGAAGGCGGCGCGCGCCCACAACGGCGACATCACCGAGGCCGACGCACGTGCAGCGCTTCAGCAGTTCGACCCGCTGTGGGACGAATTGTTTCCGGCCGAGCAGGCGCGCATCGTTGGGCTGGCCATCGAACGCGTGGATATCGCCGTCGGCAGCGTTAATGTTCGACTTCGAATGGACGGCTTGTCGGGCTTGGCCCGCGAGATGCTGGCGGGTGATGTGGGGGTAGCAGCATGACCCGCGCAACACCCATGCCCGATGTCATCACGATCCAGGTGCCGTTTCGCGTCGTCAAACGCGGTGGGCGGAAGGAAATGCGATTGCCAGATGGTGCAGCCCAGCCGTCGCGGACGGATAACACGCTGGTCAAGGCGCTGGCCCGCGCGTTCAGGTGGAAGCGGATGCTTGGTTCGGGTGAGTTCGCCACCATTTCGGAACTAGCTGAGTGCGAGGGGATTGCCCCCTCCTACATGACCCGCGTCCTCCGACTCACGCTGCTCGCGCCCGACATCGTCGAGGTGATCCTGGACGGGAGGCAGGGGCCGGAAGTGACGCTCGCGCGGGTGCTGGAGCCGTTTCCGTCGGAGTGGCCAGAACAGCGGCGCGTCCTCGCCTGAACGACGCGATCGGCCCATAGCTGCCTTTCGACGTCATCGCAGCGAAGGGCGGCTTCGAGCCCATTTGAAGTCGTTGTTCGATGGCGCGATCGGTGCGATGTTCACCGGACCATTCTGCCGTTGAGGACCAAGTCTGTGGAACAAGAAGTGCATAAGCTGTTCGAACGATACGAGGAATTCTTCAAGCGTTCTCTGGCTGACGACTTCGACAAGGAAGAGGTCTCAGAACTCTACGCTTCTGAATTTATCGCGGCTACTCCTGCCGGTGTTATGGCAGGGAAAAACGACGAAACACTCATTCAGGCGATGGTTCAAGGTTATCAGAACTATAGAGAAATCGGCACTCGGCAGATGCGAAGACGCGATATTCGGCTGTCTCCAATAGACGATCTTCATTGCGTGGCCCACGTCTCCTGGACCGCAATCTATTCCCGAGACGATTTGCCCGAGACAAGCATCGACTTCGATGTCCACTATCTCGTTCAAGTCTTGAACGGCACCGCGAAAGTCTTTGGCTGGGTGTCTGGCGATGAACAGGAACTGCTGAAGCAGCACGGGATTATCTGAGGTCCGCAATGTCCGCATAGCGGCCATCGGTGCATGGCGCAGCGAAAGACCGCTCTCCGCCCTTCGCGTAGGGCTTGACCCAAAGCTGGGCCGCAGAAACCTCGATGCTGTTCTGAAACCGGCGACTGGCGAATGTTCGACCTCCGTTCCATATGACCGAACGAGACACTGATCGAAGTGTTCAGGTCGTCTGACTGAAAATCCATCGACTACAACGCCTTAAAAGCTATTCACCAAGCCCGCGCAGTCATGAGGTTCGGAGAATGTCGGCCCCGAGAGACCACTTCCGCCCCTCACCGCAAGCCTGCCAGTGCTCAGGCCCACCCGCATAACCCTCGAAAACAACGGAAAAATCCGGCCGCAGCTGGATCGGGAGAACGCTTTTGCGGGGGCAAGTGGCGGAGTGGAAGGGATTCGAACCCTCGAGACGGTTCCCCGTCTGCACCCTTAGCAGGGGTGTGCCTTCGACCACTCGGCCACCACTCCGCTGACCCGTTTAATCAAGGCAGCGAGGGGGGGCAAGGGGGGAAACGCCCTTGCCCGCTTCATTCATGCAAAGACGAGGCCGAGGTAGAGGATCGCCGAGAGGACCGCGACCCAGCGGGGCGACAGACCGAAGGCAGCCCAAAGGCACAGCCCCGCAAAGAGGAGGTTGATCCACTGCGCCGAATCCAGCGGCACAGTCAGGAGTTGAAACAGTCGGATCATCCATTTATCCTTTCAGATGATGCGACGGGCCCGTCTGGGTTAAGACGTTGTCATGACAGGGAAAATCTAGGGCAGTTCGAGAGGGCAATCATTTGACAAGACCTGCCATTGGTTGCCAGAAAAGGGTCTTTCATGACAAAAGTTGACAAGCCCGCCGCCGATGCCTTTCGCGCCCGGATCAAGAAGGAAACGGCGGACAGGGGCTGGACCCAAGCCATGCTTGCGGCGAAGATGGTCCCAATCGGCAACGAACAGACCGTGTCGCGCCTGCTGAACGGCGACCGCCCGATATCAGCGATGATGGCCGGGCAGATGATCAATGCGCTCGGGCTTGCCGGAAAGCTGGAAAACCCGTTTCACGATTCAGGTCCGGACGAAGCCGACCTTGAAAAAACCGACCGCGACGCGGAACGCCTGTTGGCCATGGCGGCGGCGGACAAGACCGCACCGCAGACGGCCGAGGCGCTGTTGATCGCGCTGGCCTATGACTTTGCCCAAGGATCGCACATCGATCTGCACACCGCCTATCAGGGCCTGCGCGGTGCGTTGCAGGCGGCGGCGGATATCAAGGCGCGGGGGGAATTGCCGCAGAACACCGACGACGCGCTCCAGCGTGTCATGCAGGAGGTCGCGCGGCTCAACGATCTTGGCGACCGCGACGCGGCGGCGGCGGCGCTGGACGAGGCGATGAAACGGGCCGAGGCGGAACAGGCCGCAATCCACCGCCTGCAACTGGATCAGGACCGTATCCGAAACGCGCCCGAGGACGCCGCCAAGCGGATCATCAGACAATTGCGACAAGGCGACCTGCCCGCCGGTCTGTGGCAGGCGATCCGCGATGAATTGCACCGCTGGAGGAAGGAGGGCCAACGGACAGGGGCCGGTTTTGACCTGCAGGTCGCCCTTGCGCTGGCCAAGGAAAACCACGCCCGCGCCAATGGGCCGCAAAAGCCAACTACGCTGTCTGACCTTGGCCTGTGTCATTCCGCGATCGGGCGAAGGTCCGCCAAACGCGGGCATCTCACGGTGGCCATCACGGCATTTGAGGAGGCGTTGAAACTTTCACCCAAGAACCGCGCCCCACAAAACTGGGCCATAACCCAGAACAACCTCGGCATTGCCTTGCGGGCCTTGGGCGAGCGCGAAGGCGACACCGTCCGCCTACTGGCCGCGATTGATGCCTTTAAAGCCGCGCTGACGGTTCAGACCGAAAAGGCCACGCCGACGGACTGGGCCATGACGCAGAACAACCTCGGCAATGCCTTGCGGGCCTTGGGCGAGCGCAAGGGCGACACCGTCCGCCTACTGGCCGCGATTGATGCCTTTAAAGCCGCGCTGACGGTTCAGACCGAAAAGGCCACGCCGACGGACTGGGCCATGACGCAGAACAACCTCGGCAATGCC
>Ga0102812_10000639_pt1 | contig 24914 bp, 17 predicted proteins | sample ColrivemetaGS713_FD_79334 | JGI IMG/M metagenome (GOLD analysis project Ga0102812, IMG submission 79334) | Estuarine microbial communities from the Columbia River estuary - Flood tide ETM metaG S.713 | ecosystem: Environmental > Aquatic > Marine > Intertidal zone > Estuary | place: USA...
CCGGGAGTCGCAAGACCACCTGCCTGTTCAGCAATGAAAGCCAGTGGATTACACTCGTATAAAAGTCTTAGTTTTCCTTCAGGTGAAGTTGTAGTTCCCGGATAAATGTATATACCTCCTTTGATCATATTACGGTGAAAATCCGCAACCAACGAACCGATGTATCTACCAGAATAAGGGGCTCCTTTGTCATTCTCAAAACTTTGACAATACTTCACGTAGTCTTTAATTCCTGGATTACAGATATCTATATTCCCTTCGTTCATCGCATAGATCCTTCCGGTCTCAGGCATTTTCATGTTTGGGTGCGATAGACAGAACTCCCCGATGCTCGGATCAAGTGTAAATCCGTTCACTCCGCAGCCGGTCGTATACACCAACATGGTTGATGAGCCATAAAGCACATACCCAGCAGCGATCTGCTTGTCACCAGCTTGCAACATGTCTTCCAATGTCGCTTCAGATCCAAGATCAGATGTTCTTCTATAGATCGAAAAGATGGTACCGATTGAAACATTCACGTCGATATTTGAAGATCCGTCAAGAGGATCGAACAGGACAACATATTTGCCCTTTTTTGCAGCCTCTGAAGTGAATGCGACATAATCATCGTTCTCCTCGGATGCAATACCACACACCTCTCCGCCGTTTTCAAACGCTTTGATAAATTGTTCGTCGGCAACAACGTCCAGTTTTTGTTGTTCTTCACCCTGAACATTTGTGTTTCCATGAGCCCCAAGGATATGATCTACCAATCCTGCTTTTCTTACATCGCGGCTAACGATCTTCGCTGCAACAGCAATATCACTTAGTAATCTGGAAAGTTCTCCTGATGCAAATGGGAATTCTGCCTGACGGTCAAGAATAAACTCGTTGAGGGTAACAACTTTGGACATGCGATTTATTTTTGAGGTTCAAATATCGGGATAATCCTCCAAAAAATAGAAATAAAAAAGGGTTGTTGACCAGATCAACAACCCTCGCTCGTGCTAGACGAATATTATTTAAGTGTCCCTTCGTTTTTAGCTTTGTCGTTAAATTTCTTCTGTAAGTTCAACCAATAGAACAAACCGATAAAACCAAGTACGATCAACGAATAATTAAACGTGTTTCCGATCATTTCGAAAATACCAAACGTCCAAGTTAAAAAATCACCGATCGCATAAAAAACTGATGAAGAACCCATTTTAATTCAATTTTATACTGACAAAGAAAATCATTTTTCCCGAAAAACAATGGTTTTTTAGACAAAATCACTTCTTCAGATGTGATTCCACCATTCTGGTCAATTCAATAAAATCCTCTACGGACATTCTTTCTGGCCTTCGCTGCAGGTATTCATGATCAAAAGGCATTGGATTCAGGATCGGTTTCAAAGAGTTGCGAATGGTTTTTCTTCGCTGGTTAAAGCAGGCCTTTACTACTCTAATAAAAAGCTCTTCATTAACACCAAGCGTTTCTCTGTCATTCCGTGTACAACGTATAACTCCTGACTTTACTTTTGGTGGAGGATTAAACACGTGCTCATCAACTGTAAAGCAGTATTTAATGTCATAAAATGCCTGCATCAGAACACTCAGTATTCCATATTGCTTTGACCCAGGAGGTTCAGCAATTCTTTCTGCTACCTCCTTCTGAAACATCCCCATGATCTCGGGGATCCTGTTTCTAAACTGTAAACAACGGAAAAGGATCTGAGATGAAATATTATACGGGAAGTTCCCTACCACTGCAAATGATCCTTCACTGAAGATCTTTTCGGGATGTATTCTTAGAAAATCTCCATGGAAGATCTTGCCTTCAAGTTGAGTGTAATGTTTTTTCAGATAATCGATGGATTCGTCGTCGACATCGATCACGTATACATCTAATTCTTCTCGCTGTAATAAGAATTCAGTCAATGCTCCCATTCCAGGGCCGATCTCTAAAACTCGATTACACCCGTGATGATTCCCGTATTGATTCGCGATCTTCTGACAGATGTTTTTATCGACCAGGAAATGCTGTCCAAGATGCTTCTTTGCTTTAACTGACATGTGACCTGAATTCCTCTATAACAGACAACATTGTTCTGAAGGCAGCAAATCTTCCGTCATATTTCAACGAATGTTCTCTTTGAAGTGCCGCAGCATGGTTTGACTGATACTCGTCCAGCAAGGCCTGACTTGGCGACAGATAAGTAATCGCGTAGGTCATTCCACCTTCTTCCTCTCCGTGCACTCTGGAGATCCTGCTTTCTATAAAGCATCCTGTTGCCATCACATCGGGAATATGGACTTCCCGCATCCATGTCAGCCATTCTTCAGCAATTTCAGGATCGATGCTGACTGTAACGTTATATAAGATCATAAAATAAGGTTAATGCTTAAGTACCCATCCGGTATAACCCGCTGCAGATACTTTCTGATTGAGCTGAGAAATTGCATTTTGATCATTCGCATTCCCTGCACTTACTCTTGAGAGGTTGTTGGATACATCAACGATGTAGGCTTCAAATCCTTCCGACTTCAATTTCGCTACAAGATTTTTAGCATTGTTTTCATCGCCAAAGCAGCCCACGATAAGGTCAAAATTTCCTTGAGAAGAAACTGTTGTATATTCAACTTCAGTGTTTGTCACCTCAGGAGTATTTGTTTTTGGAATCCTAACCGGGATGTAAAGATCATCATCGAATTCATATGAAAACACCTCAACATCTTTGTCCAACTTTTCGATCTTCTCTTCAAGTGTTTCAGGATCAGCTGGAATACTTTCCAACGTCTGCTCCTTTTTCTGATAAACCGAAGTAACTACGGTATTGAATGGATTAAAGTCACGAACAGAAATCATTCCTGACTCCAGCACATCTGTCTTCATTGGAATCCAGAAAGAATAAAACGCAATTGGCAACAAGCAAGCTGCTGCCACGTATTTCCATACTTTTCTGCTTTCCTTAACCGCAGGATGTTCTATGATACCCGGCTCCTCATTTTCAACCGGTTGAACTACTTTGTCAAAACTTATCTCCTTAATCGGAGCCAGCTTCTCTTCAGTCAATGTTTCGTTCGCCTTAACATCTGCTTCAGATACAAATCTTACACTTCCAAGACCATATGACTCCAGCAACAAGTTGAAGAATCTGTCCTGCTCGAAACAAAGATTTTTCTCCTGATCAAAGTAAAGGTGTCCAACGCGTTCGATCTCCACTCTTTCACCTCTTCTTAAGGACTCATTCCAGAATGCGACTGTATGAGATATGTATGATTCAGATCGCTCATAATAAAGTGTATTCCTCACTGAACACTCAGAGATCAACAACCCATCGTTATTCAATAGTTGTCGATTAAAAAGAAGTTTTTTCTTTGGGGGAGTGATCATGCCTGTTGCATGATCAATTACTGCAGGTTTTCTGCTTGCCACAAACCCACCAAACGAAGGAACTATCACACAATTGTGTTTAAGTAAGAGATCGCCAATAAGTTGCTCTACAGTAATCATGTTTCAAAGTTATGCAATTCTACGCACGTATCCAACTTACGCGTATCTGATGAAAGGGTTACAGAAACCGAAGTACTTTTTCGACATCGTCCGGAACATCAATGTTCGGAGTTTCGATGTGCGTTTTTACTACCTGGATCTTGTAGCCATAATACAGCCAGCGTAATTGTTCAAGAGATTCAGTTGTTTCAAGACGTGTTGGTTCCAGTGAAGTAATCTCTCTCAGTGTTTGAGCCCTGTATGCGTATAAGCCAATGTGACGTAAATATGGGTAAGAAGAAAGTGGGGCTCCTTTTGCATTTGCAAAATTAGGAATTGCACTACGGCTAAAATACAATGCTCTGTCCGCGTGATCCACCACCACCTTTATTCTGTTTGGGTTCTGAAGATCTTCCAGTGATACCTGATCGATCCCTAAAGTTCCGATTTCCACCTTATCATTTGTAAAAACCTGAAGCAAAGTATCGATCTGTTCAGGGTCGACCAATGGCTCATCACCTTGTATGTTGATCACGACATCAATGTTCTGAAAATGACTAAGCACCTCAGCACAACGGTCCGTTCCACTTGGGTGCTCGCTACTTGTAAGCATCACCCTTCCTCCAAATCGATTGACTTCTTCAATGATACGCTCGTCATCCGTCGCCACGACAAGGTCCGTAATCAATTTAGATTTGATCGCACCTTCATAAACCCGCTGGATCATGGTTTTCCCTTTGATCTCAAGAAGTGGTTTTCCCGGAAAACGAGAGGATCCGTAACGTGCAGGAATGACCCCTAGTACCTTCATCAGATCTTCATTTGAAGCTGTACCAGGAAGTTTCTTGGAGCTTGAATATCACCAGGACGCGATGAATATTCCGCATTGAAGACATTGTTCGCCATGAATCCAAGACGATAATTTTCTTTCAATTTATATCCAAAGCGAACGTCGAACACTAGATTACCACGATTATTATCGATCCTGTATTGCTTTAAACCCGGAAGGATATATGTGCTCCCCGCAATTGCCTCTTCAAATACAACATCAATGTTCTTCATAAACCCGCTATAACGAGATGAGAATCCGAAGCTATACTTCTTATAATTAAACTCTGCATCCGCTTTGGCAAGATGTCTGAATCGATACTTCAAAAGTCCTTCCGTTGTATCTGAGAAAGATGCTTTGTAATTCGGGTCGTTATTGAGCGAGATCGGATTCATATAGGTGTATCCGATCAGTGTAACCACCTCTACATTCTTGATCTTACCCATACTGTTGAATGATAATTCCAAACCAGAAATTCTTGCTTTCTCCGCATTTTGAGCCTGGAAACCAATGTACTTTGTGTAATTCTGATTCCACTCAGGGGAAGTAAAGAAAGCAATGTCCTCAGAAGATGGATTGGCTACATTCACCGCCTTATTCGTAAGTGGATTGAAAATGATGAATCCGAATTCCATCATGTTCGAATATTGGTTCACAAATCCAGAAAGGTCGATCATACCTTTCCAGTCACCCATTTTTACACCTTGCTTTAATCCTAATTCAGCTGCCCAACCAATTTCAGGCTTTAGATCAGGATTTTCAAAAATGTTCAAGGCCCCAACACTTGTCTTGGTGTATCTTTCTGCAACTGAAGGGTAGCGGATACCCTGACCGATCGATGCTCTTAAATGGGTGTATTTTGCCAATTCGTAATGGAATCCAGATCTGAACACCGGATAGAATGGAATCGTCGTAGTATCCTTTTTATTCAGCATGAAATCACTATCTCCAGAACGGCCATCCATTTCAAAATACTCTGCACGCATTCCTGCAACGATGTCCAGTTTTTTGATATGATGTTCGTATTGAACATATGCTGCCGTGTTGTTAGACTTGTGATCACCAAATAGCTCGGATAACACAACATTGTAAATGTTAGAGAGGCCAGATGTTAAGGTGATTCCACTCTTGTACTGTCTTTGGAACTGATATTCGCTGAAATAGATCGTTGCACCGTTGCTCTGAGCAGGGTTAGTGATATTGTCATTGAATGCCCAGTACATTCTCGTCTTAATGTTGTGTCTGTTGTTGTGTTTATCAATGATCTTGATATAAGGGTCAATAAATAAGCGGTGTCCGAAATTGTATGTTAGCGTCGAAGCGTCAAAAGATGTATCAGCTCCCCCGCTTGGAGTATATGCGAACGTATCACTCTGCCAGATCAAGAAGTTTCCTGTTTTCTGCAGCTGATAATTGTATCCGATACCTGTTTTTACTCTTTTGAATTTCTGTGGCTTGAAATAAAGTGTTCCACTGATCCTTCCTCTGAATTCGGTCTCTCCTTCTCTGTATCCGTCATTTCGGAAAACTGTCGTTGAAACGGTGTATCCGAACTTCTTATACATCTGTCCTCGATATGCTTCAATTTGCTGGTTCATTGGACTCGTACTCCACCACTTCAATGATTCTCTTCTTGGATTATCATAGATCCCGTACTGTATTTTGAATTTGGTCTCAGGCTTAAGTCCAGGCTCTTTTTCGGTTAAGGCAATAACACCATTTAAGGCACCGCTACCATACAACACTGAAGCGGCTCCCTTCATGATCTCGATCTGAGATGCCTGCTCCATAGGAATAGCGTTCCACTGCGTATCACCAGCATACCCTGAAAGCAACGGCATCCCGTTCCATAATAAAAGTACACGGCTACCAGCTCCGTATGCAAAACCCGAGCCCCCACGGATACTCACCTGACCATCCATCGTAAAGACTCCCGGTGCCTGATCAACGGCTTGCTCAAGGTCCGTAATTCCTTTATTGTCGATCAGCGATGGGCGGATAATTTCCATAGAGATGGGAACCTCTTCTACTTCCTGTGTTCTACGCCCAGCAGAAACAACAACTGTCTGGATTACCTGTACGGGTTCGGACAATTTAATTGTGATCTCTCCAACTGCAGTTACTTCCGTTGTATCATTAGCATAGGGTAACATGGAGGTGATGAGTGTCACAGGAAAATTGGTAGAATTCAACAGGAATTTTCCGTCAAAATCCGTAATCGCTTTGTTGCCATCAGATCCGATCACTTTAGCACCAACAACAGGTTCATTGGATTTTTCGTCCAAAACGACACCATTGATCTGAGAAAATGAAAGAAAAGGACATAAAAATCCTAGGGCCAATATGTAGTTCTTCATAAGTTCAGTAGACTTTAGCATCTCAATATTAGGTATTTTTTCCAAAAAAGGAGTGATTTACTACAGCTGATACTGCAACTGCAAGATAAAATTTCTCGGTGGTTGAAGGTCGGCTGGTCGAGATGAATATTCAGCATTCAACAAATTATTAGCAATAAAATTAATTTTCAATTGTTCCTTCAACTGATATCCGGCTCTAATGTCAAAAACCAATGCACCTTTATTATGGATCATTCTATACTCCTTAAGGCCCTGTAAGACCTGTTGACCAAGGATACCATCCTCAAAGATCACATCAATATTTCCATATTGCTGTTATACCTACTCGAGAATCCCAGCATGTATCTTTTATACTTCGCTTGAATGTCCATTTTCGCCAGATGTCTGAAGCGATATTTTAACAAATTACTCCCGGAATCAGAGAATGTCGATAAGTACTGTGGGTCCTTGTTAAGACTTATCGGGTTCATATACGTGTAGCCCAAAAGCGTAGTAAGATCTACCGATTTGATCTTCCCCTCACTGTTAAATGAGAGTTCAACTCCAGATATCTGGGCTTTTTCTGCATTAGTTGCTCTGAGTCCCACCCAGTTGTAGATGTATCCCGGAGTTCCTGGCACTGTATTTAACGGAATACTGTCCGGATTATAAACCCCAAAAGCAAACTCGATCATATTGTCATAGTTATTAATAAATCCGGCAACATCGATCAGTCCTTTCCATTCACCCATTTTTACCACTTGTTTCACACCGATCTCCGAAGACCAACCGATTTCCGGTTTAAGATCAGGATTCGGGAATAGTATGACTCCTCCATTAGATGTAGCAACAAAACGCTCTGCAACAGAAGGGAATCGAATTCCTTGACCAACAGTGGCTCTCAAATGAGTGTGCTTTATTGGTTCAAAATGGACCCCTGCTCTGAGGATTGGATAAACTGGCAAGGTTAATTCACCCATTTTAAACTCAGAGTCCTTTGGCTTATCATCTTGCTGGAAATACTCGAACCTTAATCCAGCGGTAAAATCCCATTTTTTAAGTTTCTGATCGAATTGAGAATAGATAGCAGCGCTCTCCGAAAGGTGATCTCCAAATACGCTGCTATTGATCACATTATTGATGTTTGTGAGACCAAGTGTTAGATTTCCCTTTCTCTTCGTTTCCCGCTGAAACTGATAGTCTGCATAATACATTTCAGCTTTGGAAGAGGCGTATAATTCCGTCAAATTCCCTGTTGAAACCAAATAGTATCTGGTGCGAATAAAGTGTTTGTTATTCCATTTATCAAACATCTTTACATATGGATCGAGATTTAATCGAATTGATCTTTGAAAGCTCAGGGAAGATCCTGGAACAGAAGTGTCCGATCCTCCAAAGGGAGTGTATCCTAAAGAATCACTCTGCCAAAGGACAAAGACACCGATGTCCTGATATTGAAAGTTGTAGCCAATTCCGCTTTTCAGTTTCGGAAATTTAACCGGTCGAAAATAGAATGTTCCATTTACCCTACCCCGATTTTCATACTCTCCATCTTTATAGCCTTTATCACTAAATCCATTTACTCCAATTGTCAACCCGAAGCGTTTGTTCATTTTTCCATAATAGGCATCCATCATGTAGAATGCAGGGTTCTTTGACCACCATTTTAAACTCTGGCGTTTAGGATTATCGTATATCCCAAATTGAACTTTGGCCACTATATTTTCTTCTGGCCCCGGTTCTTTTTCTGTCAACGAAATGATCCCGTTTAACGCTCCCGAACCATACAGAACGGACGAAGCTCCTTTCAAAACTTCAATTTGTGATGCTTGCTCCATAGGAATGGAATTCCATTTTGCATCTCCAACATCGGGAGAAACCATCGGGATACCATTCCAAATGACCGCGACTCGACTACCCGCCCCATATGCAAATCCGCCACCGCCACGAATACTTACCTGTCCATCCATCGCAAATACTCCTGGACTCTGATTAACTGCCTGTTCAAGATTTGAAAATCCCTTGTTATTGATTAGCTCAGGCTTCAGTACTTCCATCGAAACGGGAACCTCCTCAATGCTCTGATCTCTTCTTCCTGCCGAAACGACAACTGTTTCTATTTCCTGGAGCGCCTCAAACATGTAAAGCGTTATCGTTGTATCTGAATACACCAATGTAGAATCTGCCATAAGCCCCATATATGTGGCCTTTACCCAAACAGGATAATTATTTATCCGTATCGAAAATTTCCCTTCGTAATCTGTTAGGGTTTTGTTTCCATCAGACACCGTGATCTTTACGCCAACAATAGGGTCTTTGGACTTCCCCTCAAGTACTTTACCAGTCACCTGAGAAAATGCCAAAACGGGGCAAAAAAGTAATAGTAAAAGTATTTTAAACATAGTTCAATAAATGAACTTTTTAACTATCTTAATAGTACCAAGCTAATAATATTTTGAATAATAACGAACAATTGTATCAGATTGCTTTCAGTCTGATAAGAGGGGTTGGACCAAAGAGGGGAAGTTCATTACTAGCATCACTTGAAGATCCGGAAAGGGTTTTTAAAGAGGATCCAAGGTTACTATCCTCATTAACAGGGTTTTCTGCGGACTTCTTCAGGTTATTAAACTTGATCGAGCCACTCGAACAGGCCGAGAAAGAATTAAATTTCATTTTAAAAAATGGAATCCAAACGCATTTCTATTCCAATGAAAATTATCCCCGTAGATTGCGTCAATGTGCCGATGGTCCTTTAATGATCTACAGTAGGGGTGATTTTGATCCAAATGCAGAAAAGGTACTTGCGGTAGTAGGCACGAGAGATTGTACTTCATATGGAGAGCGAATTGTTAAAAATATGATGCGGGATCTTTCTGGTCAAGGAATTCAGATCGTTAGTGGACTGGCCTACGGAATAGATATCCTGGCACATCGAAATGCTTTAGAACAAAACATTTCGACTGTCGGTGTAATGGGGAACAGCCTTGACCGTATTTATCCTTTTTCGCATAGATTCGATGCAAAGGAGATGATGAAGAATGGCGGGTTGATCTCTGAATTCATTTCGGGCACGAAACCAGACCGGGAAAACTTCCCAATGAGAAATAGAATTGTGGCCGGCATGTCGGATGCTGTTGTGGTGGTTGAAAGCAAACTATCAGGAGGCTCATTGATTACCGCTGACCTCGCGCTTGATTACAATCGAGATGTTTTCGCTTTCCCGGGAAGTGTAGAGTCTGAAACATCACATGGGTGTAATGACCTCATTAAAAAAAACAAGGCTCAGTTGATCTCTTCAGCCGAAGAACTATTGAAATGGATGGGGTGGAATTCGCAAACAAAAACGAAACAAACGATGGTTTATCAGAATGTTTCTCATGAAGAAGCTGAAATTCTTTCTGCTTTGCAAAATGGAGAGCTTCAAATTGATCTTTTATCGGCTCAAACTTCAAGAAGTATCAGAGAATTAAACCCAATACTGTTTAATCTGGAATTAAAGGGCTTGGTTCGTTCATTGCCCGGCACCAAATTTTCTTGTCAATAAAAAAGGGGGCTCAGCCCCCTTTTTCTTTATCTTCTTAGTCCTATTTTAAGGAATCTTCTGTTATCAATGACTTCGGCTTTCTTTTTCAAACCATTCAAGGCTGAATTCTGAAGACCTCCTCTCAGTGTTGCCAACATTTGTTCTCTTTCAATATTATAATTGGCTGCTGCAGGAGCTTTAACCGTTTTGTCGATACGCACAACATACACTCCCAATTTACCTTTCAAAGGAAGAGTGCGCTGACCATCCTTTAATCCAGAGAATAGCGTTCCAACAACTTCTGGCTCGTATCCAGAACCTGTAATTTGAGGATTAGCAAAAGTTACCTCTGCTTTTAACACACTTGTGTTACCTCTTTTTGCCATTGCATCAAGCGTTTTATCCTTGATCAATTGGTTAGTAAGACGCTTTGCTTTTTTCTCCTCCAGAAGATCACGCTTCATTACTTTCTCGATGTCTTCAAATGAAGGGGCTCCTTTTTCTCTGATCGAAGAAACCATTGCAATAATATAGCGATCCTTGTCTTTAACAGGTGCTGTCGTAACATCACCCGCCTTTGCCTCTTCAGCAAACGCAAGTTTTAGGATCTTGTCTTCAGCAAATGATGTTGTAAATCCATAAAGCTTTGGATTATCGGCCATAATACTGATAGGTCTTGCAAAATAACCCGCCTGCTGCACGATCGTATCGAATATATCAAGCTTCGCCTTCAATTCAGATTGCGCAGAAACCTTTTCTTCAAGCTTGTAAAGAAGCTCATAAACTTCAGACTCTTTTCTGTCGATAGTTTCCTGGCTAGCCTTAAACGTTTTCATCACTGCAGCCACAAGAGGGAATTTTTCAGCGTCTCTTTCCAGTACTTCAATGATGTGGATACCATATTGAGTCTTTACAGATCCAATCTTTCCAATTGGTTCTGTTGCACAGAAATTTCCAAATTCAGGTACCATGTCCGCCTCAATGAAATTGTCAATCTCACCTCCCTGAGGAACAGAACCTTTATCATCACTGTACTTGGTTACAAATTCAGCGAAATTGTCCTTGTTGATCAACTTCATCAAAGAATCTGCCTGCTTTTGCTTCGCTGCAAACACCTTTTCGTCTGTAGCCCCATTAGTAGCCAAAAGGATATGACGAGCTTTAAGTCTTGAAGGCGTGTAACCGATAACCTTAGCGACAACCAATCTGTCTTTGCTTGGGAATGGCCCAACAATATCACCCACCGCTGATGTCTTGAAAACAGTATCCATGTATTTTGGATAAGTCACCATCATATTTTGAGCTTTGCTGTGACCCTCAGGAACAGCCGTTGCAAATTTACTTGATGTATAAAATTTCAACTCACTGTTTTCCATTACAAACAATGAATCATTTACAGCACTTGCAAAAGATTTCTTCGTTTGCTCCATCAACTTGTTGAAATCGCTTGTGTCTTTTTTTGAAGGAAGAATGTTAACGTCAAACCACTTTACTTCTCTTTGAGCAGTACGGTTCTCATATTTCTTCTCATCCTTATGCTCATCGTAATATTTTTTAAGCTCATCGTCAGAGATTTTGATATCCTCATCTGAAATCTCAGTATATCTTCTGACAACATAAGAAATGTTCTTTACTTCTTTCTGGGCAAAATACTCTTCTTCTGCTTCAAGCTTGGAAACGTACATCCCTTGACCTAAAAGGGAGAAATACTTTTCTTGCTTTCTTTTGTCAACGTAGTACTTCTTGCTGTCTTCCCACTGCTTTTGAACATTCGGATCAGATGAAGACTCCATTTCCTCAATTCTTTTCTGAAGCAATTTAGCGTTAAAAATCCCCGTAATTGAATCAGTAAATCCTTGAGCCAGTTCAGGCATAACCTGGAATCCATCAGTACCATAAAGGTAAGCATCAAACTCCGCATCACTTACATCAATACCAAGCGCCTCGTACTCCTTTTCAAATAAAGTAGTTTCGACAACGTAATTCCATGCTTTATCCGTAGTTGCTTCCTGATCTCTCTGGCTATATTCACCCTGCTGTTGCGCCAGTTGCATTCGATCCTGTTCTTCAAACTTTCGGCTTGCCTCTTCATAGGCCTTGTAATCTACCTTTTCTCCGTAGACGGTTCCATAGCCATATAGATCCTCCATTCCTCCAGTGATCTTCTGCCAGTCTCCCATGATAAAAGCTAAAAGTGCTACTCCAATCAGAATAACCAATAGACCAGACTTCTCTCTAATTTTACCGATTAATGCCATTTTTGTTAACTATTTAAGGGTGCGAATATAACGAGTAGAATTGACATTAAAAAATTCTGAAAAAAGAAAACCACCCGTATTTACGAGTGGTTTCTTATTGTTTGCTTTATTTTCAAATTTATCCTCTTCCTTTTGGTGCAGGGGTTGGGGTTTTCCCCCCTCCTTCAACGGCAGGTTTTTCTTCCGTTTTTGGCTTCTCTTCTTCCGTTTTCTTAGGCTCTGGGGTTTTAACTTTTGGTTTTGACCCTCCAGTTCCGCTCATGCTCTTCCCGCCGTTTCCACCACCTGTATTTCCATTGTCAGTTGGTTTCCCACCGCCATTTCCAGAGTTGTTACCTCCACCATTTCCAGAATTACCATTGTTGCCTGAGTTTCCACCTCCACTGTTCGTGATAGAGCCAGATCCTCCGGTCGTGGTTGTTCCAGGGTCAGTGGTTGTGGTTGTTCCTGAACCTTGTGTGGTAGTTGTCGTACCTGAACCAACAGTGCTAACACCATTCAGACCTGAGGAAGTTGATGTTCCGCTAGTAGTAGCAGAGCCACTTCCAGACGTTGTCGTAGTTCCCCCTTCGTTTGTGCCTTGGTTTGACCCGCCATTTGATCCCTGACCTCCGGTATTCGTGTTACCGGAACCGCTGTTTCCATTTGATCCTTGACCACCGGTATTCGTGTTACCAGATCCACTGTTTCCATTCGATCCCTGACCACCGGTATTCGTGTTACCGGAACCGCTGTTTCCATTTGATCCCTGACCACCGTTATTCGTGTTACCAGAACCGCTGTTTCCATTTGATCCTTGACCACCAGTATTCGTGTTACCAGATCCACTGTTTCCATTCGATCCCTGACCACCGGTATTCGTGTTACCAGAACCGCTGTTTCCATTTGATCCTTGACCACCAGTATTCGTGTTACCAGAACCCTGGTTGCCATTTCCACCCTGGTTACCGTTACCATTGCCTCCCTGGTTACCTGGAGTCGTTTCAGGACATGGTCCTAATACATCTCCATGTGCCTGATGTGCTGGCCAAGCGGATAATGGGATCTCAAGTGTCTGAGGGTTACCATTGTTTCCTGGAGGATAATGACAGATCGTGATCTTTTGTTCTTGGTTATTTCCCTGGTTGCCATTTCCGCCTTGATTACCATTGTTTCCTTGGTTACCATTGCCATTTCCACCTTGGTTACCGTTACCATTACCTCCCTGGTTACCTGGAATTGTTTCAGGACATGGTCCTAATACATCTCCGTGTGCCTGGTGAGCTGGCCATGCAGACAATGGGATCTCAAGAGTCTGAGGGTTACCATTGTTTCCTGGAGGATAGTGACAGATCGTGATCTTTCTATTATCGCCGCCGTTTCCATTTCCACCTTGATTGCCGTTACCATTTCCTCCCTGATTGCCCGGAGTTGATTCAGGACATGGTCCTAATACATCTCCATGTGCCTGATGTGCTGGCCAAGCGGATAATGGGATCTCAAGTGTCTGAGGGTTACCATTGTTTCCTGGAGGATAATGACAGATCGTGATCTTTCTGTTATCACCGCTGTTTCCATTATCTACTGGTGTAGTCTCAGGACACGGCCCTAACTTATCTCCATGAGCCTGATGCGCTGGCCATGCTGAAACCGGAATCTCAATTGTTTGTGGGTTTCCATTGTTTCCTGGAGGGTAATGACAGATCGTAATCTTCTGCTCTGGTTGTACCACTTCAGGACAAGGTCCTAACTTATCCCCATGTGCTTGATGCGCCGGCCATGCTGAAACCGGAATCTCGATCGTTTGAGGATTACCATTGTTTCCTGGAGGGTAGTGACAAATCGTGATCTTTTGCTCTTCAACAACCGGTTGAGTAACAGTGATCGTACAATTATATGTTGCTGTTCCTCCAGCATTTACTGCAGTTATCGCAATCGTATATGTTCCAACAGAAGCGACTGCATTGATGCTGAACTGGAATTTAATCCCATTTCCAACAACTGTAGGATTGATCTGTGTTACCGGCTGACCGTTCACGGTGATCGAAACCTGACTTGCACTCGTTACGTTTTGAATGATCCCTGAAACATTGACATTACCTGGATTAACTGTCAACGGACAAGCAGATGGGCTCTGAACATTGATCACTGGTGCCTGAACAACGGGTGTTGTTGGCTTTCTGTAGATCACTGTCGTAACGGCTGAATTAGACCCACAATTTGTTGTTGCAATCAACTCGATTGTGTTTCCACCCTCTGCAAGATTTACCACCTTGCTAAAGATCTTTGTATTGCTGTTATAAGTTCCTCCAGTCTGAAGTACACCATTCAACTTGAACTGTACCTGCTGAGCACTTGTAATATTGTCGATCTTCGCTTTTACCGTGAAAGCCTGAGCAGTCTTCTCAATATTTGATGAAGAAGGATCAATAAATGTTACCAACGGACTCAAACAATTCTGATATGTAATTGAGATTGGTTTCACATCAACACCACAAGCATTCGATGCAGCGATCTCAAATCTGTTCTCTCCTGGAGCTAAATTTACATTAGCTTCAAACGTTCCATTTACTGGATTGTAAACGAAAGCAGTGCTGTTAATTCCATTCTGTGAGAATAAAATGTTTTCTCTTCCGGTAATTCCAGTCAATTGAGCAGAAAGTGTCATGTTTTGAGTGAAAACCACATTTCCTGATGCCGGAGGGTTTACCCACATCACAACAGGATTAACACAATTCTGATACGTAATAGAAATACTACTTTCAACATTACCACAAGCATTGAATGCTTTGATCAGGAATGTATTTGCTCCAGGAGCAAGAACTACATTACTTTCAACCCTTCCAGTATTTGGGTCATACGTAAAGTTTGTAGAAATTACGCCGTTGTGCATGAAAGTTATCTTATCACGTCCTGTGATGTTTGAGATGTCGGCCTTAACCGTATACAACTGGCCACTCACCAACTGTGCATCAGCATTTGGGTCTCTGAATACAATAACAGGAACATTACAATTCGTCAGGTTATTGTTCGTATTGTAATTGTTGATGTTGCTATTGCTGTTCGTTCCACCAGACCCTCTTCCATTTCTGAAACGGAATTGAAGATAAAGGCTTGTATAATGATAGAGATCATTTGCTCTCTTTCCAGAAGCATCTTCATATCCATCAAAGTTATCCATTAGGGTAAACGTTGTTTTGTGCTCAAGTCCAAGAGTTACACGCTTACCGATCTGATATCCCAAACCAAAACCTAAGCTTGGCATGATCCCAAAGCTGAATTTGTTGGCATCACTGCCTGTTAATGCCGTTTCATAAATCCCATCCTGTAAAGTGTTTACACTGATCTGGCTGAAATTATCCAGAGAGGAATAATCATAGATGCCATTCCCAGATGTGGTGTCTAAAGAACCGTATCCATAAAGGTCTCCCATTGTTTGATACCATTTCAGACCGATACCTCCAAAAATATATGGGTCCCATCCAGATCTTTCTCTGATACCATTGGCATGTAAAACTAATTCAAGACTTAAGCTATGAAGCTCAGTGCTAAAATTGTTTACTGTATATCCTAGAGAATCTGCGTATGGCTGCAATGGACCACCAGCGTATCCCGCAAGAGAAACAGTGTCCGCATCCTGTCCATACCATAAACCGCCTAAATAGCGGGCACGTAAATCAAAAGTCGTGCGTTTTCCATAATTGTAATTATAGGATTTCCCCAAGGTGATACCCCATGCGCCGCCAAGCTGGCTTTTCACGTCTGTTGTATTCCAGGTTCCGCCGACATTAAAGCCTAAAAACCATTTCGAACTGTTGTCGTAATCGATCTTCTGAGCGAAAGCTCCGAAAACCATAAGTAGGCTAATTCCAAGAGTAAATAAATTCTTCATATGCCGTGAATTAGATTATTTCATCGCCCCAAAACGATTATTGTGCCAAAATTGAAAAAAGTCGTTTAATTGACGATGCAAAATAGACATTTAAAATCATCTCCATCAAGTTGCGTTATTTATTTTCTTAATTTTCCCACTAAAATCAAGGGTCTCAGTAGATGAAACTTCAAATTGTTATCTTTTTGTTAATGCATTTAACCCTAAAAATGGTGAATGCACAAGAAGTCTATAACAACTGTAATTCCGCGCTTGAATTGTGCCCAAATTCAATCTTTACAGTAAACAATCTCAACTCCAATGTCACTTTTTGTCCAGACTGCGAGGACGACTTTAGCGATTGTTTCTCGTTTGAGAACACTATCTGGCTCACATTTACAACAAATAGCAGTGGCGGTGACATCAGCACTAACTTTTCAAATTTGATTTTTGAGACCAATCCCGGACAAGGGACAACCATCAATGCTCAAATACTTCAAGCCACAGTTGCTTGTGATGCTTCTACCTATTCGCCTATTGGAAATTGTGTTAGCTCTGTAAATGGTAGCTTTTCGCTAATCGCCAACTCTCTTCCAGCTAATACTACTTATTATATTGTTATTAGTGGAACCCAGGACGCCTCATCTCCTGCAGAATGCACATTTGACATCGAGATCAGTGGATCCGGGGTCGATCAAGCTCCTTCTTCTGTTGCTATAACCACCCCAACCACATCCATCTGTCTATACGATCAGATAACATTTGCGGCTTCATTAACTAACTGCCCTGATCAAGGTGAGTATTCCTGGTTTGTGAATGGACAACTAGTAGCTGTAACTTCAGAACCTACATTTCAAACAACATCCTTACAAGAGGGTGACGTCGTTTCGGTAAGCAACTCCTGTTATTCACCGTGTCCAGTTACGGTTTCGGATCAAACTGTTCCGTTTAATGTGTACTCTTTTCTTGTCGATGCGGGTAGTGATATTTATTCTTCTTCCGGCGAAACCGTTCAATTAGCTGGAAACACTACTGCCCCCGCGTTTCAATGGTATCCATCTGCATCTGTAAGTGACCCTTTTTCTCTAACTCCATTTGTGACCCCATTTCAAACAACCACTTATACCTTGACTGCCACTGAAAATGGTTGCACATTGAGTGATGAAGTCACGGTAAACCTGGATGAGTCTCTGGAAATCCCAAACACATTTTCTCCTAACGAGGATGGTAATAATGATACATGGGTTATCCGTGGTATTGAGAATTATCCAAACAACCAGATCAAGATCTACAATCGTTGGGGACAGGAAGTCTTTTCAACTTCGGGTTATTCGAAGGAAAAAGCATGGAACGGAACGATCAGAAATGGTAAAGCAAGTGAGGGAGTGTACTATTATGTCATCCAATTGTGGGACGATGAAAAACAAGAGTTCAATGGTTATCTCAATCTAATACGATGAAGAGACTATTCGCCTTATTTTTAATCTCCTTCATAATTCAGAAGACCGGTTTATCGCAACAGCTTCCGCAGTTTTCGCAATGGTCATTTCATCAATTCGCTTTGAATCCGGCACATGCAGGTATTAAAAATTGTCTTGATGTTCACGCTCTTTACCGAATGCAATGGCTAGGTTTCCCAGGAGCACCAAAGTCCGGCTTCTTTACCATGAGCACTGCACTTGCGTCTAAAAGAAAACAATACTTGAGCGCCAGGCATGGTTTCGGTTTGCGATTCATCACAGATAGGATTGGTGACTTCAGCACAAAGAAGATCAATCTAGCCTATGCCGGACATTTTAATTTCAACAGAGATAACCGTTTATCACTCGGAATTTATGGTGGGGTGGTTCAGTTCGGCTTCGATCCAACCAATGCGACTACATTAAATCCGGATCCTGAGGTCATGAAAGAAGCTTCATTTATTGCTCCTGATGCGTCCTTCGGTGCATGGTGGAACAGTGAAAACTATTATCTGGGGATCATATTAGATCAACTTATTCCTTATGGATGGCCCGATCCAGGAAACGATTCCAGATTCAGATTTCACCCATCCATGAATGGAGGGACAAGGATCAAGGTGAACGAAAAGGTCAGCATCCTTCCGGCATTTTTATTAAAATTTCCTCCCAGAGGACCTTTTGCACTTGACCTTCAGGCGATGGTGGATTTTAAAAACGTGTTCATTGCGGGGGTGGCATATCGGAATCAGGACGCAATCATTCTGCATGCGGGTTTAAAGTTGAAGGAACGGTTCACACTAAATTATTCGTTCGATATTACTACTTCGCACCTTAGAAAGGGCAGCAGCAACACACACGAGCTATCTCTAAGCTTCACAACCTGCAGACCAGAAAACAAAAGCACCTATAGTTGTCCTTTGTTCTAGGTTTATCCAAAACATAATGTTTATAATTCCACGAGGGTATCGATAGAACAGCCTCGACTATGGTGATATTTGTAAAAAATAAACTTATGTTGAGGTATTTATCTATCATTTCAATAGCGCTGACATTCACAGCTTGTGTTCCGGCTAAAAAATATCAGGAATTATTGGAAAAGGAAAAACAGTGTAGTGAAGAGCTTGAAAAATATAAAAACAGTGCTTTGACCAATGAAGGGAAAGCAAAAGACCTGCAAACAAAGTTTGACATTGCAAGTAAAGAAGCTTCTGCCCTAAAGAAAGACACCTCTGATCTTGGAAATAAATACCGTTTACTCGAAACTGAGTACGACAAACAATCTGTACAGCTGGAGGCCATGGAGAAAGCATTTGATAAGCTTCGATTGGCAGGCGCTAAAGAAACCGCGACACTTCAAGCAGAACTGGAGGCAAAAAGTCTGGAATTGCAGCGAAAAGAAGAGGCCTTGATGCAGCTTGAAAATGAACTCAAAGCAAAACAAGCCCTTCTTGCAGAAAGAGAACAACGAGTGAATGAGTTGGAAGAAATGATCCGCCGTAAAGACGAAGCGGCTCAACAGTTAAAGACCAGGGTGGCAAATGCTTTAAAGGGATTTGAAAACCAAGGATTGTCCGTGGTTTATAAAAACGGAAAGATCTATGTGAGCATGGAGGCTAAACTACTATTTGCTTCAGGTAGCACCGTCGTTGAGCCTCAAGGTAAAAATGCTCTTATCGAGCTTGCTAAAGTGCTGGAAAATGAAAAAGAGCTGGAGATCATTGTTGAAGGACACACCGATACTGACAAGCTGAACAGTGCTTCTTCTCCCAAAAACAACTGGGAGCTTTCAGTTCTTCGATCGACTTCGGTTATAGAGATCATGCTGAACAGTTCTAAAATGGATCCATCGCATATCATGGCTGCGGGGCGCTCTGAATTTCATCCTGTAGATCCAGCTAACAAAGCAAAAAACAGAAGAATTGAAGTAATCATTTCTCCTAATCTTAGCGAGCTTTACGACATCATTTCAAACTAGGAACTAATTCTTTGTAGCTTTGTTTCATGTCTGTCGACAAGGAACAACTAAAGGATAAAGTTCGATTACTCCCTGAGAAACCTGGTGTTTATCAATTTTTTGATTCCAGCGGTCAGATCATCTATGTTGGAAAGGCAAAAAATTTAAAAAAAAGGGTTACATCCTATTTTGCCAAGCAGCATGATAACGGGAAGACCATTCTTTTGGTTAAGAAGATCGCTAATCTGGAATACATTGTTGTAGGGACCGAGTTAGACGCTCTCCTTCTCGAGAATAACCTCATCAAGAAATATCAACCCAAATACAATATCCAGTTAAAGGATGATAAAACGTATCCCTGGATCTGTATTAAAAAAGAACGATTCCCAAGGGTGTTTTCTACCCGACAGCTCATCCGTGACGGGTCTAAATACTATGGCCCTTATGGAAGCGTAAGGGTGATGAATACTTTACTAGACCTTATCCGTGAGCTCTATCCATTACGCACTTGTGCGCTAGATCTTTCAGAAGAGAAAATACAACAGGGCAAATTTAAAGTCTGTCTGGAGTATCATCTTGGAAACTGCAAGGCGCCTTGCGTTGGTAAACAAAAAGAAGACGCATACTTTAAAATGATCTCTCAGATCGAAGATCTTTTGAAGGGAAACATTTCAGGTGTTCTTAAGGTCTTAAGGCATCAAATGAAAGAACAGGCCGCACTTTTCTTATATGAAGAGGCGCAGCTCACTAAAGAAAGAGTTCAGGCACTTGAACGTTATCAGGCAAAATCGACGGTTGTTTCCCCGAGAATACATCAAGTAGATGTAATCACAATGATCGAAGAAAAAGAATCAGCATTCCTGAATTATTTGTCCATTCATAACGGTGCCATTGTTCACGCCTACACGACAGAAGTCAAAAAGAAACTCGACGAAACCAGAAGTGACATTCTCGGATATGTGCTTCCTGAATTAAGGGAAAGATATAATAGCAGCAGTAAGGAAATACTTACCGATGAAAAACCTGAAGATTTCTTCCTCTCGGACCTACAATTCAACGTTCCTCAAAGAGGGGATAAAAAAGAGCTTCTGGACCTTTCCCTGAGAAACGTCCGTTTTTACATCCTCGAGAAAAGAAAACAGGAAAAGATCAAAAATCCCGAAAAGCATACGGAGCGAATTCTCGAACAATTAAAAAAGGATTTTCGATTAAAAGACCTTCCCATACACATGGAGTGTTTCGATAATTCTAATTTTCAGGGAACAAATGCGGTGTCGGCATGTGTTGTATTCAAAGATGCTAAGCCATCAAAGAAAGATTATCGTCATTTCAATGTAAAAACTGTTGAGGGACCAGATGATTTTGCTACCATGGAGGAGGTCGTTTATCGTAGATACTCCCGAATGATCGCTGAAGGAAATGACTTACCCCAGCTCATCGTCATTGATGGTGGAAAAGGGCAATTGAGTGCTGCGATGAATGCCATTGATAAATTAGCCCTTCGCGGCAAAATGGCAGTTGTTGGTATCGCTAAAAAACTCGAAGAGATCTATTTTCCTGGAGATCAATATCCTGTATACATTGACAAACGGTCAGAAAGTTTGAAGGTAATCCAGCATCTGAGGAATGAAGCGCATCGCTTTGGAATTACTCACCACCGCAATAAAAGAAGTAAAGGGGCTGTTGCGTCAGAGTTGGATTCAATTAACGGAGTCGGAGAAGCTACTAAAAGCCTCCTTTTGAGAAAATTCAAAAGTGTTTCAAAGATCAAAGAAGCAACTCAAGAAGATCTAAGTAACGTTATTGGAAAATCAAAAGGAATGATCGTTTACAACTACTTCCAAAAATAAAAAGGGCCGCTTTCGCGGCCCTAAGTTCTATATTTCTTGAGTTACTCTACTCTTGGCTTTTTGTTATTTCTTATCTCATCCTGCGCTGCCGTTTCCTGCTGCATCGGTGGATTCGCTGGCTCGAACTCTGGATCTTCAAAATCCGGACGACATCTGTCTACAACATGATTGAATGCGCGTCCTCCACCTTTAAATGTGATCTTTCCTTCAACCCATGCATCTTTCATGTATTTGAACTCACCTTTTTTTCTGATCTTGACCATAATACTATATATGCTCTTATTACGTGCATCACCTACAGGAACTTTAAAAGTTCTAATATTTGATGCCGGCTCGGCATCAATAAGATATTTGAACTTTTCGTAATCCAGCATGCCGGTTCTAAAATTTGTGGGAAGATCTTTTTCATTTTCCACGATATCCATAAATGCTTTCTTCATATAAAAGCCTTTTCTAGTATTAAGCACTACCCATAAGTACTCTTTGTTGTTGTATACATATGCAGAACCAACATCATTTCCTGTTTCATTTTCTATTAAAGGAATTTTTGTTATTTTCCCACAAAGACTCATTACATCAGGTAGAACTGTATTAATATCCTTCAATTCAACTTGTTCTTCTGTTGAATCATTGGGCTGAATGTTTTCCTTTTCACATGAATACATGCTCACCGCAATCACTCCGGTTGCTATAACCGCTATTGCCAAAATACTTTTAAGATTCTTTTTCATAACTTTTGGTTTTACTTTATTTCACTTTTTTATTCAACTGGTAATTCATCTGCGCTTACATGGTTTTCGATCAAACATTCCTGCATATTATATCTGAAGACCATTCCGCTTCCAACAGATTTACCTTTCACCCAGGCATACCCTTTTCTAGATGGATCTGTTCTTGAGTAAAGTTTTACAGCACATGCCAAATACTCTTTCCCTAAAACTTCGTTAATTGGAATTTTAAATCTTCTGATGTTTGTTGCAGTCAGCCCACCCACATTGTAAGTGAAATCATTCATTACAAAGCCCTCTCCGCTTTGAGGAATTTCTTCGATGCTTGTCTGGGCATCCAAGTATGCGGTTTTCATGTAGATATCCTCATTTGTGTGCAACAAAATGAAAAAGTTCTTCTTGTCGTTATAGATATACGCCTTACCTACAGACCTTCCAAGATTTGCGTCAACAAGATCTATATCCTGAACCTTTCCACAGATTTGTTTTATATCAGGAAGATACCCGTCAATTCCAATTGTTTTAGTTGCCACTGTATTGGCATTGGGAACAATTGTTTCCTTTTCACAAGAATACATTGTCACCCCTACAACTCCCGTCAGTAACACTGCTGAAAGGATCATTATTCTTACATTCTTTTTCATAGTATCGGTTTTAATTTCTAATGCAAATCTATCCTGTAATCAAGGAGATTAATATGACCGTTTTTAGTTAAAAACATGATTTTCATCAATTTATCAACCTTCGGGTTCGGTTAAAACAGCGAAAGAGTGTTGCCACTCTCTCGCTGTGGACATGAGTCCCTGTAAACCAACCTAAAACTTGCTACTCATTTTCTGCGATCTGGTTAATGATTGCAGGATTTGCTAAACATTCATTTCTATTGTACAAGAAGACCATCCCGTCAGTGCCAAAATCTCTTCCTTCAACCCAGGCGTTTTCGATGGCTCCAAGTCTCTTCTTTTTTACTTCAGCCATTACACTGAAATACGATTTCCCTCTCAATTCTGTCAGTGGAATTTTAAATCTTCTGACATCTGCAAAAGGTAACCCTCCAATTGCGTAATTGAAATCAGAATACTTTAACCCGCCCTGATCGGTCACTGGAAAATCACGAGTGTTTTCTCCGGCATGCATGTATGCTTTCTTTATAAAGAAGTTTTGTGTAGTATGAAGAAGAACATACATGTACTTCAAATCATTATACACCAGAACTTCTCCTATCGTTCTTCCGTCATCATCTCGAATCAACCGCTTTTTGGTGAAATCCCCACATATATCTATCTGGTGCGGTAAAAAATTGTCCATATCAAGCGTCTTGTATGACTCAGCTTTATTTATCTGAGGTTCGATGCTCTGTTTTTCACAAGAATAAAATCCTGCGATGATTAACCCTGCTGCCATCCCGACAACGAAGAGTAGTTTTGTTAATCCATTTCTTTTCATGACTGTGATTATTTAGGTGTTATTAATTCCGTTTCTGAATCAAATGTGATCAAAAGGAAGTAGGTAAAAAATTTATTCGATTGAGTTTCAGCGGAATGTGCTCTTAATTCAATTAACATGTGAAAATCGATGTTTAGCTCACCTTTTTAAATGCATAAATCTTTAAAAGATCTTTTGCTTCATGATAATTAACAACTGATTCTTAGTAAGCTGTTTCTCTGACATCGTTAATCTGAAAGAACATGATCTATTTTTGTATCATGAAATGGTCATATCTGCTTATTGCTTCTTTTTTCCTCGGTGGATCCTTTGTCCCCGCTCCAGCCAAAGAAAAGATTACAGTAGTCATCGATCCAGGACATGGCGGTTCAGACCCTGGACATCTTTCTTCGGACAAGAACCATAAACCGGAAAAGGAACTCAATCTGATCATCGCAAAAAAGTTTGGCACCTATCTTCAGAAGTATCTCAATAATGTAACGGTAATCTACACGAGGAGTGATGATTCTTTCCCAACTCTGGATGACCGTGTGAACGTTGCAAATTCGATGGGTGTAGATTACTTTGTTTCCATTCACTGTAATGCAAACGAACGAAAAACGGTGCATGGCACTGAGTCTCATATTCACTCAATGCAATCGAAAAGCTCGGTGAATCTGGCTAAAGAATTCGAAAAGGAATTTTCTACTCGTGCCGGACGTAAATCCAGAGGAGTAAAGGACAGTGATGATCGAGCGCACTCACTGCAGGTCCTGAAATATACTCGGATGACGAGTGTATTAGTCGAATGTGGTTTTCTGACTAACGAAAAGGAAGCCGTTTATTTAAATACAGATTACGGACAAGACATTCTTGCATCAGCAATATTCAGGGGGTTCCGATCTCATATTACCCATGAACATCCTGGGATCAAATTTGTGAAACCGGTTTCCAGTGCGAGCACGTTTTCCTCTTCCTCAACAACAACAACCGCGAAGCCAACAACAAATTCGACTGGTAAATATCACATTCAGATCATGTCTTCCAAAGAAGCCATCGATACACAAAGTCCTGAATTCAAAAAACTAGGCCTGGGTGTCACACGAACCAAGCTCAATACCAGCTCTGCATTCAAATACCGATACACCATTGGTCCCTATTCGAATTCAGAAAGTGCGGGAAATGATCTTGAAAAAGTTAAGAAAAACGGTTTTAAAGACGCCTATATCATTAATTTGAGCG
>Ga0102812_10000640_pt1 | contig 24910 bp, 26 predicted proteins | sample ColrivemetaGS713_FD_79334 | JGI IMG/M metagenome (GOLD analysis project Ga0102812, IMG submission 79334) | Estuarine microbial communities from the Columbia River estuary - Flood tide ETM metaG S.713 | ecosystem: Environmental > Aquatic > Marine > Intertidal zone > Estuary | place: USA...
ATGCAACGGGACACCGATTTCGGTGGAAATCATCTGGCGCAACTGATGCCGATCAAGGGTTTCTCCCGCAGCAGCACTTTCGCGCTCAAGCCTTGCCTGAACCCGCCGCATATTAAAAAACAGTGATTTTTGCGACGAAGTCGAGCCGGTGCGCACCATCGACCAGTTGCGCATCACATAATCCTGGATCGAGGCCTTGATCCACCAGACGGCATAGGTCGAAAACCGTACACCGCGGTCAGGGTCGAATTTGTCAGCAGCTTTCATCAGACCCAGACCCGCTTCCTGAATCAGATCGTTCATCGGCGCGCCATATCGCCTGAACTTCGATGCCATGGAAATCGCCAGCCGCATATAGGCAGTGATAAGCCTGTGCAGTGCCGCTTCATCGCGCTGGTCACGCCAGGCATATGCAAGCCTTAGTTCAGTCTCGGCGTCCAGCAGTTCCGCTTTCATTGCCTTACGTGACAATGTCATGTCTCTTGCAGTATCCAGTGCCATAGCGACATCTCCCAGTCAGATGAAGCACACTTTGTTGTGCAGCTTTTAGACTATTTACGCACCGTAACTGTGTTTGGTTCACTGCAAAGGTTGATAAAATGTTTCCAAAACTCACTTTTGTTCTGGGCGGAGCGGCTTCCGGAAAATCACAGTGGGCAGAAAATCATAGCCTGCGCAGTGGCTTAGAACCCGTGTATCTGGCTACATCACGTGTCTTTGACGATGAAATTGCAGCGAAGGTCGAAGTTCACAAATCGCGCAGACGTGAAGACTGGCTGAATTTCGAGGCAGATTTGATCCTGAAACCAGTACTGAGCGGACGGACCGCCAATCAGATCATTCTGATCGATTGCGCCACAATGTGGCTGAGCAATACCATGATGGACGAACTGGACCTCAGTGCCGCGCAGACGCGGTTGCTTGCGGATATCGCAGCCTGCCCCTGTCCGGTTGTCATTGTCTCGAACGAGGTCGGGCATGGAATTGTCCCGGACAATGCATTGGCGCGGCGGTTCCGGGATGCACAGGGACGTTTGAACATGGCACTGGCGGCGCAATCCGATCTGGCCGTCTTGGTTGTCGCGGGTTTGCCGCAGGTACTCAAAGGCCAATTGCAATGACCACTTGGCACTGGATCAGGCACGGGCCCACACATGAAAAAACCTTTGTCGGCTGGCGCGATGTCCCGGCCGATTTGTCCGATACAGCGCGCATCAACAGGCTACGCTCCCATTTGCCCAAGCGCGCCCTTCTGGTCTCCTCCGATCTGATCCGCGCATCAGACACTGCCGAGGCCCTTCGGTCGGAGGACCACATACATATGGGCCAACTTGCCGATCTGCGTGAAATACACTTCGGGCTGTGGGATGGAATGCATTTTTCCGATGTCGCCGAACGGGATCCGGACCTGAGCCGCGCCTATTGGGAAACACCGGGCGACGTCATGGCCCCGGAGGGCGAAAGCTGGAACATGACCGCAGCCCGCGTCAACCGCGTAGTAGATCACATGAATGTACAGCACCCGACAGCAGATATCATAGCCGTGGCCCATTTCGGCGTGATCCTGACACAGGTTCAACGGGCGTTGGGGATCAGCCCGTATGATGCCATGGCGCACAAGATCGACAACCTGTCGACGACGCAGATCCAGTGGTCGGGCAACACAGCTTCCGTGGCGTTGATCAATCACTGTCCTTGAACAGGCCCGTCACAATTTATTGTTTGTCAGCAACAGGGTAGGCTCCTTAGGGTCGATCGCATGACATATGACCTCTATATCGGCGATCGCACCTTCTCCAGCTGGTCCTTGCGTGGCTGGCTCATGTTGGAAAAATTCGATCTGCCCTATCGCACGCATTTGCTGGGGCTCTATGCGGGAACATTGGCCACCGATCTGGCAGAGCTGGCGCCTGCGCGTCTGGTCCCGGTGCTCAAGACGCCCGAAGGGCATGTGATCGGGGAAACCATGGCCATCGCTGAAACACTGGCAGAGCGTCACCCCGAGCTTTACTTGTGGCCCGAACGTCCTGCTGCGAGAGCTTGCGCCCGCTGGATCAGTGCTGAAATGGCGACATCGTTTTCTGCGCTGCGCAATGGCTGCCCGATGCAGTTGCAACGCGTCAACCAAGGCTTTGTAGGTTCCGACGCGTTGAATGCCGATCTAGACCGGATCGAGGTGTTATGGGCCTACGCACGCAGCTTTTCGGACGCCAATGGGCCGTGGCTCTTTGGCAGCTATTCCCTGGCGGATGCTTTTTTTGCACCCGTCGCCGCCCGCATCGTAGGTTATGATCTGGCAGTGTCGGATGCGGCGCGCGATTATTGCATGACGACCATTCGGGATGATGCCTTTCGCACATGGCGTTCCGAGGGGCAAAAGGCCGTTGGTCCGCAGCGCTACGAACTCGGCACATCCAGTCGCGCCTGGCCCGTCGACTGATATACCGTAAAACTTTGGTTAACCTTTCGTAAAGACTGGTCATCTATCCGTTAATCTTGAAGTCGCATCAGGGGAACGGATGGTTTCGCGCAGCTACACAGTTGCCTTTCAAGGCGTGGATGCGCGCCTCGTCGAGGTCCAATGCGCGGTGTCGCCGGGTCTGCCCGCATTTGCGATCGTGGGATTACCGGACAAGGCAGTCTCCGAGGCGCGCGACAGGGTGCGTGCGGCCCTCAGTTCCATGGCGATCGCTCTGCCGTCGAAACGCATCACCATCAATCTAAGCCCCGCGGATCTGCCCAAGGAGGGCAGCCATTTTGATCTTCCGATTGCGCTCGCACTTCTCGCCGCTCTTCAGATCATTCCAGATGACGTGGTACAGACAACAGTGGCCCTGGGCGAATTGTCATTGGACGGTTCGCTGATTTCCGTGGTCGGTGCACTATCGGCAGCAATCGCCGCGGCGGAGGCAGGACGCAGCCTCCTCTGCCCGACCGCCTCCGGAAAAGAGGCTGCATGGGTATCCGACACACAGGTGATCGCCGCGGCGTCGCTGGGCGACGTTGTGCGGCACTACACCGGCAAGGTTCCGATCGCCCCAGCCGTTCCCGGTGAGGTCAGCGCACCGGATCACACTCTCGATCTGTCTGATGTAAAGGGTCAGGAACGTGCCAAACGCGCCCTGGAAATTGCGGCCGCCGGTCGGCACCACCTGATGTTTGTCGGAACACCCGGCTCTGGCAAGTCAATGATGGCAGAGCGGCTGCCTGGCCTGCTGCCGCCACTGACCGCCCGCGAGGCGCTGGAAACCTCAATGATCCATTCACTGTCCGGCCTGCTGGACGAAGGCGGGATATCACGTGTCCGTCCATTTCGGGACCCGCACCACACCTCCTCCATGGCGGCGATCATTGGTGGCGGGCGCACCGCCAAGCCGGGTGAAGTCTCCCTCGCGCACAACGGTGTCTTGTTCATGGACGAATTTCCGGAGTTCGCCAGGAATGTTCTTGAAACGCTGCGGCAACCTATCGAAACTGGCGAAGTGATGATTGCCCGCGCCAATGCGCACGTCAGATACCCTTGCAAATTCATGCTGGTCGCGGCAGCTAACCCCTGTAAATGCGGCTACCTGTCCGACCCTTCGCGCGCCTGTTCCCGCGCGCCAATCTGTGGCGAAGATTATATGGGGCGCATTTCGGGCCCGCTGCTGGACCGCTTTGATCTACGCGTCGATGTACCGCCTGTCGCCTTCACTGATCTCGATCTGCCCAACACCGGGGAACGTTCCGCAGTCATCGCCGCCCGCGTGGCGACGGCGCGCACAGTGCAGCACGATCGATTTTCGGCCGATCAGGGTGTCATGCTGAATTCGGATGCCGCCGGTGACCTGCTGGACGACATCGCCGCTCCGGATGCCGAAGGTCGCGACCTGCTTGCCCGCGCGGCGGAGCGGTTTCAATTGTCGGCGCGCGGATATTACCGCGTTCTGCGCGTGGCACGCACCATTGCTGATCTGGATGGCGCGGCGGAGGTGCGAAAACCGCATCTGGCGGAAGCACTCAGCTTTCGGCTACCCGATCAGGGCGCAGTGCAGATGCAAGCGCGTGCCGACAGATTGAGTTCCTGATTTACAGGGTCATCTCCCTGCGCGCGCCTCGACCGCTTCCCAGATCTTTTCGGCAATGTTCACACCATCAAACCGTTCAAGCTCCTGGATTCCGGTGGGCGAAGTGAGATTGATCTCGGTCAGGTAGTCGCCAATCACATCGATGCCGACAAAAACCTGCCCCTTTTCCTTCAGGAGCGGGCCAATCCGAGCACAGATTTCCAGATCACGTTCCGTCAGACCGATTTTCTCTGGCCGCCCGCCGACATGCATGTTGGAACGGGTCTCGCCGGCCGCAGGCACGCGATTGATTGCGCCGACGGCAACGCCATCCACCAGAATGACCCGCTTGTCGCCCTTGGACACCGCCGGCAGGAACTTCTGCACAATCAGCGGCTCGCGCGAAAACCCGGTAAACAACTCGTGCAGCGAGCTGAGATTGCGATCATCGATATCCAGTCGGAAAACGCCCGCGCCACCGTTGCCATATAGCGGCTTTAGAATGATATCGCCGTGTTTGGCCTTGAACGCCCGTATGGTTGCAAGATCGCGCGCAATCGTCGTGGGCGGCGTCAGATCAGGGAAATCCAGAACCAGCAGTTTTTCGGGATAATTCCGGACCCAAAACGGATCATTGACCACCAATGTTGTTGATCTAAGGCGATCCAGAAGATGCGTTGACGTTATATAGTGCATGTCAAATGGCGGATCCTGCCGCAGCCAGACCACGTCGAAATCCGCCAGATCGACTTCGCGCTCAGCAGACAACAGAGCATGATCTCCCTGAACACGCTGAACGGTAAAATCATGACCCCGGGCAGTGATGCGCCCTTCTTGATATGACAAATGATCCGGTGTGTAGAAAAACAGACTGTGTCCCCGCGCCTGCGCCTCTTCGGCCAGTCGGAAAGAACTGTCTGCATTGATGTTGACGGCCCCGATCGGGTCCATCTGGAAAGCGATTTTCATGACCATCCCCCATGTTCACCCTCTAGATGGCTCAGGATGACGGAGCGTGCAATGGCCGACCTTTCACAAAGTCACCCCTGACCAAATGCATTCTCGATAAGTTGAACCCCACCCGCACCATTGACGAGCGCAACATCGAACCGTGCTTCTGTCAGCAACCCAAGACGTTGTGTCCCCAAAAACTGCTCTGCCGCCCGGTAGATACGGGACATCTGCGCGGCACTCAGACTTGATGCAGCGCGGGCGTGGCAGTTACTTTTCTTGACTTCGACAAACACGAAACCGCTGCCATTTCGGGCAACGAGGTCGATTTCACCAGCATGGCCCCGCCAGCGACGATGCACAATCGGCATTCCTTTGCGCGCATAATGTTGCGCCACCTGCTGCTCGGCCGCGTCACCTGACAGATAATTCACCTTGCCACGCGCGCGGCGCTGCGTGCTGCCAGCCATCTATTATCCTTTCGTCATCGCCAGGGCCATTTGATAGACTTGGCGGCGCGGCAGGTTGTGCGCCTTTGCCACCATATCGACCGCATCCCGCATCGTTGTTGTCGTCAGAGCTGTCTTCAGGTCTTCTTCTATCCCCGCTTCATTAACATCCGGCGAACCCGAACGATCAATCAGCACGACAATTTCACCTTTTGGCGGCTTGTCCGCATACATCGCTGCAAGGTCGGCCAGCGTGCCGCGCTGGATCTCTTCGAATTTCTTGGTCAATTCCCGACAGACGGCGCCCTGTCTTTCGGGCCCCAAAATGTCGGCGGCATCGGCCAGCATCGCGCCAAGACGTTTAGGTGATTCGTAATAGGCCAGAGTGGCTGCAACGGTCCGCACCGCCTCCAATGCCGTACGCCGGGCCGATTTCGCATTTGGCAGAAATCCCCCAAAAAAGAATGCGTCTGTCGGCAACCCGGCCAAGGTAAGGGCCGTCAGCACCGCACTGGGGCCGGGGGCACAGGTCTGCATTACCCCTGCCGTCACAGCAGCCCTGCTCAACTCGAACCCAGGATCAGCGATCAGCGGCATGCCTGCCTCGGAAGCATAGGCCACAGATTGCCCCTCTTTCATGCTCCGCACCAGACGTCCGACCACTGCATCACCGCTGTGATCGTGCAACGCAACCAGAGGCCGACCGGCCAGAGGAACACCATGAATGTCCATCAGCTTGCGCAGGCTGCGGGTGTCTTCCGCAACCAGCATGTCGGCAGATGCCAGCACATCCAGTGCCCTCAAGGTTATGTCACGAGCCGACCCGATCGGCACCCCGACAAAATAGAGACCGGCCTGAAGGGGCACCTTTTGAAAATTCAACGCTGGACCCGCCTTTCGTGACGTCTATGATTGTAACAGTTGTGTCGGCCACTTGCGCCAATCGTCGTTCTAGGGAGTGTTGTGTCATGTTTTCTGTTTTACGGTCCACCCGCAAAGTCCTTCAGGGCCTTGTTCTCTCAGCGGTCGCATTGGCTGTGGCAGCATGTGACCCCATGGCAACAGGCGGCGGGCCACTGGTCAATACGTCAAAACCCATTCCGGTTGCACTTCTCGTCCCCAGTGGATCGGGCAACAGCGGTGACGAAATTCTGGCACAAAGTCTCGAAAACGCGGCCAGACTGGCAATGGCCGATCTGGACGGCGTCACAATCGACCTGCGCGTCTACCCAACCGCTGGCAGCCCGCAAACCGCCGCAGAACGTGCAACCCAAGCAATAAACGAAGGCGCGCGCATCATTTTAGGCCCTGTCTATGCCGAGGCCACAAATGCCGCTGGAACGGCAGCTGCCAACCGCGGCGTCAACGTGCTGTCCTTTTCCAACAATCAGGCGATAGCCGGGGGCAACGTCTTTGTTCTGGGGCCAACATTCCAGAACACTGCCAACCGGATGGTCAGCTTTGCAAGCGCAACCGGGAAATCCAACATCGTGATTGTTCACTCGCGCGATGACGCCGGTGAACAGGGTCGTTCCGCCATTCAAAACGCAATTGCGGCAAATGGGGCCACCCTGTCGGGGACCGTCGGATACGCGCCTTCGCAACAGGACGTTGTGGCATCGATTTCGACAATCCGCTCGACGATACAGCAAAGCGGTGCAAACGCTGTATTTCTGACATCTCCGACATCAACGGCCCTTCCCCTGCTGACCCAGCTGATGCCGGAGGCGGGTATCGACCCCTTGCAAACGCAGTACATTGGCCTGACACGCTGGGATATCCCGGCGCAGACCTTGTCGCTTCCGGGTGTGCAGGGGGGCTGGTTTGCCGTGCCTGACCCTGCCGCAAGTGCAGGTTTCAGCGCGCGCTATCAGGCTGCCTACGGTCAAGCACCGCACCCGATCGGCGGTCTTGCATTTGACGGTATCGCAGCCATCGGGGCCTTGGTCAGCCAGGGATCGGCAGATGCCCTGACCACCCAATCCCTGACACAGGCAGCCGGATTTCGCGGCGCAAGCGGGATCTTTCGCCTGATGCCGAACGGCACCAACGAACGCGGCCTCGCGATTGCCACCATCACCGCAAATCAGGTCCAGATCATCAGCCCCGCGCCGCAATTCTTTGGCGCAGCCGGTTTCTGATTGTAAGTTGTTTGATGAACATCGCGCGTCAGGCGAAGGAGTCGCCTGATGAATTCGCTCGAACACTTCGGCAATAGGCTCACGACATGACCCTGTCATCAACCGCCCCCACTCAGATCCAGCGGCCACAACTGATCTGCCCTGCGGAAACGATTTTTGACATCGACGCGTTCAATCGTAACCTTGCAGATGCAACGCAAGGTTCGACTGATCCGGCGGAGATTCGCGCGGCGGCCGTTGCATTGCTGGCGCAAATCCAAAAAGATGGGCGCGCAGCCATTGCCGAAGCATTCGCGGCCAAACCGTTCGAGGCCCGTCCGATGACGCGGGCGTATACCTATCTGGCCGATTGCATTGTCAGGTCCTCGCTGGATGTCGCGACACAGCGACTGCACCCCAAGCCGAACCCGACAGCCAGCGAGCACCTCGCCGTGATCGCAGTGGGCGGCTACGGTCGCGCAGAAATGGCGCCCTTTTCGGACGTCGATCTTATGTTTCTGACGCCATACAAGATCACGGCATGGGCCGAGAGCGTCATCGAATCCATGCTTTACATCTTGTGGGATCTGAAGCTGAAGGTCGGACATTCCAGCCGCACCATCAAGGATTGCATCCGGCTGGGCACCGAGGATTTCACGATCCGGACAGCCATGCTCGAACATAGATTTCTCGCCGGTGATTCCGCGCTTGCACAAAAGCTGTTGCAGCGCTTGCGCATCGAACTGTTCTCCGGAACCGGTCGCGAATTCATTGAGGCCAAACTGGCAGAACGGGACAACCGCCACAAAAAGCAGGGCCAGAGGTACATGGTCGAGCCGAATGTGAAGGAAGGCAAAGGAGGACTGCGCGATTTGCAGTCATTGTTCTGGATCGCCAAGTATATTCACGGCGTCCGCGACGCGGCCGATCTGGTTGGTCTGGGCGTGTTTACGGCAGAAGAATTCAAAGGGTTTGTCGCCGCCGAAGATTTCCTGTGGGCCGTGCGCGGGCATCTGCACCTGCTGACAGGGCGTGCGACCGAACAGCTCACGTTCGACATGCAGGTTCAAGTGGCCGATGCGATGGGCTTCAAGGACAAGGATGGCCGCCGCGGCGTCGAAGTCTTCATGCAGCAGTATTTCCTGCACGCAACCGAGGTCGGCGACCTGACCCGCATCTTCCTGACAAAACTCGAGGCCGATCACGTCAAGGCAGAACCCCTTCTGGAGCGTATTTTCCGAAGACGCCCAAAGATCAAAGACGGCTATGTGGTCGTGAACAACCGCATCGGTATCCAAGACGAAAAAACCTTTCTGTCGGACAAGCTCAATCTGCTGCGCATTTTCGAGGAGGCGCTGCGCACGGGAATGCTGATCCACCCGGACGCCATGCGCACCATCAAATCCAACCTCAAACTGATCGATGACGAAATGCGCACGACGCCCGAGGCGCAGCGCATTTTCTTTGATCTGCTGCTCAAGCATGGCAACCCGGAACGCGCTTTGCGACGCATGAACGAACTCGGTGTTCTGGCCGCATTTATCCCCGAATTCGAACCCATCATCGCGATGATGCAGTTCAACATGTACCACAGCTATACCGTGGACGAGCATATCATCCAGTGCATCATGAACCTGTCCGAGATCGAACACGGGGTTCTGGAAGAAGACCTGCCGGTTGCGTCTTCGATCCTGAAACGCGGCGTCGACCGCAAGGTTCTGTATACCGCGCTGTTGCTGCACGATATCGGAAAGGGCCGCCAAGAAGATCATGCCATCCTGGGCGCACAGATCGCCCGCAAAGTGGCGCCGCGTCTGGGATTGAACAAAGCGGACAGTGAAACCGTCGAATGGCTGGTCCGATATCATCTGCTGATGTCCGACATGGCACAAAAGCGCGATATCGCAGAACCGAGCACCGTCCGAGATTTTGCCAAAGCGGTACAGACCGTCAAGCGGCTGGACCTGCTGTGCGTTCTGACAGTCTGTGACATCCGCGGCGTTGGGCCGACGACCTGGAACAACTGGAAAGCCGTATTGATCCGGGCGCTTTACCGTCAGACAAAACGCGGACTCGAAAACGGGCTGGAGGATCTGAACCGAGACAATCGTGGCGCAGAGGCGAAACGCGCGTTGCGCGAGGCGCTGTCCGACTGGAGCCACAAGGACCTGAAGACAGAAACGGGCCGCCACTATGACCCCTATTGGCAGGGATTGCATCTGACCGCACATGTCACGTTTGCAAAGATGCTGCGCAACATCGCGGAGGACGAGATAAAGATCGACCTGCATCCGGATGACGACCGGGATGCAACACGCGCCAGTTTCGTGATGGCCGATCATCCCGGCATCTTTGCCCGTCTTGCCGGCGCGTTGGCGCTGGTTGGGGCCAATGTCGTCGACGCGCGCAGCTACACCACAAAAGACGGATATATCACCGACGCCTTCTGGATTCAGGATTCCGAGGGCCAACCCTATGATGCATCCCGCCTGCCGCGTCTGCGCCAGATGATCGAGAAAACGCTGCGCGGCGAAGTTGTCGCGCGCGACGCCTTCAAGACCCGCGACAGGATCAAGAAGCGTGAAAAGGCGTTCAAGGTGCCGACCCATATCACCTTCGACAACGATGGGTCCGAGATTTACACGATCATCGAGGTCGACACCCGCGACCGCCCCGGCCTGCTCTATGATCTGGCCCGCGCTCTGGCCTCTGCCAACGTCTACATCGCCAACGCAGTCATCGCGACATATGGCGCACAGGTCGTGGATACCTTCTATGTCAAGGATATGTTCGGGCTGAAATACTATTCGGAATCCAAGCAGCGCAGTCTGGAAAAGCGCATCCGCACCGCAATCGCCGAAGGGGCCGAACGCGCCCAGGAGTAAGTGTGCCCAGGCAGGCCTCCTGACGCCGCATCGGAGTTCGTTTTGCGCGTTCGCCGATCTGCGTTTGACCGTCTTTCTGGTGGCGACGTTCCGGGGTCAAATCTTTCCAGGAACATTTGCTCCCATGTTGAAGCGGCGCGCCACAACAAGCGTTACAGCGCTTACTCCACAGACTTTCCAATTGCACCCGCTCGCGCCAACAGCTACCTCGTTTTGACAAAACCCAAAGGCGTCTTGCCATGAAACCTATTCGCTTGATGACAGGCTTTGTCACCGTCGGTCTGTGGACCTTGCTGAGCAGGGTTTTGGGATTTGTTCGCGATGCGATGATCCTGGGTTACCTCGGAACAGGCCCCCTCTACGAAGCTTATGTCGTTGCCTTCCGGCTGCCGAACATGTTTCGCCGCTTCTTTGCCGAGGGCGCCTTCAACATGGCCTTCGTTCCCATCTTTTCGAAGAAGCTGGAAGGACAGGAAGACCCGAACGGCTTTGCGTCAGATGCCTTCTCCGGGCTGGCCGCGATCCTGATCGGACTGACGGTTCTGGCAATGGCGACCATGCCGTGGCTGATCTACGCGCTGGCGTCAGGCTTTGCCGGTCAAGAGCAGTTTGGGCTGACAGTGGAGTTCGGGCGCATCGTCTTTCCTTACATTCTGTTCATATCGCTTGCGGCATTGCTTTCGGGCGTTCTCAATGCGTCCGGACGTTTCGCCGCGGCAGCGACAGCACCTGTCCTTCTGAACGTTCTGCTTGTCGCAGCCATGGCGACCGCGGCCTGGATGGGTGGCGACGTGGCCCGCACCTTGATTTGGGCAATTCCAGTGACCGGCGTCGCCCAGCTCGGGTTAGTATATGTTGCGGCCAGACGCGCCGGATTCAATATTCGCCTGAAACGACCCCGGTATACCCCGGATATGAGGCATCTCGTGCGCGTGGCCGTTCCTGCCGCTCTGGCCGGCGGCGTCGTCCAGATCAACTTGCTCGTCGGTCAGCAGGTCGCCAGTTATTTCGACAAGGCTGTGGGATGGCTCTATGCAGCGGACCGGCTCTATCAGCTGCCGTTGGGCGTGGTCGGCATTGCAATGGGCGTGGTTCTCTTGCCCGCCCTGTCGCGTTTTTTGAAGGCGGAGGATGCCGAGGGTTCCAAGGCAGCGTTGAGCCGCTCCGCAGAGATAGCGCTGACGTTGACCATACCGTCATCCGTGGCGCTTCTGGTGGTGCCTTTCCCGATTGTTTCCGTACTGTTCGAGCGTGGCGCCGCAACTGTCGATGACACCGCCGCCATAGCTGTCGCTGTATCCATTTACGCCGTCGGATTGCCTGCTTTTGTGCTTCAGAAAATCCTGCAGCCTGTGTTTTTCGCCCGCGAGGATACGGTCCGGCCATTTCGTTACGCGGTCGTGTCCATGATCGCCAACGCAGCCCTGGCTGTTGGCCTCGCACCTTTTATCGGATGGCTGGCACCTGCCATCGCCACGACATTGGCGGCGTGGTTAATGGTGGCGCTGCTAGGCGTCGGCGCTCAACGGTACGGGGATGTCATCCGCTTCGATGCACGCTTTCACAAACGCATCTGGCGGATTCTGATTGCGTCCGCGATCATGGGCGTCGTTCTTTGGATGTCAAACGTGGCTCTCAGCCCGTTCCTCGGCCTGCCGTGGTGGCGAGGTATCGCGCTTTGTATCTTGATAGGCATCGGGATCGTGACATTCTTCGGGATCGGGCAAATGATCGGCGCGCTACGGCTGAGTGAGTTCAAGTCGGTATTCCGACGGAACGGATAGGGTCTAATCCCGGCGCATAAGAGCGATCATTTGAGCCCATCCCCCCGGTACAAGCACAACAGACGCGCCAAGCCCGAACGCAAAACCGGCCAGATCGGCGACCCAGCCATTGTCCGTCTCGACGAAAATACCCCACACGAGTTGCAGCCCCATCAGCATCGCAATCAGGCTGAAGGCGCGCAATTGCTGCTGTCCGGTCGCACCCAGTTTTTGCCACAGCACAAACGTGTACCCGCCGATCAACCCATAAACATTGGGAAACGCGCCATAAAGCCAGATCGGATCATTCAGCAGCAGCGCATAGATCATTGCCCCAAAGATGCCTGCGCCAAAAAAAATCACCAAAAGAGCAATCTGCCCCATCACCTCGGACACCAGTTTGCCCATCGCCAGAAGGATGACAGCGGCAAACAGGGTCGACGTGAACGCGACGTGAACAAACGGATAGGTGACGAACCGGACGAGATGTTCCGGAAGCCAGCGATTGTTCTGGAGCATCCAGTCAAAAATATCGCTGGAAAAACCGTACTGCTGCACTGCCGCCAGCCGCCAGCCAATGGCATCCGGACCACCCACCCAGCCCCGCGCGCCCAGACTGAATGCGGCCTCTGGCAGAACGACGGCCAGAAACAGCAGCACGACAACGGGTGGCAGTGGATTGACGGGGGAGGGATCGTGATGTTCGGACACGGGTGCTCTTCCTTGACGATGGTTTACACCATGGGTAAGCCAGCGCACGACCTAATGCCAGACCGATCAGGAGCACCAGACATGCCCACCGCTTTTACCCCTCGCGTGTTTTCGGGGATTCAACCTTCCGGTGGACTGACACTTGGCAATTATCTGGGTGCGATTAAACGGTTCGTCCAGATGCAGGAAGAAGACTTCCAAACCATTTATTGCATGGTCGATCTGCATGCCATCACCGTCTGGCAGGATCCTGCCGATCTGGCCCGCAACACACGCGAATTGGCGGCGGGTTTCATCGCTTCAGGCATCAGCCCGGACAAATCGATCCTGATCAATCAAAGCCAGGTTCCGGAGCATGCCCAACTGGGTTGGATATTCTCCTGCGTCGCGCGCATGGGCTGGATGCAGCGCATGACACAGTTCAAGGACAAGGCTGGCAAGAACGCGCAGAATGTGTCCTTGGGTCTGTTCGCCTATCCTGCACTGATGGCGGCGGACATTCTTGTGTATCATGCAACCCATGTACCCGTCGGCGAAGATCAGAAACAGCATCTGGAACTGACCCGCGACATTGCTGCCAAATTCAACCACGACTACGGCGTGGATTTCTTTCCGCTGACAGAGCCGGTGATCGAAGGCGCGGCAACGCGCGTGATGTCATTGCGCGATGGCAGCAAGAAGATGTCAAAATCCGATCCGTCGGATGCATCGCGGATCAACATGACCGACGATGCCGACACCATCGCCAAGAAAATTCGCAAGGCCAAAACTGACCCCGATGCACTGCCCTCGGAAGTCGCCGGACTTGAAGGTCGACCCGAGGCGCGCAATCTGGTGAACATCTTTGCCGCACTCAGTGACCAGACCGTCGATCAGGTTCTGTCCGAAGTCGCAGGACAACAGTTTGGCACGTTCAAACCATTGCTGGCTGATCTGGCCGTCTCCAAACTGGGGCCCATTTCCAGCGAAATGGCACGGCTGATGGCAGACCCCGCGGAAATTGACCGGATTCTGGCCAAAGGCGCGCTTCAGGCCCGTGAAATCACGGTGCCTATATTGCAGAAGACTTACGAGATTGTCGGAATGGTGCGCTGATCTGATCCATCTGTGGGCGCCTGTGCCGCAAGCCGCGACACGGAATACAGAAGGCTCAGCCCCGAGATCAAGTTGTACAAACCGTCTATGAACGACCACTGCTTGCGCTGCTGGCTTACGAATTCTTCACGCAAGAGCTGCTTTTCGTGAAAACTGATCCGTCGCAGGGTCTGACGCGCGTTGTTGGTCGCGATCCATCCTGCCAGCCCGTAGGCCGTGCCAAAACAATACAATGAATTTGCCAGCGCCAGACTGATCGCAAAATCGCGCATCATGATGTCCTTCGCCTGGATCGCCGTCAGAAAGATGACCAGTCCCAGTGCCACGGTCATTGCCGATACAGTCAGAAGAACCAAAGTTTTTGGTATTCCCCAGTAGGGACGCACACGAAAGTACGGGTTTTGCTGATCTGGCGTGAAATGAATCCGGTATCCCACCCATGCCGCCAGCACACCGTACCAGACAAACATGATCACCTGGCCCATCGCGCTTTCGCTGAACAAAACCGCCAGAGGAACAGACGCTGCCACGGCAAAAATGATATAGGTGTAAAGACGACTGCTCATTTCGATGCGACCCTTTCAACGGACTCAGCCCAAGGCGAACTCTCGGCAGCAGACACAAAGTTTGCTAATGCTTGGTTAACCACGATTTTTTGTTAATTCCCGTTTTTGGCGAAAAAATGGCGGTCAGCGGACAACATCCGTCCTGTGGCGCACATTTCGGCTGCGTTGAGGCACATAGATTTCCCGGCCTTGGTACTTTCGCAATCTGCCGAAATCTTCCATTCTGGATGGGTAACAGAAAGGTTGCGACCATGCCTCAGACTTCACATCCCAGCGTCGGTCATGTTCACCTGAAAGTGGCAGATCTTGACCGTGCCATCGCGTTCTACAAGGACATCCTCGGTTTTGAATTAACGCAGAAATACGGCACCCAGGCTGCCTTTCTGGGCGCCGGCGGCTACCATCATCATATCGGCCTGAACACCTGGCATTCCAAAGGCGGCACACCACCGTCCGAGCATCACACCGGCCTCTATCATTCCGCGTTTCTGTATCCCGACCGCGCCAGCCTCGGGGCCGTGGTCAAGCGCGTGATCGACGCAGGCATCCCCATTGACGGGGCCGCAGATCACGGCGTCAGCGAAGCCATTTATCTGCGCGACCCCGACGGCAACGGTGTCGAAGTGTATCGCGACCGCGCCCCCGAAGACTGGCCCCGCGACGCAAAGGGCACACTTGCGATGGTAAATGCCCCTCTGGATTTGGCTGCGTTGCTGGCGGAAGCCACCCCCTGACCCTGTAGATGGACAATCGTACAAGGCTGGGTCAACGTAACCGCATGCAGAGGCACAGAGGCAAAGCATGAAAACAGGTTTTTTCTGGGATGAACGCTGCTTTTGGCATGCGGGCGGGAATTATGCCTTCATGCTTCCCGTTGGGGGGCTGGTGCAGCCAATGGCCACAGGTGGCCTGCCTGAAAACCCGGAAACGAAGCGGCGTCTCAAGAACCTGATCGACGTCACCGGCCTCGCACGCGAACTGGACATGCGCAGCGCGACGGCCGCAACAGCCGAGGATTTGTTGCGCGTCCATCCCGCCAGCTATCTCGATGCCTTCAAGGCACTGTCAGACGACAACGGCGGCGAGCTGGGCCGCAGAACGCCATTTGCAAAAGGCGGATACGAAATTGCCGCGCAATCTGCGGGCCTTGCTCTGGCGGCGGTGGATGCGGTTCTGAAGGGCGAAATGCGCAACGCCTACGCGCTCTCCCGGCCGCCCGGTCATCATTGCCTGCCGGATTTCCCGAACGGGTTCTGTCTGCTGGCCAACATTGCCATTGCGATCGAATCTGCACTTGCCAAAGGTTTGGCCAAACGCATCGTCGTATTGGACTGGGACGTACACCACGGCAACGGAACCGAAGCGATCTACTATGATCGCGACGATGTACTGACGATCTCCATCCACCAAGAGGGAAATTATCCGCTCGACACCGGCGCACTGGCTGATCAGGGCAAAGGGGCCGGTTTGGGGTATAACATCAACCTGCCATTGCCCGCCGGGGCCGGACACACGGCCTATATGCATGCGCTTGATGCGGTGATCCTGCCACGGATCGCTGCGTTCAAACCCGATCTGATCATCGTCGCCTGTGGATATGATGCCTCGGCGATTGATCCGCTTGCCCGGATGCAGGCGACTGCGGACACCTTTCGCCAGATGACACTGCGGGTCAAAGCTGCCGCAGAAGCCCTCTGCGACGGGCGTCTGGTACTGGTGCACGAAGGCGGCTATTCTGAGGTGTACGTACCGTTTTGCGGTCATGCCACGCTCGAGGCGCTCTCCGGCAGCACCATCACCGCGGCTGATCCCTTTGCCGAAACCTTCCGTGTGCGGCAGCCCGGTCCCCGCTTTGATGCTTTCCTGCTTTCAGAGATCGACCGCATGGCGGCAGACCTTCCCTTGTTGTGAGACCTTGATATGCCTGTTCCCAACCCTGCCGCTCTGGACTTCTTGCTGACCCGCAGGTCACGGCCTGCCAAGTCGCTGAAGTTGCCCGCTCCCACGGCCGACCAGTTGCTGCCACTGTTGACCGCAGCCGCGCGCACGCCCGATCACGGCAAACTCGAACCCTGGCGCTTTGTCGTCATCGAACAGGGTGCAATGCCACGGCTGGCGGAGGTCGTGCAGGCGTGCGGAACAGCATCCGGGCTCGACCCGGACACGATCGCCAAAGGGCGCAGCCAGTTTGATCAGGGGTTGCTGGCTGTGGCCGTGATCGAAGTACAGCGCCCGTCGGAAAAGATACCACCGCTGGAACAGACCTATTCGGCTGGGGCCGTCTGTCTGGCTCTGCTCAACGCCGCACTCGCTGCAGGCTGGGGCGCAAACTGGCTCACCGGCTGGCCCAGCCACGACAGAGGTTTCATGTCCGATGCTTTGGGTTTGGACAAACATGAACGCATCGCAGGCTTTATCCATATCGCCACCGAGACCACAGCGCCGCCGGAACGCCCCCGGCCCGATATTTCATCCCTCACGGAATGGGTCGCCCGGTGATCTTGCGCGCCTTTCTTCTGGCCCTTGGGCAATTGTCAGACGGTCGGTTCCGACGCGTGCTGCTGCTGGGTGTCGGGCTTGCACTGGCCCTGCTGATTGGCGCGTCTGCAGGTGTTGTGTGGCTGATCAGTGGCATGGTCGGGGACGATATGATGCTCCCGTTTATCGGCGAGGTGCGATGGCTGAACGATCTTCTAAGCTGGGGTTCCGCGCTGCTGTTGGCGGTACTGTCGATCTTTCTGATGATCCCGGTGTCCTCGGCCATCACGTCGATGTTCCTCGATACCGTGGCGCAGGCCGTAGAGGATACGCATTACCCGCAGTTGCCGCCCGCCACGCCTGTGCCCTTCGCCGACGCCCTGCGCGATACGATCAACTTTCTGGGTGTGCTGATCGCCGTAAACCTCATCGCGCTGATACTTTATCTCGTCTTTGCCCCGTTTGCGCCCATCATCTTCTGGGGTGTGAACGGCTTTCTGCTGGGACGGGAGTATTTCACGATGGCGGCAATCAGGCGTGTGGGGCGGGTTCAGGCAAAGGTGCTGCGCCGCCAGAACATGATCATGATATGGATCGCCGGAACGTTAATGGCGGTTCCGCTGACCATCCCGCTTTTGAACCTGGTGATACCTGTTATCGGGGCCGCGACCTTTACCCATCTGTTCCATTTGTCACAGGGGCGGGTCCCATACGGTCAAACCAGTCCAGATCGCGAACACTGATCACACCTGACAAGATGATACCGGAGAGAATCACCCACAGAACAAAGCTGATGGCGGTGGTAATCTTGGCCTTCTTGCCCAGATTGTGCACTTCAGGGGCGCCAGCATGTGTGCCGGGTACGATCTTGCCCAGATCGCCCTGAGTCTGAACTCGGATCGGCAAGACGATCAGAAAGGTCATCGACCAGATGACCGCAAAGAGAACCAGCGCGGACGTGATCCCCATCAGACCTGCTCCAACTCGACAAGGCACCCGTTGAAATCCTTGGGGTGCAGAAACAGCACGGGCTTTCCGTGCGCGCCTATCTTGGGTTCGCCGGTGCCAAGCACGCGCGCGCCAATGGCTGTCAGATGATCGCGCGCTGCGATGATATCATCGACTTCATAACAGATGTGGTGAATGCCGCCGGACGGGTTCTTGTCCAGAAATCCCTGGATCGGGCTGTTGTCTCCCAATGGATACAAAAGTTCGAACTTGGTGTTCGGCAATTCGATGAAGATCACCGTCACCCCGTGATCCGGTTCCGCCTGTGGCGCGCCAACCTTGGCACCCAGGGCGTTGCGGTATTGATCCGCTGCAGCGTCCAGGTCCGGAACGGCAATCGCGACGTGGTTCAGGCGGCCAATCATGGGTCAGTCTCCGAATGGGTAACGTGTGAGCGCGTTATGCGACTTTGACAACCGGCGTGCAAGTGACGCACCGCCGCAGCCATTTTGCAACTGCGCCATTAACCGCTTGTTAGCCATCTGCACGCCATGCTGATCCACACAGAACGAGTCACCCTTCAGGAGGGAAAGATGGACAAGACAGACCCCTTTTCAACGACGGTTCCCACACCAACGGCAAACCGGCCCTTGCTGGGTCTGACGGTCCTGGTGATCGAGGACAGCCGCTTCGCGTGCGAAGCAATGCGTCTGTTGTGCCTGCGCAGTGGTGCCCGAATCAGACGCGCAGACTGCCTGCGTTCCGCCCGCAGACATTTGCAGGTTTATCGCCCAACCGTGGTGATCATTGATCTCGGCCTTCCGGATGGCAACGGTGTGGACTTGATACAGGAACTGTCACGCGCAGAACCGCGTGTCGCTGTCGTTCTGGGCACGTCAGGCGATTCGGGTGGCGAAGACGCCGCAATGCTGGCAGGCGCTGACGGATTCCTGGCAAAACCGATCACCTCGCTGGCCGAATTCCAATACGCGGTCCTGTCCAATTTGCCCGCAGAACGGCAGCCACTGGGGCTGCGGTCGCTCACTGACGAAGAAATCCTGCCCGATAAAATGGCCTTTCAGGACGACATCGCACATATTGCGGACGTTCTGGATGATACACGTGATGGTCGGGCGCTGGACTATGTTGCACAATTCTTGTCTGGGGTTGCTCGCTCCGCCAAGGACTCTCCTCTGGAACAGGCCGCCGATGCCCTTGCGCGCAAGCGAGCCGCAGGAGAGCCGGCGGGATCGGAAACCGCTGAGCTGGCCGGCCTGATCCAGCAGCGCCTGACTCAAAAGATCGCGATCTAGTCGGCGAGCGCCGGGTCCGAAGCCACCCGCACCAACCGCGTCAGATCGCCCAGTTTTTCGATCTGCTGTCCGTTGCTGTCGAAATTTGATGGCGACAGCCATGTGTGAAAGGCTTCCTTGAGCGCGGGCCACTCGCTGTCGATTGCGGCAAACCATGCAGTGTCCCGGTTGTACCCTTTTACAATGCCCGCCTGACGGAAAATCCCTTCGTAACTAAATCCCAGGCGCTGTGCGCTGCGACGCGACGGAAGGTTCAGCGCATTGCATTTCCATTCATAGCGCCGGTACCCGTTTGAAAACGCCCATTCCATCATCAGGAACATCGCTTCTGTCGCGGCTCGTGTCCTTTGCAGCGCCGGGCTGTAATTGATGTGCCCGACTTCAATGGAGCCTGCCTCCGGGGCGATTCTCAAAAAGCTGGCCACACCCTGCCACGACCCGGTTTCGAGGTTCCGGATAGCGTAAAACAAATGCGCGCGGTCGGCCACAATATCGCGGACCCACCGATGGTATTGCGACGACGACGAAAATGGCCCGTAGGGGAGATAGTCCCAGACATGGTCGTGGCCTTCAAAAGACTGAAAGAGAACCGCCGCGTGATCCTGTGGCGTCAGAACGCGCAATTCACAGTACTGACCAGTAAGGGGCGCGCCATCTGGCACCGGCGGTGGTGTCCAGTTCGGGACGGCAATGCCCAAATTCGGGCCAAAGGAGTGTTCTGTGGACATGGCTGGACGTTATGATTGTGTCGAGGCTCGGGCAAGCCCGGAGTTTTCCGCGCCAAGATGGACAGAATCAGAATTCTTCAATGTTCAGAAAACCGGGATTCGCATTGATATTCAAAAGAACAGGGCGCACCCTGAGGAATGCGCCCTGCTCAAACAACTTGATAACCCGGTTCAGTCCTGCGGAATGACCCGCAGCGACAGTTCCATCAATTGATCGCTGGTTGGCTCCGACGGGGCCGACATCATCAGGTCTTCTGCGCGTTGGTTCATCGGAAACAGGATAACCTCACGGATGTTGCTTTCGTCCGCCAGCAGCATGACGATCCGGTCGATACCAGCCGCGCAGCCGCCGTGGGGCGGCGCCCCGTATTGAAAAGCGTTGACCATCCCGCCAAACCGCTTGCGCACCTCATCCTCGCCATAACCCGCGATTTCGAACGCCTTGAACATGATCTCCGGCTTGTGATTCCGGATCGCGCCGGAGACCAGCTCGTAGCCGTTGCACGCCAGGTCATACTGATAGCCGCGCACCGCCAGCGGATCACCCATCAGCGCCTCCATCCCGCCCTGCGGCATGGAAAACGGATTGTGCTCAAAGTCGATCTTGCCGGTTTCGGCATCCTGTTCATAAATCGGGAAATCCACGATCCAGGCAAAGGCAAAGCGGTTTTCGTCGGTCAGCCCCAGCTCGCTACCGATCACGTTGCGCGCGCGCCCGGCCACGGCCTCAAACGCCTTGGGCTTCCCGCCCAGAAAGAATGCGGCATCGCCGACACCCAGACCCAGCTGCTGGCGGATCGCCTCGGTGCGCTCCGGGCCGATGTTCTTGGCCAGAGGCCCCGCGGCTTCCATACCCTCGCCCTGATCGCGCCAGAAGATATATCCCATCCCCGGCAGACCTTCTTTCTGGGCAAAGGCGTTCATCCGGTCACAGAACTTGCGCGACCCGCCCGTTGGTGCGGGAATGGCACGTATCTCGGTCCCTTCCTGCTCCAGCAGCTTGGCAAAGATTGCAAAACCGGATCCCGCGAAATGCTCGCTCACGACCTGCATCTTGATCGGGTTGCGCAGGTCAGGCTTGTCTGATCCGTACCACAGCGCCGCATCCTTGTAGGAAATTTGCGGCCAGTCGTGATCCACAGGGCGGCCGCCGCCAAACTCTTCGAATATTCCGGCCAGAACAGGCTCTACCGTATCAAAAACGTCCTGCTGCGTGACAAAGGACATCTCCATATCCAGCTGGTAAAAATCCGTGGGCGAACGATCTGCACGCGGGTCTTCATCGCGAAAACAGGGTGCGATCTGGAAATATTTGTCAAATCCGCTGACCATCAGCAGTTGTTTGAACTGCTGCGGCGCTTGTGGCAGGGCGTAGAACTTGCCCGGATGCAGACGGCTGGGGACCAGAAAGTCGCGCGCGCCCTCTGGCGAGGACGCCGTAATGATCGGTGTCTGAAACTCGCGAAACCCCTTGTCCCACATGCGGCGCCGGATCGACGATACCACATCCGAGCGCAGCATCATGTTGGCCTGCATCTTGTCGCGCCGCAGATCGAGATAACGATACCGCAGGCGTGTCTCCTCAGGGTATTCCTGATCGCCAAACACCTGCAAGGGCAACTCCTTGGCCGCCCCCAAAACCTCGACATCGCGTACGAAAACTTCGATCTCACCAGTCGGGATCTTGGCATTGATCAGGCTGGCATCGCGCGCCTTCACTTCTCCGTCGATGCGGATGCACCATTCGGAACGAACCTTTTCGACCTCGGCAAACACCGGGCTGTCCGGGTCGCAGATCAGTTGCGTGACACCATAATGATCACGCAGGTCAATGAACAAGACGCCGCCATGATCGCGCACGCGGTGCACCCAGCCTGACAGGCGCACTGTCTGGCCAACGTTTTGGGCGGTCAATTCGGCGCAGGTTTGGCTGCGATAGGCGTGCATGAGGGGCTCCCCCGGTTTGGGTCAATGATCGCGGGCAGATACACCGCTCCAGCACCGGGAAGTCAAGGCGTCAATAGCCTCGCGCGGGGTCCACGACGTTCCTGAGAGGCTCGCCAAGCCGCCATCGGGCGAGATTTGCCAAAAACAGATCGAACGAGGCCGCGTCCCAGCCGTCAAAAACGCTGGAGCAATGTGGCGAGACAATCACATTGGGCATATCCCAAACGGGCGCGTCCGCAGGCAGAGGCTCCACCGGAAACACATCCAGCGCCGCCCCCCTGATGCCGCCTGTCCTCAGCGCGTTCAGACAGGCCGTATGGTCAATCACGCCGCCCCGCGACACGTCAACCAGAACCGCCCGGGGCGACATCGCCGCAAACGCCTCCGCATCAACCAGACCCCGCGTTGACGCCACCAGTGGCGTCGCCACCACGATGAAATCGGCCCGCCCCCACAGATTACGCAGCGCACTTGCCGGATGCACCTCATCCACATTCTCCATCGGTGCCACCTGCGTCCGCGTCCCAATCACAGTCATGCCGAAGGATTTCGCGCGCGCGGCCACTGCCTGCCCGGTCTGGCCCAAACCCACAATCAGTAACGTCCTGCCCGCCAGCGGCATCATCTGCCGTGTCGATTGCCAATGATGCCGTGACTTGTCCTTCGCCAGACCCGACAGATCGAGCGAGAAATACAGGAATGCGCCAAACGCGTATTCGGCCATCATCCCGGCGGCCACACCCGCAGAGTTGGTCACCGTCACATGCGCAGGATCCCAGACGCCAAGATGATCGACCCCGGATCCACCGACAGACACCCATGTCGGCCCACCCGCAGCCAGGACCGCATCGCGCGGATAGGGCTGCGACACGTCAAACCGTGTGGAGTAGAGGACATCGGGCCGCGTTTCCCGGATCAGCGCCGGAAGGCTCTCAAAGTCGTCGCACCCATGCGCCTCGATATCCGGAAATCGGGCCGTCAGACGCGCCAGCAATCCATCCAACCTGTTGGTATGTACAATGACACAAGTCTTTTCCGTCATTCGGGGGCTCTCGGATATGGACTCATTTTGAATGCGATCCTAGCGCCGCCCGCGCCACAGACCCTTAACCCATCGCATGAAACGTCCACCCTGGTCCTGAACCGCATCTTCCGCAGCCTCCCAGTTGTCCTGCAAGTCTTCCAGCGTCGGATCGATCCGCGAAATGCGAAACCGTCGCCACCGCGACCAGATGCCCCAGACCAATCCGAAAAACAGCGTCAGGATCACGATATTGACCCATGGAATACTCTTGGACGCTTCCGGGCCTTCAACCTGCCAGAGTGAAACCGCGTTGGGAAAGCTGGAAAAGAACTCGTTGCGCCAACCATAATGCTTGATCGCAAACCAGCGCGGATTTTCCTTGGTAGAGATGGCGTCATTCGCCTCGGTATAAAGGTTTGCCGTGTCGAACTTGAAATAAGGCGGCCAATGCCAGCCCGTATCCTCGTTTCTGTACACCATCGGCCGCCCATTGGCGCGGACAGTCTGAATGAACTGAACGTCGCGGTTATTGATATTGGTCGACTGGCTGTCCGGAGTGGACCAGAAAATGCGCGTCCAGTCCGTCAGCTCCTGACGCTCCTCATAGGTGTTCACAACCCGGACGATATCGACCTGCGGCAGGGTATAGTGGAAGAACCCCGCCACTATCGACCAGAACCCGATGATGAAAAACCACTTAACGTAAAACATGATCAGCCCCTTCTCAGGCGAAATTGGTCAGATAGATAATCAAGGCGACAAGACAGAGTGGCACGACATAGACCCCCAGAATCAGCTTTCGGCGCAATGATCCGTCATATTCTTCAAGTCCCTGGTGTACAAAACCATCGCGCTCACCGGGGCCTTGATCGCGGTCCCATTCCGCCTCGAGCTTTGCGCGCCGCACCGCGCGCGAATACAGCGACAGACAGATGTAGACCACCGTCAGAACCGCAAACCCGATCGCCATAAGCCGCAACGCACCAAGCATGGATCTTCTCCAATCTGTCACTCCACAGGCGGCATGGTCTTTGCCACTGATCTCACCTGATAGTCCGCTCAAACACTTCAAACGTCTGGCAATCGTCTCATATTCTTCCAACGTGCCCTGACGGGGCATATTTTGCCAGACGCCATCATAGGGTCTCGGGGCATCATGGTCCAGCAATCAGACCGCCCCACCCTGAAATCGACCCAATCGCCCGAACCGTGTTGAAAGTCGTAACAAAGACGCAGACACTGTCATCAGACGCATTCCTCACACAGGTCCGATCATGCCAGCGATTCATCTGCCAGTCTCTCCGTCGGTCACCCCGGAAAATGACCGCCCCGCACCTGAAAAACGCATTTCAGGCGACCCGCAATTCACGACCTGGAATCTCGAGGAACGCGACGGTCTCTACTGCGGCATCTGGCAGGCGACGCCCGGCAAATGGCACGTGGCCTATGACGAATGGGAATATTTCCGGCTGACCGAAGGGTACTCTATCCTGACACCCGATGGCGAAGGGCCAATTCATCTGCGCGCAGGCGACAGTCATATCATCCGACCGGGCTTCAAAGGCACTTGGGAAGTCATAGAGACAACGACCAAGGACTACGTGATCCGCCTCTGACATTCTCCGGGCTGGAAATATCCCCGCGCGGAGCGCATCACCAAAGCCCCTCTTCAGGGGCTTTGGGACATGTCGTGGCACCGTCAGGTGCCTCACTTCAACGTCTGGTTATCCGACGACGTTGAATTCCGGGCCATAGGGATAGCCGGTGATGTTCTCGTTGCCGTCTTCCGTAATCACCAGGATGTCATGCTCGCGGTATCCGCCCGCTCCGGGTTGCCCCGCGACCAGAGTCAGCATCGGCTCCATCGAAATCACCATTCCGGGCTC
>Ga0102812_10000644_pt1 | contig 24843 bp, 47 predicted proteins | sample ColrivemetaGS713_FD_79334 | JGI IMG/M metagenome (GOLD analysis project Ga0102812, IMG submission 79334) | Estuarine microbial communities from the Columbia River estuary - Flood tide ETM metaG S.713 | ecosystem: Environmental > Aquatic > Marine > Intertidal zone > Estuary | place: USA...
ACAGTTTCTTCTATTAGTTGTGTGAAAGTATCCATATCATTTTCTAATGGGTTGTGAACAGTATTACCGTCAATAGTTTTTAATTTTTCTATTAAAGTATTGTTAATATCTACATTATAAACTTGCATAATAATCTAATAATCCTTTATATCCGTTACAACTATTGTCTAAGTCTTTTACATATCTATAGTGTTCTGTTAGACAAGTACCAAAGTATTCACAACTACGACAAATTTCACTTACATTACTTTCTTTTTCTTTTTTAGTCCACTCTATATAATCATTCCAAGTATCAAGTTCTAGGAAATATTCTTTATCGTTCTTGTCAAACTCTAGTACTCCGTACTTACCGTTAGGAGTAATGTATATGTGGTTATCTGAAAACGCATTGTATTCTTTATTAAGGCTAGTTTGAATATTATCTTCATTTATAAATTGAAATTTCTTTGGTGTACTTGATTCAATCCATTTAATAACAAACTGTTCAAACTCTTTGTGTGTTACATTGTGTGCATTTGCTTGATTAATACTGTAGGGTTTTATTTCTACACTATCAACACTAGAACACATATTCAACATTGTAATCATTTCTTCAACGTCTTTGTTTATTACTTCAGGTGTTGCTAGTATTAGTACAGCAATAGGTACAGGACTTAACAACATATTTTTGTATACTAACTCACTCTTCTCTCTTGCTTCAAAGTCATAACTTACACTTAGATATACATCATCATCGTAGAATCCCTCGTGTATCATCGAGTAGTTTGTAATGATGTTTATTTCACCATCATAGTGTTTGCGTATTGTGTCTTTGAGTCCGTAAAAGTACTCTTTCTTTAGAGCACCTATTTCGCCTCCGTACAAATCAACATAATCTATTTTAGGAATATCTTTAAGCAGTGTATCTAATTGTTCAAGAGATATTTTCTTTTGATTCCCTAACTGTTCCGGAGTAAGGTAACAAAAGTCACAGCGGAAATTACAAAAATAGCTAGGATTAATAGAAATATTCATGCGGTAACCTTTTTATTTTATTTTTGAATGTGCGTTTAATTAAATTAAAGAAGTAAGGATTAAATGTAACAAATACGAACCACACTCTTTTGTCTGTTAATAATAAGTTTTGTAAAATTTCTTTTTCATTAGACGTTTGGATCCAATTAGGCAATAGCTGTAGATGAACGCCAAACATTTTTAGTTTAGTATACACCATAGAATATTTTGCCGGATCTGTAATACAAAATGTTACATATGGAATATCACCGGCTAAGAAATGTCCTTCGCAACTGCATATAGTATAATAGCCTTTGGTGTTTAGTTCTTTTACTATGTCCCAGATGCCAGCGTCAACATACTGTTTTAGATTATTATCAAACGGACTTTTCTCTGGGTAGTTGCAATCTGCCATTAGTATTCCTTCACATAAGGAGTCGGTATTAACTGTCCAGTCATGCCGTTAGCTTCGATAATATCTGCTGCAATAGATTTCATTGATAAGCAGTGTTCTTCAACTAAGTTATGCTCTTTAAGATCTTTAACTGTTTTTCTACATCCATTGCAAATTTGAAACATTGGACAAGTAAAACAACTTTCCTTTAGGTTGTTTAAATGTATGTCTTCTCTAAGTGGTGTAAAAAACTCTCCGGCCATCTCACGTTCAAAGTCTATTGCTTTGTCCATATCATCACCAAACGCACCACAACTATAATAGTCACCTTCTGGCTGTAGTGTTCTAATGCCTGCGTCACAATCTCTGTTAACTGGACAAATAGTAGCGTGTCCTTTTAACTTTTTCATCATTGTTTGCGTGTTATGTTCCCAGTCAGCAAGTCCTGCTCGCCATATGTCAACATAATGCTTGTACATCTTACCTTTAACATAAGGAGCAGATTGACTACCACTGGCCATAGCATAATTCACTTTACATACTACGTCCATCTTCTTTGCTAACTCAACTGTCTTAATAACAGTGTCTTCATTTTCTTCTACAATAACAGCAATAAAGCCCGGACGATATCCGCAATATTTTAAGACAGCATCACTGCACTTCCAAAAGTCTTCTTCAGTGAACTCAGTGAAATCACCTTTAAGCCTGCCGCCACCATATTGAAATGATGTTGCTATACCTACTCTTGGGTGTTGAAATACTTCTAGCCATTTCTCTGGTTTCTTATAAAACGGCCACAGGTTTGTAGTTAATGATATACTAGCTGGATAGTTATTCCTGTCAAGGAATTCAATTATATCCATATAATATTTAGGGTCCATCATTAACGGATCACCACCATTAACTATTATAGTTTGGGTGTCAGGATATCTATCTAGAAATCTAAATATCTTTAAAAGATCTAGTTGTGCTGTATTGTCGTTTTCAGTTATCTTTGAACTAGAACAAAACGTACATTTAAAATTACACAACTCTGTTGGTTTTACAATTAGGTCCATTCTACATTAAATCCAAAGTTACAAGCAATCCTTGTTTGGTCAGTAAAGTTTACTTTGTGTTCTACGTGTTCTTCTTGTGAAGCCATTACTAGTAGATCTTTTTTAGGTTGTATTATACCTGTTGGGGTATTATTAACTCTAAACATTAGCTCGCCGCCTTTAGTTACATCTGATAGATAATACATAAAGAATAGATTACATCCTTCAACTAAATCATTATGCCATTCCATACTAGGCTCGTCTGATTTATTCCAAAGGTTACTATATCCGTAGTCTAAAATAGTAGCAATTGGCTCAACATACGTTTTACCAATATACCTATGTGCTTGTGTTAAGTCGACAGATTTAGGTGTTTCCATATCAAACTTTGGATTTTTAATCCATTCGCCCAATGGTGGCAATTTAGATATAAGGTCTGTTACGTTAGTATCAACAATTTCAACATAGCCATATGTGCGTAGTTTGTCAAGCATTAACTTATATCCTTTAGGTTTTTTCTTACGATTTCTTCAATAGACTTCTTGTTATTGACCATTATTATATCTTGATCATATAATTGTCCATTAACAAGCATATTTAACCAGTTGTTTATTGGTTCAAACCAAGTCTTGGTTTTTATAGATTCGTATTGTTCCTTTAAAAATGTACTGGCCTGTTTGTCTGTTGGTACAAGAGGATCTAAAACACGTTGAGCTCTATTCATAAAAAACATTTCTTTCCAGTCTTCTACGGTATAACTATACGTTTCAATAACCGAGTACAAACTAGATCTATATTGGGTGATTATACTATTAGATACGTATTCAATATTACCTTCCTCATTCTCTGTTGTTCCGACTTCGGCAGTCTTAACTTTATACTTGTCTATATATTCTTTTTGAGCAAACTCACTGTCAGGTAATATTGTCATAATGTTCCTTGGGTGGAACCAAGAATTAAACTCTTGAAATAGATCCATTTCTTTATAAAAAACATCAAGGGTTGAACCAGGTAAACCTAAGATCAACTCAACTTTAATTTCTTTAACACCTTTGGCTTTATACTTTCTTGCTAAGGTTAAATTTTCTTCTAATGTAATGTCAGTACGTTTTATGTTTGTAAGAACAATGTCGTCTATAGATTGTAGAGCCATATTATAACTGTCTGACATAAAATTAGTTTCGTATAATGTATCTAATATTTTTTCTTTCTTTGCAACTTTAACTTTTGCTAGACCGTACATAAACACGTTATGCGGATAACCATAGGTATCTCGTAGGTCAGCTGCAATTCTTAGGACATCGTTGTCTCTGTCAAGTATGCCAAAGTTTGCATCTATAATGTCAATGTTGTCATATCCTAAAATAGATAGAATTTCTAATTCTTTTTTAATAACGTCTAATGATTTTCGACTTACTTTAGTACCTATGCCGCCGCCCCATTCACAGTATACACAACTATAAGGACATCCTCTTGTAGTTTCATAAAAGAACTCTGCAACAATCCCACGTCTTTCGGCAAACGCTTTAATGTTTAGTAAGTATTCAGTATTTGCTTCAATTGCAGATTTGCCTTCAAATCCAAACTTCATTTGTTTTACTGATGATTCGTATCCTCTCATTATCAAAAAAGGTATTTTGTCAGGGTCGACTATAGATCCGTGTTCTGTTAATTGTTCAAGGAAAGGCTTTAAGAAATATTCTCCGTGTCCAGTAGAATAACATATGTAATCAATATAAGGATGTTCGTTAAAAAATGTATCAGTGTACCCTTGTTGTGGTCCACCTTTAATAACAACTAGGTTTGGATTTATTGTCTTGAGTCTTTCAGCAACTAGATGACATAATCTAAAATTCCAAATATAGGTACTAATACATAGTATATCAGGATTGTGTTTGTCTATGTAGTTTACTAAAGAATCTAAAGTTTGATATTCTTCCCAATCTATTATTGGCTCTATCCAGTTGTGTTCTGGACAAACTGTTTTAAAGTTCATCCATCCAAGATCAGCATATGAGGATTTTGTAGACAACGGAGGGTTGAGCCAATAAATATTCATTGCTTTTTAAGTTATCCCGACTTCCAAAACATTTCGTGTTCTAGTTCTTTTGCAGGACTAATACATTCAGTAGTCTCCATTATTTGCATTAATGAATGTACACCTCTTTCTGCACAAATTGGTAGCATCTGACAGTCTTTACACACTGGGTTATTAAGTGCCCATTCTGTTTGACTTAAGAAGCCTTCTAAATAGTCTTCATATAGTCCGTCAAAGGTCCACTCTTTTTTAACTAAAAACTCGTCTTCAAAACTTAAAAATGCATCCATAACAAACGGAGTCATATAAAGTTTTCCTGCTTTATAAACTACGTCAAAGTCTTTACCTTCTTGCGGTAATAAGTCGTAAACATCTACTTTATCTTTGTATTTTTGTCTAGCACTTACCATATAATCTTTTAACTTCATTGTAGCATTAAAGAACGACAGACGATTCATTTCTAAACGCAAGTTTGTTCTTCCATGCGGTAATACTAGTCCGCAATCAAAGCCTTCCATAAGTGGAGAATGGTGTGTCTTTACAATTAGTTCTTCTGTTAAGTTTTTATTATGTTCTCTATCGTAAATAGAACTAGTTTCATAGTTAATTATAAGATATGTTTTTGTATGTGTCACATCAGGCATGTTGTCTAATGTAATTTTAATTCGTTCTTTAATCTTGTTGACATAACTTTCATTGTCAATATGATATGCTTCAAATGGTATTACAAATTTAACTAGGCCACCTTTTAGTAACCAGTTAAGTTTCTTGCCAAAGTCTACATAATTTTCTAACTTTGGATCTAAGAATGCACAATTAATTGCTGTCTTTAAAAACTTTGATGCAAGATTCTTTACTTCTATACTTGTTAATATTTGATCTCTATTAATACTTGTCATTAGATCAGTTGGACCAATTTGTAAGTTCATTGGTCGAAATTCGTTTTTATCAAAGTCGTCTATTAGATCTGAAATTTTATTCCAATCACTATCTGTTGGCCAACTATTGCCTTCCATATCAACTGTACAGCCTGTACAAGAAAACTGGCATCCGTTTGTTATTTCTAGTGTAAAGTCAATTAATTTTTTAACATTATCTTCGTTCATCATATTATCATTGCAGGTGTCTGCACTCCATCTTTTACTGCCCAGCCAATTACCATAGAAGTTCTAGGATTATCTCCAAAGTAAGGTTTAACTCGATGTATCATATAACCTGGGAATACAATTAACCTGTTTTGTTTAGGCAATATATTAATGCTATTCTCAGGATAGTCTGCAAAGGTTAATTGTTTATAAATTGTTAGTTCGCCACCGACCCAGTTATCTTCTGTATAGTCGCTGTTAATATAATATATTGCTGTTAAGAATCCTTTTTCACCTATATCATGATGCGGCTCATATAAGTGATTGCCTACCATAGTACTGTCATACTTGTATAAGCAGCCTTTCTGCATGTCATTTAATTCTAAATTATTAAAATCAATAGAGTTTTCAATACAGTAATTTAGGACTACATTAGATACTTGTTTATATAATAAGTCTTGAGCAGGTGTTAGATTTTTATGATCCTGGCCTTCAATAGTAGTATCAACAATTGATTCTGCAGATAATTGTTTAAGATGTTCGTCGTCAGAAATAAAGTCATCAATAACATGAACGGCTGTTGTCCAAAGATTTAATTTGTTATGCTTCATCTGATTCTCTTATCCAAAAGTCACCATGTCTACGAAACCCAAACTGTTGCATTAGTTCTCTATGATACGGTTCTCGAGGTATTCTTTCTTTGTTAATCTCTAAGTGTAAGTTATTTAACCAACCGCCACTTGGACAAATTATTTTTCTGTCACTAAACATTAGTATAACATCTCTCCACATCTTACGCAACCAGTTTCTTTGATTGCTATTAGATCGTTTTTCATGATAGTAACCTGGAACTTTTAGAGATCCAATTATAACTTCAGTTTCATAAGGGTATATAAGGGCAACGCCTTTTTCTATTTTATGAGGTTCGTCGCAGGTTATCCATTGTTCTTCGTCTTTGGCTGCAAGACAAGGAAATAATAAATCACCGTCTGTTTCAGGAGTTCCCCACCAAAGTAACATATGGCCTTGTTCGTTGCATATTCTAGGAACTCGAGGATGAGCTATTGGAATTTCGTCTAATTTGAAATCTATATTAGGCAGGCACTGCTTCAGCTGCAACACGTTGGCGGCGCTGCTGTATTCTAGCATCTTCGATATATCTGTGCGTAAGTTTGTAGACACACTCATCTAAAATCTCCTCCCTGTGTTTGTAATCGTGTTGCATAAAACATCCTAATGTACATCGATCAAAATACTCACAGGTTAAGCAATCATATTTTTCTAAAAACTTATGTTCAATCTCCGAGTTATCTGCAGATTGGATATTAGTATTGTACATTTGTTTATCGTTTGGTCCTTGAACTAAGTTTCCACACATACACATTGTATTATCTTGTAGAATTAACTTTGAACTACGGCAACTTATATAATTTTTATCACGTGTTATCCAAGATGCTATAGGATCAATTTTAGGATAGTCGTCTACAAATAATTTAAAAATATTATACATATCTTCATCACTGGGTGCTTGAAACTTTGCTGTTTCGTCAGGCATATAGTAATCGGCATATATGTAAAAGCCGTCATTGTATATTTGTCTTAAAAAGCTATCAGGATTGTTAAGCCAAAAGAAAATGTTTGGACGAGTTAGTAGAATACCTATTCCGTCTAAGTCTTCTTTGAAATAATAAAGATTCTTTTTATATATTTCAAAATTAGGTTTATTAAATCTTCCTGCTGGATCAAAACTTGTAAACAGGCTACTGTTAACTCCAAGTTTACGTGTTTCAACTAATAAGTTTTCAATTAAAGATAGTTTGCTTGTAACTAGATTAGTTACCCAGTTTAGGCCTACTTCGATATTATACTTTTCACCTAAGTCAACAATACCTTTAGCAAGTTTAATATAGTCATTGTTTAGAGTTTCGTCATATATAGCGTCAGCGAATATTTCGCCGCCCATAATGTTAAACACAACTTTTTTATTTCGTTCTGTTTGTAGGAACTTTTCAATTGGGATTAGTTTTTCTAGAACAGTGTCAACACCTACACGGTCGTTGTGGTCTTGCCAGCAAAACGAACATGATAAATTACAAAATTCAAATAAATGTACAGTATACTCTTGCTGACTATCTCTTTTATTAGCTAGTGCAATTTCATTGATCATTTTAACGTATACTTTTGTAATTCCCCAGTATTATCATCTACTTTTAATGTTCTTAAGTACGAGATACCTGTTGTTAAAATAGATCCTCTTAGGTCAAACGGTACATGGATTAAACCATGTGACTGTGCAATAATTTCATTCACAGCTGCTACATATTGATCGTTTGTTATTTCACCTGTTCTTATTGATTCACCGTAAGTCCAGCCTCTTGCTTCCCAAATTTTACTTACTTGGTCAGCAGTTAAACTGTTAAGCTCACTGTGACTTGACCTAGTTATTGCTAGTAACGCTGTGTCAACAAAACTACAAAGGCTTGTTAATTCGGCTGCACTAGTTTGTGAAATGTCTATTTTTGAGTCAACAGTAAAAGTACCAGGATGGTATGCTGACTCGTTAGGTCCGCTTGTTGATTCATCTCTATAAAACGAAGATCTAAATTTATCTAATTCTGGGAATGTTGTTCTAATATTTTCTAAACTAATATCTGTAGTGTATGTTGTTCCGCCAATAAGTGTTTGAATATCTTTGTCTAAAATATTGTAATCAATATGACGTCTTGTTTCTAAAATAACGTTTTCGTATTCTCTTTTAATAAACTTAGTTAATAATGTTTTTAGTTTGGCCTTCTTAGAAAAGTCTACATCGGCAAACGCTGATGCTAATAAAAATTCATATGATGGAGCAAAGTCTTTGCTTGAATAATCAAAAGCTGTTGCTGAAGCCCAAGCACCTTGTAATGCTGTAAATAATTCTGGTTCATCTTTTGTACTTGTAAGAGATGCAAACTTAAAAATATTCATCCAGTTTGTATAAGCACCAGCATCCATATTAGTTGTTGACTTTAACCAAGATGCTGCAATTTCAGCATACGCATCAGGATCTGCATATATTGTAATCTTACCAGTTAAATCTATTGTGTCGCTTATAAAGTCTGCCATAGTGCGGCCGTCGCCAATTAAATCACTAACTGTAGCTTCATAATTCAAACAATTGGGGTTTGTTTCAAGCTCTCCTGCTTCGTTGCTTGAAACTACAATAATTTTGCTTCCTGTTTCAATCCATAGGTGATCAATATGATCTATAAAAACATTATTGAATAAATGTAATTTCATTTTAGTTTGTCTCCTGTTCTACATATTTATTGTAGACTATTGTATCTGCTTCTACACATTTATTGTATTCTTGTGTGTCTACATGTCCACCTGCTATTGAACTTGTTAGTAAGAACATTGGATTGTTCTCATTTGCCCAATGTAAAAACAAATTGTTTCCTTTAAACATATAATCATTAAAATATTTTGAATAATATGTTGGCACACTGTCTATTTTTTCATAGAACTGATAAAAGTCTTCATATTTAAGTATGCTAACAAAATTTACTCCAGTTAAATCTGCTGTATCGTTTTCTTCGTGTTCACTTTTAACCCACTCTTTTAATTCGTCATCATCAATACAATACATATTAAATAATGGAAGTGAATCTAATTTTTGTATCCAACTATCTAGTTGCGGGCCAAGTGCTTCGAGCATTTCTGGATTCACAACTTCTTGTATTCCTTTGCGTTCTAACAGCAAAGAAATAGTAAGTTTCTCTAAACTAGGAAGGCTTACTAAAAAATTACTTTCTAAATAACAACGTACTAATTCTAGTGCATCATCGTCATTGTCAACTGTAATATCACAAGGAAGATCTAAGTTACTAATATAAACCAATAACTTCTCTTCTCTAATAGTTGATCCAGCATAATCAATTTCAAAGAATGTTTCTTTATCTACAAAATACTTTTTTAAATCTGTAATATCAATCGGTGCTGGTGTTTTAATAATACTCACTATCTTCTACCTCTTGAATTGTGACAACTACTGTGGCAACTACTGTGACAAACTGACTTAGTATAGTTTTGAGTATCAAGTCTGGCTGTATTATATCTGCTTTGTAAGGCCCCAAAGAATGTTTCTAGGTCGGCTACTTCTGGCTTATCACCTAGTTGTGCCATTCCTGTTATAGCACTTTCGTACGAACTACCTGACATATGCGAAACGTTTGTGCCATCGAACCCAGTATTACCTGCTCTAGTTCGATTACCGGAGCCTGTGCTAATAAGTAGTCTTGCTCTAATCTTTCTAATAGATGTATATCTTGCCGTTTCTGCAGCTAATGTGTAATAAATGTTTGTCTTTGTAATGAGATTGTTTGCCGGTGTAATATCACTACCATCAATTGCTATTGCTTTACCGCCTGCCGCGCCAAAGTCTGATGCTGTTGCTTCAGGGAAAGGTTTGTTAGATGCTGACCATACAATATTTGCGTTGGCTGTATCTACTACAAAATCAGCAAATCTATCTACAATGTTGTCTGCGTTAATTGGGTTAGTTAATGTTGCCATTTTTTATCTCTTAAAATCCTCTGTTATATTACATGTATTTAGCCTTTGGCTAGTTCTTTCATTAATAATTTAGGTGCAGGACATACATCACCTTCCCAAGCCAGTTGATGGCAATCGCCTCCGCAATACTTATAAACTGGACAATCGTAACATCTAGGATCTCTAGACAGCTCTTCAGCAATAATTCCACACCTTTTTGGTGCGTTTAATGATGTTGCAACGTCATCCATAACATGTCCCCACGCATCTGTAGGTGCAGAATTAGGACAACCTGCAATAGTACCGTCTGCATTAATTGTAAATAGTTTTTGTTCACAATCCCTACAAAATGTGCCTGCTTTAGTAAAGCCTTTTTCAAACTTAGCATACACATTTTCCATAAAGCCGTTATGAAACCAATGTCTAGCATCATGTTCTATCATTTGTTCGTGCATTTTTAAAAACCATTGTTGCATTTCTATGTTACTTGGAAACACTGTTAAGTTTTTAGTTGCTAGGCCATTTGATGTTACACGTTCAATATCCATTTCTTGCACACCTAACCCTTTTACATATTCTAAAAGTTTAATTGGTTCAATATTGACACAGTCTCTTGTTAAACTTACAAACAGTTTAATTGTACAACCTCTATCTAATAATAACTTAATATTATTTTCAAATAAATCTATTTGTTTTTGATTTTCAAATCTTATATTAGGATCCCATGATGTGCCTATCCTATTGTTTAATACCTTTTCAATAAACTCTAACTTTGCAGGAGTTAATTTGTGTACTAGATTGGTTGTTATACCATAACTAGCATCAGGCCAATGTTCTTGTGTAAGATTATAAAACTTCCACATGTCTTCTATTGGTGCTAGGAATGGCTCGCCACCGTGGTATTCAAAATGTGCTGTAGCATTAGGTTGATATTGCTTAACTCTATTGCACCAATCAGCAATACTTTCAGGATGAAAGTATATTTTACGTCCATTCTTGCCATTCGTGAAACAATGGTCACAATTGAGATTACATGTCTCAGTTGTTTTAATGTAAAACATTAAATCATTGCTTAATGGTGTACTCATTTATTGTCCTATAGAAAGTATAACTGAATCAGATTCATTAGTTGCTTGGTGAGGAGTATTTGCAGGTATCAGTACTTCTTGTCCTTCTTTGATTACAACTTTCTTATCGTCTATAATCATAGTTTTTTCTCCTTCGATACACTTAATAGTAACATCATAAGGATCTAAATGCAAGGGAAAACTTGGTGCTCCTTTGGGAGATATATAGCAATGTACTGTATTTGGCAGGTAGTCTAAATAATAGTCTTCCATACCTTCTACTTTGACTGTCTTTTCACTTTCAGCAATATAGAATTCAATCATGTCTAGTTCAATCTCGTGATCTAGATTATTTTCGTCAATTATATAGGCGGTTGAGCCTAAATGTAAAAAATCAAACTGCATATGTATATTTATAGACGGATAAGTACACATATGATAAAGATGATAAACTTACTTGTTAAATGGGGCGAGGAATATAACTATGTTATTTCTGAGTTGGGGAGAGAAGGGATATATATTACCAATTATTTCGGATACCCGTTATGTACGTATATAAATACAAACGATGATAAACATAGATCCATTTCAACAGACAATAGAAAATCTTAAAGCTCAAGGCAAGTATCGAGTCTTTAATGATATAGTGCGTGAACGAGGAGATTTTCCTGAAGCTATCTGGTACGGTCCTTACAACATTAAGAACATTGTAAACTGGTGTAGTAATGACTATCTTGGAATGGGACAGCACAAAGTTGTCATCGACGCAATGCATACCGCTTTAGACCAAACAGGAAGTGGGTCGGGCGGTACACGTAACATTGGCGGCACTAGCCATTATCACGTAGCTCTTGAACATGAATTAGCAAAGTTACATAACAAACCTTCTTCATTATTATTTACAAGTGCTTATGTAGCCAATGAGTGGGCACTGATTTCTCTAAGCAAAATCGTTCCAAATATATGCTTTCTTTCAGATAGCAAAAACCATGCTTCGCTAATACAAGGTATACTACATAGCAAAGCTGAAAAACGTATTTGGACACATAACGATATGAGTGATCTAGAAAAGAAATTGCAGGAAGTTACCGCATTAGGACTTACACCTTGTATAGTTTTTGAATCCGTGTATAGCATGGATGGCGATGTCTCCCCAATTACTAGTGTCTGCGACCTTGCTGAACGTTACGGAGCGATGACCTATATAGATGAAGTACATGCTGTTGGCTTGTACGGAGAAACTGGCGCAGGATATTGCGAAAAAATAGGGGAAGACAGGGTTGATATAATCAACGGTACGTTAGGTAAGGCTTTTGGATGTCAAGGTGGTTATATAGCCGGTGACGGGATTGTCATAGACGCGATCCGCAGTGTAGCCAGTGGGTTTATTTTTACCACATCAATGTCTCCGGTACTATGTGCTGGAGCCCTTGCATCTATAAAGTATCTTAAAGACCATAATGATCTTAGAGACGAACACCAATTAGCCGCAAAGAAACTTAAAAAGAAATTAGAAAGACAAGAAATTGAGGTACACCAAGACGCCTGTACCCATATTATTCCAGTCATGATTCGAGACGCTGTGAAATGTAAAACACTCAGCGACGAATTATTAAATGAGCATGGGATATACATTCAACCTATTAATTACCCAACGGTTGAAGTAGGCACGGAGAGGCTTCGCATCGCACCTACTCCGTTACACACAGATGCAATGATGAGTGACTTAGCTGTTGCTCTTAGAAAGGTGATTTATGGATAGATTGAAAAAATATCTTTGGATGGGACTCGGCTTCCTATCATTAGGAATGGCATATGTCGGAGTAGTTGTACCCGGTATTCCGTTCAGCATTTTCTTAGTACTTGCAGCATATTGTTTTGCGAAAAGTTCTCCTAGAATGCACAAGTGGTTATACAATCACAAATACTTTGGTCCGTTTTTAACAAACTGGACGCAGAAAAAAGTATTTCCAACCCGAGGGAAGTATGCTATGGTTCTAGTAATGGCCTCATCGCTTATATTCTTTTGGTTTACTACTTATAATGTTGCAGCTGTAGCATGGACAGGTGGTACAATGGCGTTGGTTGCTATTTGGGCTTGGAGATATCCAGGAACTGTTGCAGAGCAGGAACGCAGAGTAAAAGCAGGCGAGAAGATTGCTTGGCTAAAGTAAATGAAACTAGATTTACACGGTGTAAGACACTACGAAGTAGACCATAAAGTAGAAAATTTTATTCTAATGAATCAAAAGATGTTACCGCTTACAATTATTTGCGGTAACAGTCAACCTATGATCGACTTAGTTCAAACCGTGATTAAAAGAATAGACTGTAAAGAAGTAGTAATGGATCTTTACGGTGTAATAGTTATTAGAAGAATCTAATTACAAATATGCTTCCCAACTAGGGTGAGCAATTTGCATATCTAATTGCTTTCGCTTATTAACTAGTTCGTAATAATCAGGCGCATATGGAGTTTTAATAGGCTTCATATGCGTTTTGTTACCTTTGCGTGAGTTACACGGTCCACATGCCGCTACAATATTTGTCCAAGACGTTCTACCACCTTTTGATATAGGCACTACGTGATCTAATGTTAAATTGTGTTTGGTATAAGGTGTGTTACAGTATTGGCAAGTATATAAGTCTCGGACGTATAAATGTATTTTAGAAAAACGAGGCTTTTGCCGTCGTCGTTGCATATCCTTTAACATAATAACCGCAGGTACTCGTGTTTCCCAGCTCTCACTACGTACCATCCAATCATCGTACCATTCTAATACTGTAACTTTATCTAGCCATAGATATGTAATGGCTTCTTTCCATTGTATGGCCGATAGGGGTAGATATGATACTGGTTGAGCGTCTGCATTGAGTAGAAGTGTGTGCGCCACAGATAGTTCCTCTTTACTATAAAAGTATTTATTTTAGAGTGGCTGGTCTGGTGCTGTGTATGGATACATGTTAGTTCCGCTTGAAATTATACATGCAACTTCGCCATTGTCCAAAGTGATTATAAAGTTATCACCATCAGGGTGTAACCATACTGTAACATTTCCTGTGAGTATAGCACCTGAGACATGCTTTGCTACACCTTTGCCTACTACTAACGGCTTTGTACCAAACTTGATAACTATTTTTAACATTGGTTCAAAGTCATCACACATGTGTACAAATGCTGTTTCAGATTTTCCTTCTGCGGATGCCGTATTTGATCCTAGAAAAGCCAGCATTAGAACTAATGCCATTATTGTTAATTTAATCCAAGCCTGCATGTGAGCTCCCTTGTGTTACATAGATCAAGAATCTTTCCGCATATATTTTATCAAGAATGCGTTGTAGATCTAAATGTTTTAATGTGCCGGGTTTGTAGTTAGACTGTTGTTGTTTGACACTTTGAATAGTAGTTACTGAATTAGACATGACATGCCCCTTCCAATAGTATTTATTTGGTTAGATGTAGTTGTCCATAACCGACTGGCTTACAGTTTCAATTGCTTTCATCCATTGTTCAGTTGACGACCAGTCATATATTAATCCATAGTCTGCTTGTGCTATCATCCAACCATTAGGCTGTGCTATTTCTTTTTCTAATTGATCTGGGCCCCATGCAGATACTCCTGCAAATGTTCTCCATAGGCTAGGTTGATTACCCATTGCAATCTTTTCTAGCATTACAGTATCACTACTTATTGATAAGCCTTGTGGTAACTGTAATGTATTTTGACTATACCAATCATCTGAGTGTAATATCTGAAGTGCTTGTTGATTAACAGGGCCACCTGTGAAACACATATGTCCGTGATCAAACAGAATACCTTTTTGTGACATAATCTCAGCAACACTAAAGTTAGAACGTTTGTTTAATATAACGCCCAATGAACCCTTATGTTCATGTTGATAGATATACACAACTGACTTTGCGAATAAGCCTTGGGTAAGACTAGGATGAGAAACTAATACTTTTCCTTGTAGATTCATCTGTTAGGACCAATCAGGTAACGGGCCGCCATATTTTTGGCCTTTAATCTTTTTTCCTCCGACTTTAACTCGAGAGTTTTTAGACTTTCCAAGTTTATGACTTTTCTTACCTTCTCTACGTCTAAAGCCTTGTGACTTACAAGATGCTAAATTACTTGCACCTAGTTTACTGTTAGGCTTAGAGCTTTTGCATAGTTTACGACTTGCTTTTTCTTCGACATCAAGGTCGATATCTGTAAATTCACTTAGTTTCATAAAAGTATTTATCTGTATTTGTCTGCAGGATTGTCGTAATGATCGTGTTCATGTTGTTCGCATAACCGGAATGTAAGTGCTTTCCTTGGACCTTTTGTTGTATTAATATTAACTTCTCCGGTCTTCTCATGAAATTCAATCTTTGTTATTGTTGCTGGCTCATTATTTTGACCAACAAGAATTATTTGCCCTAATTCTAAGTTCAGGCTGATGTTACGTAATGTCATAGGAATCTCCTCTTAGCGAACTGCTTAAAAGTATTTATATTAGTGGAGACCCCGCTGCGCGGTTCTATTGAATGCGGTACTTATGGTTAAATAGACTTATGCGTTATGTCATATACCCTAGCGATAGACTACCCTTTAGGCCACAATGGGTTTTACTAGATACATTGTCCGATCAAATTATGCTTCGGTGTAGTGACCTCCTTGTCCTTAGGAGCACTTGTGATAAATTCAACATCGCATGGCAAAAGGAACAACAGTCGTCCAAATCCCATTGACATCTTGTCCTAAATGTATTATACTAGTTGTAACTTAATATAAAGCCCTTAGTAATAAGGAGGAGAGTTAGTTATGACAGAAGTATTAAATGTATTAGTAGGCATAGTTGTTTTCACACTTATGTTTTTATTTGTTTATCTAGGAGCAGTAGTTTCAGAGGAACATAAACAGAAGAGACGTATTCCGTTAATATGGGAATCTGATCATCCTTGGCTGATAAAGATAAACAATTTTTTTAACAAGAACAATGTAAAGGACGATGTTTAATGACGTCTAATAAGTCTATCATTACTACTATAGTTACTGTTACTACTATTATTAGCCTCAGTGCTTGCTCCACTATGGAAAACAATCACTACGCCAAACCGCTCATTGAGCCTATCATTGGCAATGGGAATCATGTTGGCTATGCCCCTCATGATCCCTGTATCAGATGTGGAGAAGGTTGGATTTTCATTCCAAATTCTGCCCAAGATTCCAAAAATGCTCGCCAAAAATGGTTAGAAGAAATGGAAGCCAGAGGTTTTGATACAAAAGGGGACATACAATAAGTCGTTGAAAACCTTAGAGTTTCTTCCATTGCTAAGTCCTTGATTCTAAAGCATTATTACTGACAACTTCGAGTGGTTCGAGGTTATATATGTTTCCAATATATTCTCACTTTTGGATAAAGTCAATCATTCTTTTGGTAAATTAGGGGTTGACTTCTTACCTCTTAGAGGCTATACTGTATATATATTAAACAATAAGGCAGAGGGCAAAAATATGTATTACATTTATAACACGGACACATCACGCATTGAATCAAACCCAACTCGTGGTAAACAATACTTGAAGGCACAATATAAAACATTGGGCGCGGCAAAGGCGGCAATGACTAGAATGCACAAAAAGTTTGAAGCAGAACGTTTTCAACTTTTGGCTTCAAAGTATAGTTTCGAACGTGATAGAGATGAAGCGAAAGCAGAAAACTCTCCACTATATACTTGTGGGATTGCAGAAGCAGAACATTATCACAAGAGCATTGAGAAGACTGTAACCAAGACTGGCATTTGCCCAGGTACAGGTAAGCAGATAACTCATACCGCTTCAGTGAACGAGTCACACTATATGAGTCCATTGAGTGAATCATATTGGTCAATGTAAATTGGTAAAAAATAAAAATTCTTTGAAAGGAAAATAACGCTATGAGCAAGACTACATTATATAAAGACTTAGATCAAATTAAAGATGAAAGGTCTGAACATCAAAAGCAGGTTGACGAATTTGTTGCCAACGGAGGCAAGATTACTTATTGTGAACCGTTTGCTAGAACAGACCAGGAAGACATTGCATATACCCACGGTTGGGGCAAGAAAAAGAAAAAGGCTACACCAGCCAAAAAAGGTTGACTTTATACCTCTTAGAGGTTATACTGTATATAACAGTTAGGCATTAAACAAAAGGCAAAATATTATGGCATATGTATCACAAGAAATGAAAAAAGAGTTAGCACCAGGCATCAAAGCCGTGTTAAAAAAGTATAACATGAAGGGCTCAATCGGAGTCCGACATCATTCAACATTGGTTGTCAACATTCAGTCAGGGGCTATTGACTTTTCCGGTAACTACACCCACGGTGACAACTATATTCAAGTCAACGAGTATTGGATTGACGATCACTATGCCAAAAATACAACGGCACGTGACTTCCTTAACGAATTGGTAGCGGCTATGAAAGGCCCAAATTACTTTAACGATGATGATGCAATGACTGATTACTTCTGTCGTTCACACTATACTGATATCAATGTCGGTAAGTGGAACAAGCCTTATGTCTATCAGCCAAAAGCGGCTAAGACAATCAAAGTTCCAAAAAATATTAAAACAAAATTCACAGCAGTATCTACTGTTGAGGATCTAGCAAGAATGAACCAAGATCAACGAAGCATCTTTGTTCAAGAATTAGTAGAGAGGTTTCCAAATTTAGGAGACTCTTTAATGACTTCAATTGGCTTCGAACTTATGTCTAAGGAGGCAAACTAAAATGGCGACAGTAACAAAAAAATTCCACAGTGATGCAGGTCACGGGTGGTTGGCAGTAAAGATTCACGAACTAAAGATGTTAGGCATTGAAACTGAAATATCACCCTACTCTTATGTTCGAGGTGGTACCGCATATCTTGAAGAAGATAGTGATGCACAAAAATTCATTAATGCAATGCAAGTGAAAGGCATTGAAGTAATGGTCGATGAAGGTCCGTCGAGAGACAGAAGCCCAATTCGTTCAATGAAGTCATACGACTCGGCAGACATCTAATGTTTACCGCTGACATGGCTTGGCTATTCTTTGCCTACTTGGTAGGCAGTGTGGCAACAGGGATAATGGTTTATCAATCTACTCATACTAAGACAATTGAAAAGACCATTGATAATTTAATCTTAAAAGGATATCTCAAAACTCGTAAGAAGGAAGGAGAAGTTGAGATTCTAAAATATAACGAGGAATAAAAATGAGTATGAAAATAGAAGAAATGATTGAACTGGACGTTGACAGCAGGATGGCTTTTTTTAGAAAAGATATTGACAATCCGTATACCGTGAATGGGTTTACTGGAACTTGGCAAATATCAGACTATAGAAAGATACCAGAAGTATTAATTGGTTATCTACAATTAAAGTTTGGTCAATTAAGAATGAGAAGAATTCCAATTGACGACATTAACGAAGCACTCAACGAGCTATGGGAAGGTCCGGGTTCATTAGAACACATCTTTAGAGCCCAAGCTGAACTACACCACTCAGGCAAGGATGTTAAATTCACAGCATCTGATATGGCCAGTATTGGTGTTAAGAAGTTTGATGAGGAAGATGTTGCTCCAGTTAAGTCAACTGATCCAGAAGGTATGGGGCAAGTTCCGTTATCGAATTGGGGTTAGATTTTGGAAGATTAGAGGTTGACTTTATACCTCTATGAGGCTATACTATATAAACAATGTAAGAAAAAGCCGTAGGAGGGCAAACTATGACAAATCTAGTAACCAAAGCAACTGAACTCGTTTACCAAATGGATAACGATCAATTGAATCAACTTGTAGAGGCTGTGAAGTTAAAACGAACCCATTTGTCGCGTCAAGCGGTAAGAGGATTTAATGTAAACGACTCAGTGAAGTTTACATCACGTGATGGCAGAACTTATACAGGAACTGTTCGCAAAGTGAACCGAAAGTATATTGTAGTCGATACCGCTCAAGGCGGCTACCGTGTTCCAGCAACTATGCTGACACCAGTTAGCGAAACTGCTTAATGGGACCGTTCAATGAAATGAGACAGTTGAGCCGCAGAGGTGCGGTTCTTCAACTTCTCCAAAAAGACGACCTAAGCGAATGGGCTCGCAACTATTGGGGCAGGGTATACGACACTATTGCATTAGAAGAAGATCGTTATAATGCTAGGGTGGCAGTAACCTTTAAAAATATAAAACCTGGAGGGGTACAATATGAGTAAGACAGGACAATGGATATTTGAGATGCAGGAAGATTCGTGTGACATGACTCTAGCAGAGTTTGTTGAGAAGCACGGTGAAAGCCAAGCCGTTGTATGGCACGAAGTTCAAAATGAAATGAACGGTGATGTACCTGATCCAGAAGGATACTGGGGTCATCACGAAATGGAGATGGACGACGGTGCCTAAGTATAAGGAATCATTCTTCAAGCCTGACTTTACCTTCAACAGAGAACTGTTCGAGGGTCTAGTTTGGCAAGAACCAAATTCGAAGGGCGATGGCCATTATGCTGTCGAACTTCACCCCAAGGGCTTCCAATGTGAATGTCCTGGCTTTACCTTTCGTGGTAAATGTAAACACTCTCAAATCGTAAACGATAGAATCAAGGAGGCCGTAGATGGCGAAGTCCCCGAATACTACACCTATTAATGGATATTCAGCAAGTTTCACCTACAAGTATAAAGGTTGGACAGCCCCAGAAATCTATCAAGACTTAACGGACGAACGGACGACACCAGAAGAACCCGTTCAGACCGTGTCTGTTGAAGTAGCCAATGAACTAGCATGGTATGACTTTGTAGAATCTGAATTCATCCAAGATATGTTGACATATCCTGAAGCTGAGGCTATAATTAGTAAAATAATGAAGCAAGGAGAAGGCAATGATTAAAGCGATTATGTTTATGGCAATTGGTGCCGTAGGTGCATATCTTTATATGAACCCCGGCGATGTTGACGGCGCAACTCAAATGCTCAAACAGGGTATCAATCAAGGTGCCTCTGTAATACAGGAAGCAACCAATGATTAAAATTGAAGATATTATTCCAGGCCAAAGTTATGCCTGTAAATTTAAGGCAACGAATGTGGCATTAGATGAGTTAGGTAGACCCTTTCCAAATCTTAGTGATCAGCCTTACGGTAAACAAGGCGACTATGAAGGGTTTGGTGTTTTAACCAAAAGAGATACTGAGCAGAAGCTGGTCGAACTATTCTGTCAGAAGAGTAAGAAAGAATTCGTATGCACCTATGAGAACATATGGGACATCGATGAGGTTGTCTGGGTAGACGATGATAACTTCGAGATAGCCAAAAAAGGTTGACTTCTAGTCAGTCTGAGGTTATACTGTATAAACAATGAAAGATTATTTCGATCATTGATTTTAATAAACTTTAATAAAGGAGTCCGAAATGGCATTTACAAAAATTAAAACTAACCAAAAAGCATTCTTAGAAACATACCTAAGAGGCACAGGCAAATCATTGACTGCGGCAGATGCCAAAGCAAGATTTGGTATCCAACAGTTACCAGCAAGAATGAGTGAGCTCAAAGCTGCAGGTCTTAACGTCAAAACTGACGTGGCGACTACTGGTAAGACTAGATACGCAATCACTTCAAGAGATGTGACAGGTTCTAGAGCAAAAATGTTTACTGCTTAATTCTAGTAGAACGTATTGAGACAGGTCCTTCGGGGCCTGTTCTCTTGACTGCTTTTGGCAAATCTGAGGTTGACTCTAGCCCCTGCTGAGGCTATAATGTATATAACAAAACATTAAAGCTGGAGGGCTATATGAAAAACAAAACTACACTTGAATTCTTCTGGGACAAAGAAGACAACTTCACAGAATATACCTATAACAACCAAGACTTCTACGAGATGAATCTAGAGCGTTTTAGATACTTGGTAATCAGCTGTGATTATATTGATAACAATCCGTTCTATGGATGTATTGATAGGACTACACTTGACATCATTAATCAAGAAGCATTTGATAAACTATCTAGCATGGAATATGATGATCTCTACGACATGAAAGAAGAACACGGTTGGGACTGGATAGGTGATGACTTTGAACATATGTGTGAATACTTCAATTTCGTATGCGGTCATCTAGGCACTCATACCTACAGAACACAGGTAATGAACGACCATGAATACCTTGAGGTAGAGATGTGGGCAATACCAGAACAGTATCTAAACAATCCACTTGCCAAACAGGCATACATAGAAGGTGTAGATGCTGCTTAGTTTTGGCACATTAGAGGTTGACATTTTATCTCTTAGAGGCTATACTATATAAACAATGAAGGCAAATAAGGTTTATTACAAATGGCTAAGAAACAGACAACTCGAAGACCACAGGCTCCAAAGCCTAGAAATTGGGTAGCCAAACAGGTAAGAGATCTTGATGGCCCTTATAGACCCAAAGTTGAAAGAGACCGAACCAAGGTTGCCCGTAAACCAAAATACCCTAGGAGTTATGAAGATGAATGACATAGTAGACAGAGCTGAATTATTTGCAAGGGCGGCTCACGGTGCAATTGGCCAGATAAGAAAATACACTGGCGAAGCCTATGTGACTCATCCTATCAGGGTAATGGGTTTGGTTAAAACGGTTCTTAAAGACCCAGATGCATTGGCGGCGGCCTTATTACATGATGTAATCGAGGATACCGAACTCACTAAAGAAGACATCTTAACTGAGTTTGGTCCAGGGGTTGCAGAGATGGTTGTGGCCTTAAGTGACCCACCAAAAGTAGAAGGTGGTCCGAACAGGAAGGCAAGAAAGGCTCTAGACAGAGATAGGTTGAGTAAGGCATCTGCTTCAGTTCAAACTATCAAAGTCGCAGACATGATTGATAACACTGAAAGCATTGTAGCACATGACCCAAAGTTTGCTAAGATATATTTAGAAGAGAAAAGATTATTGTTAGATGTTCTTACCAAGGCTGATGCCGGGTTGGTTCATGTGGCTCGCAATCAAATAACCATTAGGAGGTAAATGGTATGGATATTAAACAGGTTAAATTCAATAAGAGGGATTATGGTCCTGATCATATTACAATAGACTTTGGCAAGTATGAACTGAGTGTGATTACAGGCAAGGGTGCCTATGGTGGCTCAGAAGGTATGTATGAAATTGCTATCTTTGAAGACGGTGATTTTGTAAGATTGCCTGGTTTTGGGTTCCTCGACGACGATGTTATAGGTTACTTGTCTAGCCAACGTGTAAATGGAATGATAAAGAAGATGTTTGCTATTACAGGAAATGATCCTGTTTTGGTAAAATAAAGGCTTGACTATTCAGGGCTTTGACCTTATACTTAATATATAAACTGAAACATTGTAAAGAGGGAATCCACAATGGCACATACATTTTTTGAAAATAATTCAAACTATATCGTAAGAGAAGAGCGAACAGTAGATCAGTTCACTGTAGAGATTGGCTTTGCTCCAGACGATACCCAATTGGATCTGTTGTTTGATACAGATGCAGACTACTATCCAGAGCTGATAGAGAACTTAGAGTCAGGCTTTTGGCAACATATGATCTGTCGTATCCAAGCCAAGTATGACGACAAGGTAATGGGTGAAGCATATCTAGGATCTGTTGTAGCAGAAGATGGCGCAACTTGGTCAGCTGAAAACCCAGATCAAGTAAACGATCTAGTTGATGACGCCGTAGACGAAGCACGAACAGAAGCCGTTCGTATGTTAGAGATCTTAAAACAAGACTTTTTGGTATAAGAGGAGAACTGTAATGGCTTATTGGACTCACACTGTCGACCCTATTGGCGTTTTCGTTGAGAAGGAAGTAGGCAATTATTTTGAATACTCAATCAACAATGACCCAATGAGCTGGTGTGAAGACTTTCCACACAAGATATGGGTAGGTGATGTGATCGGACAAGGCTACCGTTATGGCATAGTCAAGAAGACTGTGGCCTATATTGCTGTGGACGAAGATGAGTTTGGACTGCCTGTGCTGGAAAAGTGGCAGTTGAAAAAGAATACAGAATATGTTCAAACTGCTTGACTTTATACCTCTTAGAGGCTATACTGTATAAACAATGAAGGCAATGACGCAGACATTTATTTTAGGAGGGCAATATGCCAAACTGGTGTAACAATTCAATCGATATAAACGGACCTACAGACAAGATCAAAGACTTATTTGACGCTGCTGGTCAAGACGAATCAGGTCTACTACAGGCAATGGTTCCTATGCCACAAGAACTCAACGATACTGTATCACCAAGTGATGGTGCCAACTGGTATGAATGGCGTGTAGAGAACTGGGGTACCAAGTGGGATGTCTCACTGGAAGGACTAGACATTACAGACAATGGTGATGGAACTAGTGTGATAAGTGGTTGGTTCGACTCAGCCTGGGCTCCACCAATTGATGCCTATAACACATTCCTAGAGAACAACGAAGACTGTTCAATCTCAGCACTATACGAAGAAGGCGGCATGGACTTTGCTGGCATCTATGAAGATGGTGAAGACGAATACCTAGAAGGCATATCAGACCTTGCTCGAAACGTAGTAAGAGACGGATCAAGTGGTGATGAACTGTATGATCGTTTAGACAGTCACTTGGATCTTACTGAAAGTCGAGCTGAATACATAGAAGAAGAACTAGAGGAAGAAAACGCCTAATGAACGCAAAATTACCCCCAAATGGCCCACCCTATGACATAGACGACGAAACTCGAGGGTTCCTAGAGAGTGTGCTGACTATTAGTGCAGGTGTAGCCGATCTACAGCATGATGATGAATGCAGAGATGACATATACACTCTATTAGATGAAGTAGCTGATCGATTCCTTATTGAGAAGCATCACATTGAATTTGAGCCAGATGAAACTCCTATCATAGGTGATCGCAATCAAAGAATCCCCCTATACGGTGTTCAGTTTAGAACCACAGAGAAGCCTAACCTTACACTAGTACCTAATGAACCAGAAGATGATCGCACCAACATAGTTGACATACTCACACATAAAAGTTCAAAGGAAGAGCCTGAAGGGCCCAGCGGTAACGCCTAATAGCCGCGAAGCGGTTGTAAAAACAATTTGTGATCACTTAATGATGACACATACGGTCTTAAATATTGCATGACAAAGAACGTGACCTATTATAGAATCTACGATCACACTGATCAGAACATACTAGCGAGTGGTATTCCCACACTTGAACAGGCCAATGAAGTTCTACACTTCTTAAAGCTGGACACACCTGCTAACACTATTGAAATTGAATCATACACCAAACTAGTCACAGGACTGGGCAGAGATCCTGACTTACACTAAATGTCTAATGAATTCGCATATAACTATCAAGACGACCCTTGTGATGACATAACGCTGATGTGCGGCAATTGGGAACTGTGGTTAACCTATATAAAGCAGTCTGACTAGAACACTTACACTATATAGAACAACCTATTCTTAAAGGCCCCGCTGCATGACCACCCACCTGTGGCCCCGCTGCGCTCTCACACGTATATAAGGATAGAACCTACATAGAACTCGCATACTCGTTCATATACTTCGCTAGAACGCTCGTATATAATAGAGGGGTTAAACTGTGCGTAAGACTTCTTATACACGACTGTAGAACTACCTTGGTTAGCTGCAGTGCTAGAGTCTATACAGAGTGACTATAAGGGTTAGAAGAGTGAAAAGT
>Ga0102812_10000645_pt1 | contig 24838 bp, 15 predicted proteins | sample ColrivemetaGS713_FD_79334 | JGI IMG/M metagenome (GOLD analysis project Ga0102812, IMG submission 79334) | Estuarine microbial communities from the Columbia River estuary - Flood tide ETM metaG S.713 | ecosystem: Environmental > Aquatic > Marine > Intertidal zone > Estuary | place: USA...
ATCACCGGTATGCTAAAAGGGCTCCGGGGCACCACTCTCCACCATTTCTGCTGCGACCACTTCCCCTGCCCTACCACCAGCGTTACTTTTGAAGCCGGCCGACACGATGACCCACTCTCTACCCGCCGCGCCATCGCAGCGCTCATCAATTTACTTCGCTCCGTAGGCAGCGTTTACTCCGAAGATGTAGAAAATCGCCACGATGATATATTAATGGATTACAGCAAAGGCCTCCCCAAGGTAGCAGAGCTCATCGAAGTGCATCCTGTAAAAAAAGAAGACCTTTTCCAAATGGAGCCAGGGTTCAAAAATTTCCAACCCATCCAAAAAGGACAATTACTCGCCAAAGACAAGAATGGCCCCATCTACGCGGGCTATGATTGCCATATCCTCATGCCCCTCTACCAACACCAGGGGGAAGATGGTTTTTTCCTTATTCAGGTAATCGAATAAGGTCAGGATTGATAGCGTAGAACAATTAAACGATTGACCACAAAATCAATCCTTCCTGTACGAGGTACTTGGCATAGGGTATAAAGACTAGGTTTAACCAAAGTCAATCCATCTCCCCTTCAATTCAACACCCCTTGCCCTTGCTCATGTTAGTTCCCTAACTATCCTGACCAGCATTGCGCAAATCCAGCTGGTCTCCCGACCAGCGTTTACTCGTCGCGCCGTTACAAATCAGGCCTATTTTCCAACACCCCTAGCCCAAACAAGGCAAAATCATACTTCACCGGATCCTCCAGATCCAGCCGGCGGAGGTTGTCCGTCAATTCCACGACGGTCTTCCAATCACTTTGCGGGCGGGTAATCAACCCCAGGCGGCGAGCAACTCGCTCCACGTGCACATCCAGCGGCATCATCAACTGGGCGGGGCGAATACGTTGCCACAAACCAAAATCTACCCCCCGCTCGTCCTTTCGTACCATCCAACGTAGAAACATATTCAATCGCTTGCAAGCGGAGTTGCGTGCGGGAGTAGCAATGTGCTTGCGCGTACGCTGAGGCGCATCCTCCAGACTAAAGAATAGTTCATGAAAGCCGCGCAGGGCCGCCTCCGTCGTTACCGCGTCTGGCGTCATAAAACGAGCGAAGGCGTCTTCCAACGAATCGTGCTGACGGTAATACCATTGCAGGAACTCCAGGAAATAAAGCGTATCCGTATATTGAAAAGTACGATGCTTGAAGTCCGCAAAACGCGCGCGATCTTCCTCCGTATGATGAACGATAAAATCGTAGGGCGCGCCGTCCATCAGCTCAATCAGTCGCACAGCATTATTGATAATCGTTTTCCGCTGCCCCCAAGCCAGGATCGAAACCCAAAACCCCATGATCTCCTGATCCTGCAATAGCGAGAACTGGTGCGGAATAGATACCGGATCAGCAGGGATAAAACCAGGTTCGTTGAAGCGGTCTACTTGTTCATCAAGATAGGCTTTGAGATTTTGGGGCATAATAATTCCTTTGAAGCAAAGGTAATAATCCAATCCCAATCCCCGCCAGCACATATACAATGGCAGCCAGATAAGTCTGACTAATGACCTCCAACACCACCAGCAATAGCAACCAAGTATACCAGCAAAAGAATTGATTTTGGGCAAAGGTAAGGAGGTTCTCAAAGTCACCAACCCGGAATAAATAGCCAATATATTAGCTATTTTAGTCAAAAATTATTGTTTCAGCTAAATATGAATAAATATAGTCTTTCAAAAACCCCTCAAGATCTATTAACGCTTACCGCAGACCGCCACCGTAGATTACGCAAAAAAAAGAAATTCACCCAAAAAGCACTGGCAGAACGCTCGGGCGTTTCTTTGGGAAGCCTAAAGCGCTTTGAACAGAACGGTCAGATTTCTTTTGAAAACCTCCTGAAGCTGGCTCAGATCCTTGGCCAGCTTGACGCCTTCGAACATTTGTTTTCTATCAATGACCAAACAAAGGAAGTCGAACAACTCTTTAGCAAAAAAGCCAGAGGACTATGAAAAACGCTGACCAGCTTACTGCTCTCCCAGACTAATCACTTCAAATTCCGTCCGGCGATTCAGTTTACGGCCTTCGGGGGTATCATTTTCAGCGATGGACTGGCTTTCGCCGAAACCTTTATAACTCAGGCGTTCCGCAGAAATTCCTTGCTTAATCAAATAAGCATACACTGCCTTCGCCCGCGCTTCGCTCAACACCTGGTTGGCAGCAGTATCCCCCACATTATCCGTATGGCCGTTGATCCTGATGTTCAGCTTGGGATGATCTTCCAACAACTGCACCAAGCGATTCAGCTCCATTTCTGACATGGAGAGTAACTCTGCGGAGCCAGATACAAACAGTACATTCTTCAACACAATGGGTTGCTCACCGTTTGCCGATAATTCTTCTGGAACTCGCTGCAATGGAATGGACAATTCGTAGGGCTTATCCCTGCCGAAGGCCCATGCTAGTTCGAAACGATCAGAATAAAAGAGATAACCCTCCCGGCTAGCTTCAAAGGCATAATTCTCGCCCATAGGCAGCACAATCAGGAAGGTGCCGTCGTCCAGGGTTTTCACTTGAGCGAAGGTGGTGGTCTTACCCTCCGCGGTAATCAGCACATCAGCGCTTTCGATAGCGTCATTCGTCTCTCCATCTACCACGCGGCCTTCTACGTAGGTAACGGATTGAGGGCGAGCTTCTTCGTACAGATCAAATTGATAAATATCCAGGTCTAGAGGTTTTCCTTCTTTCGTATTCTGATCCGTAGTGTAATAGGCCTTTTTACCATCCAGGCTCACTACGAGTGTGCCTTCTCCCGAAGAAGTATTGATGGGATAACCAATGTTTTTAGGTTCGCCCCATGATCCGTCAACTTGCATATGGGTGATAAAGATGTCGAAATCACCGAGTCCCGGGTGCGTATCGGAGGCAAAGTAGAGCGTCTGCCCATCGGCGTGAAGGAAGGGCGACTGTTCATTGCCTTCCGTATTGATAGTTGCGCCCAGGTTTTCAGGGGCTCCAAATCGTCCGTCCAGGCCTCTTTTACAGCGCCAGATATCACTGCCGCCAAATCCGCCGGGGCGGGTGCTGGTGAAATACAGGTAATCTCCGTTGGCCGAAAGGCTGGGCTGGGTATCCCAATGCGCACTATTGATGGGCTGGGCAGCATGGCGTAGGTTGCCCCATTGTCCTTTTTCCCGCCGGGCGTAGTACAAGTCGCAACTTCCGTAACTATCCGGCCAGTTGCAACCCGTGAAATAAAGCAAACGCCCATCGGCGGACATGCTTTGCGCACCCTCGTTTTCCAGGGTATTGACTCCGGTCAGGGCCTCCCCCTTCGTCCAGGTGCCGTCTTCCTTTAGTTCACTATAGTAAAAATCCTCCCTTCCCGTATAATTCACGGTATACACCAGGTAGCGGCCATCTGCCGAGAAGGCTGGCAGATATTCCTTCCCCAATGTATTGATAGACGGCCCCATAGACTCGGGCGAAAAAGGCACCGGGTTGCGACGCAATTCCGACGCAACTTCTGCATTTTTGAGGTATTTCTCTACGCGTTCCCGGTACCGGTCGCGGTCATCCGCTTGCGCCAAATAAGCTTTGTGATGCACCACCGCTTCCTCGTACTTCTCCAGATCGTACTCTACCAAACCTAGTTGGTAGATCAACCTTGGCTTGTAATCCATGGACATAGCCAAAACGGCTTCCAGGTCTTTCTCCGCTAGCGCAAGGTCATTGCTACTGAAATACATATCTCCTCGCAAGATCAAGGCATCAATGGCTTTGGGTTCCCGCTCCAGAAGGGTGTGCAGCGTAGCAATAGCGCCATCAAACTGCTGCCGACGTGCTAAGGCTTCGGCCTCCTCCATCAGTTTCCGGGAACGTTTGTCTAATTTCTCACTGGTAACATAATCCTGCGCCTGGAGTTGGGTACCCAGCAAAAAAGTAAAGAAAACACTAATGATGAAAATTAATCGAGACATTTGGGTTAGATTAGTTCTACTGTAGCTTTGCTGTGCAAACAACGTTTTATGTCCTACACAAAGTTTATTTTCGCAGGATATCTTTTGAGTGTGCTGCAAATTAGCTGGACTTTTGGCAAAGTCCGTAAAGGGACACAGGCCGCTTCGCGCCCTTTTGGTAGAGGGTATAGAGATGGAAAGACCAATGTTCATTAATTTCCAACCTCCAACCAATAAGGCGATGTTGGAAATTTTAAAGGGCCCATTTCTCTCTTGGATAATCGAAGTTCTTATACCGCTGGAGACTACAAGGAGCGAGTAGTTTTGATTAGAGGTTTTCATAAATATTAAAGCTCTTTGTAGTCCTTACAATACCGTACGAAACTCCTTTAAGCATGACGGATCACCCATCTTCCGCTACTATCCTAAGGTCTTGGCAAGCCAATAGCAAGAGCTGGATAAGCACCATTGACAAAAACGAGATCGCGTCACGGCAAGTGGCCACCAATGCGGCCATCGTAGCAGCCATCCTCCAACATGACCCACAGCGAGTACTTGATGTCGGCTGCGGAGAGGGCTGGTTGAGTCGTGCGATCTACACACCAGAGCGTATCGTGATCGGTATTGATGGCGTAGAAAGTCTTGTGAAAAACGCCATTGAAAAAGGTGGGGGGCCACAATACGCCTGTTTTGATTACGAGGCTATCCGGCAAGGACGACTTCCTGACTGGGCCGCTTTTGATCTTGTGATCTTTAATTTTGCCTTATTCGAAGATGAACCCACCTTCGCCCTTCTTGCACAATTGAAGCAAATGCTTTCGCCTAATGGCCACCTGCTCATTCAGACCATTGGTCTCTCTGAGCAGGAAACCTCTGCCTGGCGAACGGAAGACTGGCGGAGTATGAAAACCAACTACCCAGCGCCCTTTCCCTGGTATTACCGCTCCCGTGATGACTGGGAGGAGGAGTTAAGTCAAAATGGTTGGGAGATCAGGGCCTTCACAAGTGTACTCCACCCAGAAAACGGGCAGCTGTTGTCGTGGATTATTGAGTGTGGAAGGCGTAGCCTGTAGCGCGGGCTGCTGCTCCGTAGGGCAGGGTTTCATACCCTGCACGAAGGAGCAGCAGACAGCCCGGTGCCTTTTACACAACCCCAAGGCATGGCCCCAAAAACAAGTGGTCTGTCAAACATGAAAATGATGTTTGACAGACCACAATAGTAGGTAAAGACTCAGAAAGACAGCGTATGCTACACCATCCCAGCCAATAATTCAGCTGCGCGCTTAGAACCTTCTTCAGCGGCCTGCTTCCAGCTTTCTTTAAAGCCTTTTTTTCCACTTTTTTGCATGGCAATACCACGGTGAAGTAGGATTTCTGCCTGGATTGGGTTTCCATCACGAGGAGGAAGCTCCATTGACTCATTGAAACACTTGATGGCTTCGTCCATTTTACCATCAGCGCTGAGGGCACGTCCTTTATCGAAAGCTACTTGCCGACGGAAGATAAATTGCGGATGATCCTCTAACAATGGACGCGTCAGGAAAAAGTTAAAAGAAGCAATTGCCTTACTATTCTCTCCCATTTCCATCAAGCATCTGCCTTTACGGTGCAAAGCTTCCAGGTAAACATTATGATGAGGCATAGAATGCTTCATGCTGTGCGTCAGGTCATCAAGCGCAGCCGTCCAATTCTCTTGGTCAATGTATACTCTTGCTCTGCCGAGGTAACCATCAGGTCGCTTACTGTCGGCATCAATACTCGCCGCGTAATCGGCCATTGCTTTGTCGGTATTTCCTTGCAGGTAATGAACAAACCCTCTGCGTTCCAAGGCTTGGGCGTGGCGAGGAAAACGCTTGATTGCTAAAGAAAGCCTTTCCAGGGCAGCATCTAATTTACCGTCTACAATAAGCTCTCGGCCTTCCCGGAAAGCTTGCACGGTGGTTTTGTCACTATTAGGCTCAATACACTGGTAGTCCTTCAATTCGCCATCCAGTACCTTCCACATATTCACATCTCCTGCAATAGAAAATTCGGCAGCTTTCCTTAACATGTGGAGGGTATTCGTCCACATCTTTTCCGAGCTATTGAATTTCTCCCGAGGGACCGTCATAGAACACGTCTCTTCGTTCAGTAATTCACTGGCATCTCGATAACGAACTTCGTTTTTGTAGCGCGTTTCCAAAAGGTGTGCAATAACCTTCGTCGCCTGCTGAATACTGCGGGTATTCGCAAACTCTAATCTACCCAGAATAATGACCGTGTACTCCATGACCCCTGCTGCTATTTATAAGTTACTTGTTTTATCCAAAATTTGGCTAGCTACATCACCTCTTTTACTGATAAGGGTAGCCACCAAGAGGTTGCTCAGACTAACATCGTAGCCCAAACAAACCCACATAATGTTTTCCGTATCAGTAAATACCCGCGTATTAATTCCAGGAGGGAGGAGGATTTTAGTAAGAAAATCTACTAATCTTATATAATGCGCAACTTAGCAACGTCAATAGGTAATGAGAAACTCCCTGCTTTTTCGACAATACGTCTGCACTGGCAAATTTATTCAAAAAAATCGAATCTACAAAATTTTAATCTGGTTGTAACCAAACCTTGCACCCTTCGGTGCAATTTGTACATATATCTATTTGGTCACGTCCGGCAAAAAGCTGGCGACGGAACTGCTGATAAGGAACTCCCTGCCAGATCTCCCGAAAAGAATTTTCTTTGAGGTTTCCCAGGTGGTGCTCGGCATCTTTATCAAAACAACAAGGCACGACCAGTCCATCCCAGGTGATCACTGCACCGTGCCACAATTTCCAACAATGGTTATGCAACGATGCTTTTGGTTCAAAGCGACCATCTGGTAGCTGTCGGTACCTGCGCAGTCCTTCCGAGGTCGGCAAAAGCGGATTGCCGAATTCGTAGTCATATACCTGAGCCGTTTTAAAGGAAAGGGCATCAACCCCTAAATCCTCTGCCATTTGCCTGATTTCCACTACCTGATGCTCATTGGGTTTTACCACCAAAAATTGCAGCACAATATGAGGGGTAGAGGAATTCAGCTGTTTCTTCCACTTTACGACATTTCTAATCCCCTGCAATACCACTTCTAACTTTCCTTCTTTGCGGTATTGTTCATACACTTCCTGGGTAGTGCCGTCAACGGAGACGATGAGCCGATCTAGCCCTGACTGGATTGTCTTCTCAGCATTGGCTTCATTTAGAAAATGCCCGTTGGTTGAAGTAATCGTGTACACGTTGCGGTCACGGGCATGGCTAACCATGTCCAGAAAAGCAGGATTGATATAAGGCTCCCCTTGAAAATAAAAAATGAGGTACAGCAAATGATCCGCAAGATCATCGAGGGTGGTTCGAAAAAAATCGGCTTTCAGGTTACCTGTAGGTCGGCTAAACTGACGCAGTCCGCTCGGGCACTCTGGGCACCTTAGATTACAGGCCGTTGTCGGTTCAAAATTGATGGTAAATGGTAGTCCCCACTGGCGCGGTTTTCCAGTCCAGCGACTAAGGTAGTAACTGAAGATGATGAGTAGCGCATTCCAAATTTTGTGCCACCGTAGTTTCTTAATAAAATTGATAGTATCGGACCAGACGATGCGCTGCATAAAATTAGTTAGAATCCTCCTCGTAAGAAACCTTTACTCGCTCGTTAATATTCAGCACTTTCACCTCCGTACGGCGGTTCAGAAGGTGCTCGGCATCACTACAATTAACACCCTCCTCACAATGATTACGCAACTGTGTTTCGCCGTACCCTACCGTTCGGATACGGTTGGCGGCGATACCTCGTTGAATGAGGAATTCTTTGGCAGACTGGGCCCTTCGTAGCGACAGATCAAGATTGTACTCATCCGTACCTCGGCTATCCGTATGAGCACCTAGCTCAATTTGCATGCTGGGGTAGATATTCATCAGTTGTGCTAAGGCTTCTAAATCCTGAGCAGCGCCTTTGCGAATTGCTGATTTATTAAAATCGTAATAGATGTTTTCCAAAACGATGATCGTCCCTTCTTTTATCGGCTCCCTGAGGATCGCGTCGGAGGTAGGATGAATCATTAAATCTGCACTCAGGGAACGGCTACCACGCAGGCGAACCGTCGTCACCCGGGTTGCTCCTGATTCGTAACCGGGCTTGGCTCCTTCCAGGATGTAATCACAGCCAATCGGCAAGCAAATCTCATAATTACCACCGATATTACTGCGGTAAGTACTCACCGTATTGTCGCACAAGTTAGTTAGCTTAATGGTTGCACTGGGGATCGCAATTTGGAATCGATCCGAACGAACCGTACCTGAAAGAATGATGCAATTGGTGGGTTCCAGCAGGAAATCTAAAGGCTGATCAGGCCCTAGTTCATCCGTCTTAAAAAGCAGCTCCTGGGTAAAGTAATCTGGTTTGGAGATGAGCAGAAGGTATTCTTTGTCTGGTTGCAATTGCAAAACGGCCTCTCCTTCACGGTCCGTAACAGCTAAGGGGCTCCCCAGGTTTTCGTCCTTTTTCCTGATCATTTTCATGACCATTTCTCCGTCTTTACTTTCGCTAGGAACCAGTTCCAGATCGTAAGCAGCTTCATCATTGATAATACCGTCCTTATTGACTTCAAAAAGGCGGATAGCCGCGCCAATCATCCGGCGGCTGGTCGTTTTATCTGTTACCGTTACCACGCCGCTCAAAACGGCCATTGGGCGAATCCCTTGCATTCCCAAAGGTGCCTGAAACATATAGACATCATCCTGGCCAAAGCCACCTTCCCGAGCGGAAGAAAAATAGCCGCTGCGGCCATCGGGTAAGATCACCAACCCCAAATCATCTGACGAAGAGTTAAAAGGAGCGCCCATATTGAAGACCTGCCCCCATTTGCGGCCAGACATATCAATCATATAAAGGTCCAGGTCTTTGCGACCACCTCCATTGTGCCCGTCAGAAGAGAAAAAGAGGGTACCACTTTGGTGAAAAAATGGAAAGACATCATTGCCACTGGAATTCACTTCAGGGCCTAAATTGATGGGCTCCGACCATTGCCCGTTTTCCCATTCAACAACGTACAAGTCCATCCCTCCGTAGCCATTTGGACGGTCAGAAGAGAAGAAAAGTTTTTGCTCATCGTGGGAAATTGCGGGGTGAACGCTGCGGTATTCATCACTATTAAAAGGAAGCTCTTTAATGTTTTCCCAATCAAACAAACCTCTGGTTGCTTCGTAGATTTTTTCCACCGAACGCCCTTTTCCATCCGAACGGCGAACACCATTGCGAGAATTGGTTCGAGTAAAGAAAATACGATCACCGGAAGGGCTGAAGGAAACCGGCCCCTCGTGATAGGCAGAGTTGAGTTCTGTAGAAAAAGATTCCGGCTTACCGGGCATCCCATTGGGATCCAGCTCTGCATAAAACAATTCAAAGAAGGTCTGTCCTGTCTTTGGGTCAACCGGGCCATTTTTGTAACGAGAGACAAAAACCAACCCATTCTCATAAACTGCCGGACAAAACTCCAAGCCCTCGGTATTTACCGGGCTGGTGTTAAAAATACGAACCTCCTGCCCGGTGTGAGAATACTCCGAAACAGGTTGAGCATGCACCATGACTGTGATGGTCAGCCATAATAAAACCAGCCCTATTAGGTTCTTTTTTTTCATCGTTTTCTAAATGCTATCTATCACCTGCTTTAAAAAAATCTTGGACTCAGAATCTCACCACTCCGTGATCGACCACCTATCCCGTAGCGGACGACCGCTTCCATGGAGCCGCTGGAGTAATTCTTTAGTTCGGAGAGGGTGTAATCATAAGACAGTCCAAACATAAATTGGTCACTGAATTGCATTCCTAAAAGAATAGCCGCCGACTCCCCAATACCCGATACGCTTGAACCTCCTAAGCGGTAAGATACGCCACTATATACGGTTTCACTAAAAATAAAGTTTAAATTAATGTCACCATCGAAAGGTGCGCCTGCTACGTACTTTAGCAAAAACTGAGGTTGCATCTGTAATTTTTCGCCCAAACTAATCAAAGTACCTGCCATCAAATAGTAATGGGGAACCTCTCTGGAGATCACCGTTCCTTCATCCGCAAAGTCAATGTTATTGGTCAATAATCGAGGAGCACTAAAGCCTACGTAAAAACTTTGGTTACTGTAGTAAATGCCCGCCCCAAAATTGGGGAGCGCTTTACTTTGCTTACCCGTTGGAATAGAGGGATCGCCTTCTCGGGGTTGGGTGGATATTGTTTCATCAAAATTCACTTGCAGCATCCGTACCGAACTGGATAAACCAATGCCCATCCGGCCACCACGCCCCAGATTAAAGCGGTAACAGTAAGAGACATCCGCCGTCAGGCGTTCTGTCGCTCCAATGCTATGACGTGAAATATTAGCACCTAACCCAATCCCTGATGCCGTCAGCGGCATATTGAAAGTTAGTAGCTGCGACTGGGGAGCACCTTCCAGACCCAACCATTGCTGTCGAACCAGGGCCGTGAAGGTAGGCGTCTCCTGCATCCCCGCATAAGCAGGATTAAAGCCCAGCTTATGGTACATAAACTGGGTAAATTGTTCGTCCTGCTGAGCCAGCAAAACACAGCTGCTGCTTAGGACAAGGAGTATGGCAAAGTATAGTTTGCGCATCTTTTTTAAATTTTGCTGATCAGTAGGAAAATAAATTTCCACCTGATCATTTTTTCGATCCTCTTGGTGCAGCTAAATGCTGCACCAAGAGGCGTTTTTGGGAATTACTATCGCTGAATCATCACATAACCAGCGGTGGGTTCACTACCATCGCCCAGGTCAACAACATAAAAATAGGTATCCACCGGGAGCTCTTCTCCAGAGTAAGTACCATCCCAACTGCTATCGTAAGGTGTCCCTGAACGGTAAACCTCGTCTCCCCAACGGTTGAAGATAATCACTTGGCTCTGCGGATAAGCGTCCTTGTCCAGAAGACAGGGAATCACAAATTTATCATTGTAATCATCGCCATTCGGCGTAAAAATGGAAGGCACCTGGCAGGCTACTCCATCGCCGATGACAAAGCTTATCACTGCGGTCGTTGACGCACATCCTTCGCTAACGGCGGCGTAGATCAATTCATCTGTTCCGACAAAATTAGCAGGTGCAATATAATGTACGAGTTCAGGGTTCGTCAAGATGGCATCACCGCTGAAGGGGCCACTGATGATGTCTACCGTGGTACCTGGAGGAACCATATCATTGCCTAAAGGCAGAATATCTGCCTCGCCACCAAAATCAACACTCACTATATCATCAGTAAGTACCGGAGGGAGCTTGTACAGCACCATCATTGTATCGCGAGAAGACGGCCCACAATACCCTTGATCAACTTCCATGATCAGCGTATTCAGCCCTACCTTAAGGTTACTTACCGTCGGGGTAGCAGAGGTAAGTCCACTAATGACCAACTCCGGATCAGGAGAGTACCAACGAATCGTACTACCGAGTGTAGGCTCTTCTCCTACCAATGCAACTTGATTTAGATCATCACAAACTATCCGGTCAGGACCAGCGTTCGTCACCGGATCACTTACGTTGACCGCAACAACATCCGTGCTCGTCCCACAGACACAATCGATCTGCCATTCAAAGAAATAGAAGTTATCAGGTGCCAAACCGAGAATTTCTGTATTAGGATCGGTAGGATCAACGATGACTACACCAAGTGATTCCTGGGTCATATCTTGCACCCAAATACCGGTACAATCTGAACCAGGGGGTGTCCCCTCCAAAATAATGATTTCGTCTTCACAGACCAGCAAATCAGATCCGGCATTGGCCTGCTCTGCATTGATGACATTCAAGGTCACTTCATCAAAAGAGTAATTGCGGCAAGCACCATTGGAGAGCGTCCAACGCAAGATATAAGGATCACTCACCGTCGTAAGTCCGCTCACAATCGAATTGGCAGCATCGGGATTGGCCAAAGCAAACCCAGGAGGATTCACGGGGCTGACCAAACTCCACATCCCTGTCCCCACGGTGGGCATAGCCCCTTGTAGCACAAACTGCCCGGAACACACCGTGGTATCGATCCCGGCGAAAGCCGTATTAACAGGAATGGTGTCAAAGCGTACCTGGGTAGGGTTCGACAGTGCCGAGCGGCAACCATCCGCTTCAGCGCGAGCGTAGAAGGGGAAGATGCCACCATTGGCAAAGAGGTCAAAATCAGTTACCTCCAGGATCAATTCCGGGCTCGGGCCTCCGATTTGAATCTCACCACCATCACCGGAATACCAGAGATAGTTGGCTCCTGATACCGCGGTCATCGTATCTATCAAAAGCGTCAATACTGCATCGGGGTCATCCAAGCAAATCGAGACATCATGCGAGATGCTGGGCACCTGTGGTCGATTTCTTACCACAACATTGGTGGTAATGGTGTCCGACACACAACCCGCTAGCTCTACCACTACGCGGTAAGTACCACTGTGGGTAAGAGAATCAGCATTATTGATGACTGGATTGTGAGCAGCAACACCCGTACCAAAACCACTAGGTCCGCTCCACGAATAGGTACCTCCAGGGTAAAACGTGCTTTGCAGCGAGATCACATCTCCCGCACAAACTGGCGAATTATTAGTGAGCGTTACATTAGGAATCGGGTTAATCGTAATATTCCTTGGCGGAGAAAGGCTACTCGCACAGCCCTGGCGTACGACATAGACCTGGTAGTTACCACTGTCCCCCACATTTGCAGGAGGGACCACCAGCATATTGCTACCGGTAGGAATATTATTCCCAAATGGGGTATTCCAAAAATAGGTTACATCGGTTCCCTGTACTGCAGAGGTGATCAGCGTGAAGGACTCCCCCTCACAGAAGCTCGTTTCCCCCGAAAGGGTAACCGGCTGGGTCAATTGAGGAGGCACAAAGTTTAAGTCCACCGTAATAGATTCCGTTCCGGAGGAACAACCTTCGGCGGTGAAAACTTCCAATAGATACACACCATCATCCTCGGAAGTAACATTCGGAATATTCAGCATTGGCTCTATCGTAATGATTGGCATGGGGTCACCTGGCACTTGCCAATGGTAAGTAAAGTCGCCATCATCTTCCGGGAAGGTCGACGCGGTAATGACTACATCAAAACCAGGGTCCACACAGCCGGGAACATTATCGCTCAATCCGGTAATACTTACATTGTCCAGCACCTGAACATCTACGGTGGCACTGTCGACACAACCGGCGCCCGTGGTGACGGTCACACCGTAGGTCCCCGCACGAGAAAGCGTAATGTTATTGATCACCGGATTCTGAATGCTCCGACTATAATTATTGGGGCCATTCCACTGGTAAGACGATCCCGCAACGGTACTGAACCCACTCAGGGTTACATTATTGCCCTGACAAGCAGGCTCGGGACTGGCCGAAGCCGAGGCTACCGGAGCCGGATTGACGATGACATTGATACTTTGAGAAACGGGTGAAGAACAGCCGTTGACCGTTACCGTCAAAGTCCAGTTGCCCTGATCCGTCGCAGAAGCTGCGGGGATCGTGAGAGACGGCGTACTGGTAGTGGTTGAGAATCCACCATTTCTATTCCACTGATAACTGCTCGCCCCCGTAAAGCTGGTTTGCAATACAAGCGGTAAACCAGCACATACCGGCGAATTGCTGGCAATGGTAGGCTGGGCAGGTCGTGGCTTTACCGTAACCAGGGTAGAATCAGGGGCCGATACACAGAGGCCTCGGCTCACCTCTACGAAATAGTAGCCCGCTCCACCCGCAGTAAGTACTGGCGTATTAGGAAATTGCACATTGGCAGAGAAACCATTCGGGCCGGTCCAGGAGTAAGTGGCATTGCTTTGCGGGTTAACGCCTAGTGCAATGACCTCTTGTGCACAGACTAAAGTATCGGTATACGTCACCACTGCCGTAGGGCGCTGAAAGACGGTAGTTTGTCTACCCGGCGAGGCGGCAGATAGACAGCCATTGGCTTCTACCTTCATATAGAACCGCCGAATCCCCAACGGATGCGGCCCTGGCACCGAAAACATGGGCTGGGTACTGGTCCCCAGCAAGGTTCCGTTCGGAGCAATGCCTTCATACCAATAGAAGGTAACATTCATGCCCGCAGGCACCATAGGGGTCTCTAGTAAAATAGCTTCGTCGCTACACAAACTGCTGGCGACCTGCAGCTGAGGGGTCAACGGAAGATCTTCGATATTGACATTTACCACCCCTTCGGCGGTACAGCCGGTAAGTCCGGTAATCACGACTCGGTAAGGGCCTTCATTAGCGCTATTGATCCCCGTAATCATCAGATTCGGGTTTGGCCCGGCGGGTGAGAGTGCCATTCCTGATGGTCCAAACCATTGGTAGGTGTATACTCCGGGGTTAGGAGCCGGAGGATTAGCCACCAGGAATAAGGTGTCCCCTCCACATAGACCAGAGTTGGCCGTAGGTACAGGCCCATCTGGGGCAATCCCCACAATCGTCTGGCAGGTACCAATATTTCCGGAGGCATCACGGGCACTCAGTGTCACATTGATGATTTGTCCGACTTGTGAACAATCAAACATATTAGGGGTTAGCCAGAGGCTATCAATCACGCCACAGTTGTCAAAACTGCCTGCGTTTACATCATTAGCATTGACGACCTCTACCTGTAATCCGGAAGGGTTGATAAACAAGTTTGTTGGCTGACAAAGTACGGTCGGAGGAGTGACATCCTGTACATTTACATTAAAGGAACAGGTATCCGCATTACCGGCCTGGTCTTCGATCAGGTAAAAGACCTCGGTGGTACCTACATTGAAAGCGGCCGTTAATTGACCTGAAGGACTAGGAAAAGCACTTTGCGGTAGCTGTGTTGCGCCGGTAGCATAGTAGGTAGAAAGTAGCTGATCGTACTGCAGGGTAGCAGTAATATAGCTGATGCTATCCCGATCGCCGTCCATGGTGACAATCGCCGGATTACAAGGATTGATACCATCCCCTAAAACACCGGGAGGTACGGTAATATCGTTAGGAACAATCTCCAAATTCACCAAGCCATCCGCAGCCCAGGCATTGAAGGTAGGCGCAGGAATGGTGACGGTTATTTGGCCGGGAGTCATACAGTTAGCAATACCAATATTGGTTGTTACCAAGGTGCTTCCGTCATCGCCGAGGATGGTCACAAAGGCGCCATTGGTATTAAAATCACCTTGTAAATCAATGGTCAGCGTAACATCATTGATGACATTTGCCGCCACATCGTCAAAGGCAAGCACCCGGCCTTGGGGCAGGTAATCGTTCAGATTGGGGTCGAGAAAGAACTGCAGGAATGCCTCGCCTTGGGTAGCTGGCAGGGTGCGTTCGTAAACCGCGTAAACATCACAGTTATCGACGGCTCCTAGTGGTGCTGGTAGCGTAAGTGTCGTTTGACAGGAGTCCGCCGCGACGTTAACCGTGATAGGCATTGGGCAACTGATTTCCGGCATCTGCATATCTGCGACCGTGATAGAGTAATCACAGGAGTCAATATTCCCGGCACAATCGATGGCAAAATAACGGATGAGGTGTTCGCCTTGGTCCAGCATGACATCCACCGGTCCAATCGGTGCTACGGTGATTCGGCTTCCACCATCAATACTGTACTGATAGCTGATGCCTCTTAGTTCATTGATAACAAAATCCAAATTGGCCTGTACCCTGCTGGGGCCAGGACAATTGGCATTGATGGCAAAACGCTGGGGTTGTCCCATTGGGATATTCGGTTCTAAGCGAATACGAATAACACCATCAGCAGACCAGGCATTGAGTTGACCGATCGATAGAGGGAAAAGGGTTACGCCATCACCACACTGAGAAGCGGTACTGTTGGTTTGCCCCAAAAGGGTACCATCTTCACCGTATACCCGGAAAAACTCTTCGGGAGCTTCGCCATCTACCATGATCAAATTGATCCTTAAGTTGGCCACTCCGTCGACGTTGATCGGGAGCGGATTGGCGATTACCAAATCCAAGTCTACCGGATCAACCACTACCTCTCCTTCTTGACCAGGAGCTGCCTGAGACGTGAGGATAGCGGAGGCGGACAGCATAACGGTGTCCATATTCAGGGAACACTCGTCAATAATTACAGGAGGAGCTAGCGTTGCCTCGGCAGTACAGCTCCCTGGATCGGTAGGGATAACAACGTCTGATGGGCAACCTGTAATGACGGGAGCCAATTGATCAAGCACGGTAAACGAAACGGTGATCGTATCGCTCAAACCACATTCATCAAAAATGATGAAGTCGATATCCTGGCGCTGAACAATTTGGTCTGGTCCGGTTGGGCAGGCTACCAATTCCAGGCTGGGTTCGTCGGTGGTGCCACTATTGTAAGCCACCCAGGTAATGTCTTCGCTCAAGGTGCAATTGTCCGAGGCAGTGCCATTTCCGTTATTGAGAATCCACTCATTGAAAACCAATTCCGCTTCGGTATCTACCGCACAGAAAATCAGGAAATCTTCGGGATCCTCCACAAACACGGGTGCTTGCTGGTCGACTACCGTGATTTCCTGTATGATCTCCGTGAATTGTCCACAGCGGTCGGTCACTTTCCATTTACGGCGGATCAGGTAATTATTCGGGCAGGTATCCGGAAAAATATCATCGGTGAAGTCTACATCTGGATCAGGATCACAATCATCCATCACGTTGGTGGGTGTTCCAGTGAGGTTTAGATCATCCGCCTGGCTACAATCAACGGTGATGTCCGGCGGCACGTTGAAGGAAGGACTTTGTAAATCCGCAATATTGATAATTTGCACCTTGCCGGAAACATTTCCACAGACATCCGTCGCGCGCCACAAACGAGTAATGGTCGCTTCATCTTCGCAAATACCGGGAGTAACCTGATCGGTAAATTGTATTTCTACATCTGCCGAGCAGTTGTCCATGGCATCTGTAACATCCCCCGTAATCGTTAAATCCAGTGGGTCCGTTGTACAAGAAATGGTAATATCTGATGGCGCGGTGTAAGTAGGAGGTACTTCATCTGTGATCCGGATAAGTTGCGTAGCTACGGTAGAATTTCCACAAGAATCAGTCACGACCCAGGTTCTCAGGATATTGTATTCGTATTCCTGGCAGCTCCCATCAAGGACCTGACTTGAGTTGGGCAATAACGTAGGCACTAAATTCGGGGTACAGTTATCGGTCGCCGTCACCATGGGCGGACCGGGAATGGGTTGATCGCAGCTGAGATTAAGATTTCCCGGGACCCCAACCAGTACAGGAGCGATGGTATCAATGGTCGTGTAAGTAGCCATATACTGACTGATATTACCACATTGGTCACTCAACGTGAAGGTGACTAATCTGCTACCACAGGGGTCCGTAAAGGTATTGCTACTATTATCCGTGATCATCAGTGGCCCATTACAGTTGTCGTCGGCATTGGTGCTGACGGCCACCCTCAGGGAGCTGATCCACACATCGTATCGATCGGGGTTATTCGGTGCCGAGGGCAGTGCTAATTGACAAGCTACCGTATCATTAATGACCGGCAGGTTCACAATGGGCGCACTACCATCAGGCAGGATGGTAATATTTTGGGAAACCGTCGTCGACTCCATCCCTACCATAGCCGTCCACGAACGGACGATCATGCCACCAGTACAAGGGTCAATGGTAGCTGCATCCGGAGTATCGACCGGACTTACTTCAAAATCAGCACCTCCCATACCATCATTGGCCGTCAGGTCCACAGGTACAGGTACATCGTTGATGCAAGGAACGGAGACATCACCAGGAGTAGGATCAACAAATACCGGTGCCATGACAGCAGAGGCAAGTGGTGATGGTGCAGGGGCTGTAGTAAATGCTGAAAACAGCAGTAAACTAAGGACAGCAGAAAAAACGACGGGGGTATATCGTAGCGCCATAGAGCAGCTTTTTGGGTCAATTTTCGGGTTTATAATAGAAAAGAAACCGGGTTTCTTTCCGATATCAGGCTTACCATCGGCACCAGCGGGGCCAGGGTTAAGCAACATCATTGCTACTTGTGTTGATAGAAATCAGATGGAAAACACGTACCTGAAAATGACGGGCACCACTAAAAAGGGCACCATCGGAATGGACGTTTTGCGTGTAGTTCATGGGATAAAATCGGTTTGGCAAATGGATGGTCTAAGCTAAGTTTAGACGATTAAGTTTAGATTAAAAAGCAAACATCTGCTTTTTGATCATTCCTTTGGGTAACAAATTTCGGTTAAAATAGTGAAAATCAGGAAGGAAATGGTAGAAAAATAAAAAGGGGAGGTGGAAATGACAAAAATCATCCGGCGTGGTGAGGATGATCATCAGGGGTCGTGTCTAACATCAATAAATTTGTATAAACATAATTAGTAATCTATAAATCACAAAATACCATGGAATTCTTCAACATCAGTGTTTCTACCATTGTCATCCGTTTCTTTATCATGATGGCCGTTATTATTGCCGGCGTTTTTACTGGCCAGTATTGGCTTGTCGTGTTGGGGCTACCTATTTTCCTGTCCGGTATGTTAGGCATTGGTTTTAAGACCAAGGAGAAAGAAGTAAAAGATGCAAAACGGTCGAATATGCCGTCGCACACTAAGGCAGCTTAACCAATTTAGTAGAAAGATACGGGCTGCTTCGCGCCCTTGAAGTAGCCACGAAGGGATGTCTATGGCAAAGGTAGAGGGATAGCAAACTATTAGGAATCAGTTCTCTACTAAAATAGAAGTGGGAAATCGAAGGTAATTCGATTTCCCACTTCTATTTTTCGCTTTTAAAAGACTTAGCTGGACTTTCGGCGAAAGTCTGTAGTTAGATGCGGGCTGCTTCGCGCCCTTGAAGTAGCCCCGAAGGGATGCCTACGGCAAGGGTAGAGGGATAGCGGTTCAGGAAGGATCTACCCATTGGTTTTAGCCGTCCCTATACCATCTACTAGAAATCCCTCTACTTTTTAAACACGAAGCGGGTAATGAAAATGCCTTCGCCGTCATCTCCGCCAGCTGAGCTTTCTACACCACTGGTAACAAAAGCCAGCTCCCATCCTTCGGCCGTCAGGGTATTCAGTTTATCAGTGATCAGGGCATCATTAGAGGCGATGTTCTGAAAGTTGATCCCTCCCAGGCTGAAGAAATTGAGCAGTTTGGTTTCTTCAAAATTGTCCACTTTCAGGTCTTTACGGCGCACATTGTCCATGTTGCTATCGTTACCTTCGGTACGCGATGTAGTAGCTGCACTAGCATCCGCGCCATTGGTTTCTTCAACAATTCTAGAACGCCCCAGCCCGGCAGGAACAATGGATTCGATCACCGTTACAATCTTGTATTGGGTCTGCGCACTAAGGTCGAAAGTAAACAACCCAGCAATAGCGATGAAGAGAAATAATTTTTTCATAATTAGTTATGGTTTTTAAGCAGTAAAAAATTTCGGAGCAAAGATAATCAAGCACAAAATCTCTTTTACTTACGATAGCGTTAAAGGATTTTATAAAAAAGTTAATAAAAACTAACTTTGTAGCCAGATTCACGATTTATTTCAATGGACAAACTACCTTTTTTACTCCGATTTCAGCAAAGAAACTCGACGGACTGGCCGTGGCATTTGATGGGTCATCTTTTCTTCGGGATCATGTTCATCATGAGCCTGGTCCTTTATCAGGAGCGAATGCTGGCCATGGATAGCGCCTATTATGCGTACAAAGTCATTGTCAACGAAGGTTTCTACACGGGGCACCATCGCTCCATCAGTTATCTTCCTCAATTACTTCCCTTATTGGGAATAAAGCTAGGTTGGTCACTTAAGGCAGTCTTGATGGCTTATTCAGCGGGCTTCATCTTGTTTTATTATGCGGCTTATAACGTCATTGTCTACTTGTTTAAAAACCCACTGGCCGGACTATTCCTGGCACTCTCTTTAGGGCTGACCATGCGCTACAAATTTTACGGCCCAGTTGGGGAAGTTGTTCTTTCCATTGTCTATCTGGCTTTATTGATCGGTTGGATCACCAAGCCCAAGGATAAGTTTACGGGACTGCATCCCTGGCTGGATATTCTTATTGGTATCGGGATAGCCAGCTTGCTTGCTACGGCTCACCCTTTCATTACCATTACCACCACAATATGCCTGGGTTTTGTGCTCATTTTCCAAAAAGAGTGGAAAAATCCACGTTTTTGGATCATCAGCATTTATACCGTTGCCCTTCTACTATTCTCTTTCGTTTTCGTAGAACGGAATGCCTACGAGGCGGATCGTGCCGATCGTTTAAACGAAATATGGAAGGTGCTTGAAAACTATAACGACTACTATATTTCCGAGATCATCTACTCGTATTTTGACACCCAGTATGCCCTTCCCTTTATTGTTTTTCTGGTCAGCCTGGTGTTACTCGCCTTCAGCAAGCGTTTTTTCTCCGCACTTTACCTCAGTCTAAGCTTCCTGGTGCTCCTTGGTATCATTATCGTGATGCACGCTTATCTGAGTTCTAAAATCTTCATCATGCTTGATGGCTACCTGGTACATTTAGGGGTCATCTGGGCGCTCCCCCTGGCCTTTCACTGGGGGCAAAAACAGCAGCGATGGATGGTTCCGACGCTGGCCTTCCTGCTGATCTTTAGCCTGGCCAGGATCAATGATAGCAAGGCCTTTTTTCAGGGAAGATTAGCTTATTTGGAAAATGCACTGACACAACATACCAGTCAGGAACATCCCAAGGCAGTCGCCTATCTAGATAATTTCAATTACAAAAAATTATGGATCGGTTGGGCCATGAGTTGTGAAACCTTATTGCTTTCCTCACTGGAAGGCCCAGATCACAGTCGCAGTATTTATCTGGCCGACAAGCGTGGTGATTTAGAGGGGCGCTTCGACGAGCCCGACCTTTATCTAAATGTCCCCTTTGCGCCTTACTTAATCAAGAACAAAGATTTACCGTCGCAATACTTTCAATTACCCAAGGTTCCTTATCGGGAGGTAGAACTGGACTAAGAGCTTGTTTGGTACGACCTCAATTGCCTCCAAGCGGCAAATTTTATTTCATACTGCGTTAAATTTTTCGTCGAATCGCCCACATTCGACTGCAAAATTTGCCTTGTCTGAAATGAAATTTGCTCACTTTCGGCTAATCATGCCGTACCAAACAAGCTCTAATGCCAACCTTCTGCTGACTCACTGTGTTTTTGTCAAAAGAAGAAAAATTGCAGGTCTATGTACATCGAACAAATCTATACCGGCTGCCTGGCACAAGGCGCTTACTATATCGAAAGCGAGGGGGAAGCTGCCGTAATTGACCCTTTGCGGGAAACGAAGCCCTACCTCCAGCGGGCCCAGGAACGTGGTGCGACCATTAAATACATCCTGGAAACGCACTTCCACGCAGACTTTGTTTCCGGGCACCTTGATTTGGCCCAGAAAACGGGAGCAACCATCGTCTATGGCCCGGAAGCAACTACCGAATACGAAAAATATCTGGCTAAAGACGGAGAAGAGTTCCGGGTAGGCAAACTGACCATCCGCGTACTACACACCCCCGGCCACACGCCAGAAAGTACGACCTATCTTCTCCTTGACGAAAACGGTAAAGAACACGCTATTTTCACCGGTGACACCCTCTTCATTGGTGATGTTGGCCGACCAGACCTGGCGCAGAAAAAAGATAGCCTGACCCAGGAAGACCTGGCCGGCTGGTTGTTCGACAGTCTGCGCAAAAAGATCATGCCCCTCCCCGATGAGGTCATCGTTTACCCGGCGCACGGTGCCGGATCAGCTTGTGGTAAAAACATGAGCGCCGAGACCTGGAGTACCCTGGGCGAACAAAAGCAGACCAACTACGCTTTACGGGCGGATATGAGTAAGCAAGAATTCATTCGTGAAGTCACCGACGGTTTACTGCCGCCACCCCAATACTTCGCCAAGAACGCCCAACTCAACAAAACAGGCTACGCCGCCATCGACGAGGTGATGGAGCGCGGTGCGCAGGCCTTGCCACCAGCAGCCTTCGAGGCCGTCGCCAACGAACACGGCGCACTCATTCTGGACGTGCGCAGCAAGGAGAAATTTGTCAAAGGATTTGTCCCCAATTCTATTTTCATTGGGCTCGACGGCAGCTTTGCTCCCTGGGTGGGCGCCCTGGTCACGGACCTGCAGCAACCCATTCTCATCGTTGCTCCCGAAGGCCGCGAGGAAGAGACGGTAACCCGTCTGGCACGGGTGGGTTACGACAATGCACTGGGGTATTTACGAGGTGGTATTCCGGCCTGGCTGGTCGCTGGCCACGAGGTCGACACCATTGAGACGATCAACCTGAAAACCTTTGCCAGGCACTTCCAAGAGCAGCCAGCATTAAACGTTCTGGATGTCCGCAAACCCTCCGAATGGGAAGCCGAACACCTGGAGAACAGTCAGAATTTCCCGCTCGACTTCATCAATGCCCACATGCATGAGATCCAGCGGGAGCAATCCTACCATCTCCATTGCCGCAGTGGCTATCGCTCTACCGTAGCAGCATCCATCCTAAAGGCGCGCGGTTTTCAGGAGCTGGTAAATGTCCAGGCAAATTTCGACGATTTCAGCAATGCGGACTTGCCGCTGACGGCTTTTGTTTGTCCGTCTACCTTGACCAAGGCAGATCAATAGGGTCGGCTGCTGCTGGTTGGGAGACCCAGCGGGCTTAAACGGGCGAGGGTAACCGGAGCTGGGTAGGCTATTAGCTGGTGTAGTTGTGTTTGCGGGGTCGTTTATTGTTTGGGCGAGGGCTGTCCTCCCCCGGCCTTCAGCCACCCCCGCCAGTCGGGGGACAGCGTTTTGTTTGGGGATGTTGTCCTGTTTGCGGATAGGGTGTTGTTTCTAGTAGCCGCCACAAATTTACGCACCTTTGATTTGGCTGAAATTTGAGCGCATTTAGAACCAATTCAACGCGGCGAGAAAGGGTGGCCTCTAGCGGGGGCTTCATTTGGCTAAAAAAACTACTGCTTGATCACTTTCAAGAGTTGCCCCTCAAGCTGAAGAAGGTAGACTCCTTTGGGCAAGGTCGTCATCTCAATTTGCGGCTGATCGGCTTACTCATAGTGTGCCGTATCCACCCCATGCTCCGCCATCAGCTGGATGCCGAAATTGCGGATGGTCTCCAGAACAGGGATGACTAATTTTCCTTTTTCGGTAATGCTGTACTCCACTTTTGGAGGGATGACGGGATAGGCCTCGCGATGAACAAAGCCGTCCGCTTCCAGCTCCCGCAGCTGGGAGGTGAGCATCTTATCGGAGATGTGGGCCAGGGACCGTTTGAGTTCTCCGTAGCGGTAGACCTTGTCTTTTAGCCGCCACATGATCGGCATCTTCCAGGTACCTCCTACCCTGTCCATGGCAAATTCTACGGGATTGTAGTAAATTTTTCCCTGGTACAAAAAATCTGGCATCGGTTAAGTATTTGATAATCAAGATACTTTCTAAAAGAGAGTAACATACTTATTTCTTAGTATCTATCGAAAGATAGGTATAGCCCTTAGTTTTGCAAAAAAATTACTTCAAAACATCCAAAGAAAATGAACATCGCAATTATCGGCACCGGCAATGTAGGAGGCGCACTAGCTACCCAGTGGTCCAAAGCGGGGCACAGCATCTATCTCGGCGTCCGGGATGTCCATGATTTTAAGGGAAAGGAATTGCTCGACAACGCCCATACTTCTGTACATCCCATCGCAGAGGCCATCGCTGCGGCAGAGGTTATCCTGGTGGCTTCTCCTCCGCAATTTGCGGAATCACAGGCGGCCATTTTTGGTAACTTGAAGGGTAAGGTGCTCATTGATGCCACCAATGCCGTAAGGACTAAGCCCGAAAATCACCCTACCGCTTATCACGCCTTTGCCGCACTAACCAACGCTGAAGTCGTGAAATGCTTCAACTCTACCGGTTTTGAAAACATGCAAAATCCCTCCTACGGGGAGCAACAACTTGATATGTTTATGGCCGGTGACAGTGATGTCGCCAAGGCCACTGCCAGGCAACTCGCGAAAGACGCCGGGTTTGAAAACTGTTACGATTTTGGCGATCACACCAAGGTAGAACTCCTGGAGCAGTTTGCGTTGGCCTGGATCAATCTGGCGATCTTTCAAGGGCTGGGCAGAGGTATTGGATTCAAGGTGATCAGGCGGTGATATGCACAATACCCTGACTACCTCATGCCAAAACCAATATTATCCACCACCAAAACCCCGTGGGTGGAATAAGGAAATGCCAATTGAATGGTTTTGGTTTTCGCTACATCCAGCAACTCCCCTTGCTTTGTAAAAGCAGTAAGGGGTAGCGAAAAAGTAGTCAACTGGATTTCGTGTTCTTTGCCAATCATATCTTCATCGAGGCTTTTCAGCTTCATAAATTGGGCGGACAAGAGGGGACTGATCGGCTGGTAATCGCTCAATTTCAACGAAATGCTTACGCCTGCACTATCCGTCAGGATCAACTGAACATCAGTGGGGGGCGTCTTACGGTCTTCATCTTCCGGTAAGGCAGGGTTGGCTGGTAAATCATCCACCTGGCCAGCTGCCAGACTGAGGAGCAGGTGCGTCATAGACGAGTCGATGCCTAAGCCACCGGGTAAGTAAAAGGTGCAACTCGCGATACTATCAGAAGTGATCTCCGCGCCATAATCCCAGCCCAGGATCAGGGCATTGTTCTCCTGGCTGCCACCGTCGCGGGCGAGCAGGTTCTCCTCGCGCCAGACCTTGAGGTTTTCGGTTTGGATCTTTATCCCTTGCTTCCCGGAGTACAGATCGAGGTCTTCTTCGAAATCCTGAAGGATGAGATCTCCTTGCTCTTGGAAGTGGTTGAGGTAATAATTTTGGGGCAACCAACTGCCCGCCAACTGAGCGTTTTGTAGCAAGGGGAGATAAGTGCGATTGTCCTTGAGCGTAGCTTCCACAAAGGCGCTGATAAAAACGGTAG
>Ga0102812_10000647_pt1 | contig 24807 bp, 24 predicted proteins | sample ColrivemetaGS713_FD_79334 | JGI IMG/M metagenome (GOLD analysis project Ga0102812, IMG submission 79334) | Estuarine microbial communities from the Columbia River estuary - Flood tide ETM metaG S.713 | ecosystem: Environmental > Aquatic > Marine > Intertidal zone > Estuary | place: USA...
GCGACATGCACAGTTGGCTCTGACGCTTCCCCGGTAACAAACACATCAGCCCCGGCCGCAACCGCAGCCTCGATGTAGCCCTGAGCCGCCCCGGTACACCAGGCAATGCGCTGCACCAGCGCTGCCGGATCACCGATATGCAGCGGCTGGCGGGCAAGCTCGCGCTCGAGGGCGGCAACGAAGTCCCCGGCGACCACGGGCGCCGCCAGCACCCCGATATTGCCTACCCCGGCCGGGTCGCCAGGATGCAGCGGCTGCCATGAGTCCAGCCCCATCAAGTGACCCAGGCGCGCGTTGTTGCCCAGCTCAGGGTGTGCGTCCAGTGGCAGGTGGTAGGCCAGCAGGCTCACGTCATTACCAAGCAGGGCCGCCAGGCGACGGCGCTTCATGCCGGTAATTTCGGGGCGCTCGCCTTTCCAGAAGTAGCCGTGATGAACAAGAATCGCATCGGCACCCCAGGCGATGGCGGCGTCCAGCAACTGCTGGCTGGCGCTGACCCCGGTGGCGAGCCTGCCGACACGCGAACGACCTTCCACCTGCAGGCCATTGGGACAATAATCATGGAAACGCGAGGGCTGCAGGCTGTCATCGGCATAGCCCAGTAACTCTGTCAGTGTGGTAGCCATATCATCATCGCCTGTTGGAATCAGGCTTGCATCATATACAATGCTGCCGCAAACGACATAGCGCAGGCCCCATCATGCATCGCCTGAAATTCCTGACCTGGCCCGTGATCGCGGGAGTACTCGCAGCCCTGCTCATCCTCGATCGCTGGGTGCTACCCACTGGCAGTCCCGGCCATTCGGCAAGCGGGGCTGTGCAAAGCTATGCCGACGCGGTGAACAATGCCGCCCCCGCCGTTGTAAATATCTACACTGCCAAGCTGGTTCCGACCCGTCGCAATCCGCTGCTGGACGACAGTTTTTTCCGCGGTTTCAACCAATCCGGACAAGCCCAGAGCCAGCGCCAGAGAATAGAGCGCTCCCTGGGTTCCGGCGTTATCGTCAGCGATAAAGGCCATATCCTGACCAATAACCACGTGATCTCCGGCGCCGATGCCATCCAGGTACTACTCCACGACGGCCGCTCGGTAAACGCGGTGGTCATCGGTATCGATGCCGCTACCGATCTGGCAGTGCTTAAAATAGACCTGCCAGACCTGCAACCCATCGAATTGGGCAACTCGAACACCGCCCGGGTTGGCGACGTGGTCCTGGCGATCGGCAACCCACTCGGTTTCGGCCACTCGGTAACACAGGGGATTATTTCAGCACTGGGCCGCTACGGACTGCAGCAAAATGTCTACGAGGACTACATCCAGACCGACGCCAGTATTCACCTGGGTAATTCCGGCGGCGCACTGGTCGACACCCGCGGCCGCCTGCTGGGCATCAACAGCCTGATCTACACGGGCAACAACCAGGGTCGCAGCAGCAGCACCGGGATCGGCATCAGCCTCGCCATACCGGTAAACATGGCGGTGTTCGTGCTACAGGACCTGATCGATTACGGCGAGGTGATTCGCGGCTGGCTGGGCGTGAGCGTCGAACCCGGTGGGATCAACGTGAGTGCCAATGGCGGCCGGGTGCTGTCGGTGGTCGGCGTGGCCCCGGATAGCCCGGCCCAGAAAGCAGGCGTACTGCCAGGGGACCTGATCACCCACATCGACGGTGAGCCGGTGCAGGATGGCAGGCTCACCATGTTACGCATAGCCTTGCTGCGCCCGGGAGACAGCGTCAATATTGCGATCCAGCGCAACCAGCAGAGCCTGGAACTGCGGGCGATTGTCGGGGTGCTCAGCCAGTCGGGAAACCAGCTGATAAACTAGGCTTCTTGCTCACCCTGCGGCCCGGCTTCCTGCGCCGGGATATCGAGCCGCATCTCCGCACTGCGGGCATGAGCGGTGAGCGACTCGCCCCGCGCCAACACCGATGCCATCCGCCCCAACTCCTGCACCCCCTGCGCACTGCACATAATCAGTGAGCTGCGTTTCTGGAAGTCATAAACCCCCAGCGGCGACGAGAAGCGCGCCGACCGCGATGTCGGCAGCACATGGTTGGGGCCTGCGCAATAATCCCCAAGCGACTCGGATGTGTAAGGCCCCATGAAGATAGCGCCGGCGTGCCTCACCAGCGGTAACAGCGCCTCGGGATCGGCCACTGACAACTCAAGGTGCTCGGGCGCCAGGCGATTACTGACCGCAACGGCCTCCTCAAGGTCGACCGTCTTGATCATGGCGCCCCGCCCCTCAAGCGAGGCGCGGATAATCCCGGCGCGCTCCATCTGCGGCAACAAGCGGTCAATACTGGCCTGCACCGCGTCGAGATAGTCGGCATCGGGACAGATCAGCAGGGATTGGGCATTTTCATCGTGTTCGGCTTGGGAAAACAGGTCCATCGCCACCCAGTCTGGGTTGGTGGTGCCATCGCAAACCACCAGTATTTCCGAGGGGCCAGCCACCATGTCGATACCTACCCGACCAAAGACCTGCCGCTTGGCGGTGGCCACATAGATATTGCCGGGGCCAACGATTTTATCCACACCTGGGATGCTCGCCGTCCCGAAAGCCAGCGCGGCTATCGCCTGCGCCCCACCAATGGTGAACACCCGGTCGACACCGGCAATACAGGCAGCCGCCAATACCAGGTCGTTCAAGTCACCGCCGGGGGCGGGAACGACCATGACGATTTCATCGACCCCGGCCACCTTCGCCGGCAGCGCGTTCATCAGCACCGAGGACGGATAGCAGGCCTTGCCTCCGGGCACGTAGATGCCGGCGCGTTCCATCGGGGTAATTTTCTGGCCGAGCAGATTGCCGCCCGCATCGCGGAACTGCCAGCTCTGCTGGACTTGATGCTCGTGGTAGTTGCGCACCCGGGTAGCGGCATACTCCAACGCTTCACGCTGCGCGGGCGCAACGGCCTCCAATGCTGCAGCCAGGCGCTGCCGCGGTATTTCCAACTCTGCCACAGTGCTGGCCTGCAGCCGGTCAAACCGGGCTGTATATTCAAGCACCGCGGCATCACCCCGACGGGCGACATCTTCAACAATAGCGGTCACCGTGGCCGTCACAGCCTGGTCCATGTCTTCCTGCCAGGCGGTAAGCTGCTGGAGGCGAAGATCAAAATCCGCCTGCCTGCTATCCAGTCGTTGCATGTTCAGGCCCCGCTGGATTGCTGGCTGACGATCTGTGCCAGATCGTCAATAACCCGCTGGATAATGGCGTGCCGCGAGCGCATGGCGGCTTTGTTGACGATCAGGCGCGAGCTGATCGCAGCAATCTCCTCCAGTGGTTCCATGCCATTCGCCTTGAGGGTATTACCGGTATCCACAATATCCACAATCAACTCGGCCAGGTTCATAATGGGTGCCAGCTCCATCGCACCATATAGCTTTATAACGTCAGCGTGGACACCCTGGCTGGCGAAGTGGCGGCGGGTAATATTGACAAACTTGGTCGCCACCCGGATGCGAGCCCGATCGCTTTTCCAGCCCACCCGGCCGGCGGTCATCAGGCGGCACCGGGCGATACCCAGATCGAGCGGCTCATAAAGCCCCTCGGCGCCGTGCTCCAGCAAAATGTCTTTGCCGACCACACCCAGGTCTGCAGCGCCATGGCGCACATAGGTGGGAACATCGGTGCCACGGATTATCACCAGCCGCACCTCGCTATGACTGGTGTCAAACACCAGTTTGCGACTGGTGTGCACATCCTCCAAGGGCTCTATCCCGGCGCCAGCCAGCAGCGGCAAGGTTTCTTTCAGGATGCGCCCCTTGGTGAGGGCGATGGTTATCTTTTCATTCATAACGATTCACGCATTAGCCTTGGCTGGTTTCGAACCCCGCAATATGCCCCTGCCTCAACAGGAATGGTCGCAGCCGGGGCGATCTATCGAGAGGGTCAAGCGCCGTTATGGGCCTGCCATTCGCTGGTCGTATAAGTGCGAATATTGACCGCGTGTATGCTGCCATCAGCAATCTGGTCACGCAGTGCGGCGTAGACCAGTTGTTGTTTTTTGACCGGGCGCAGGCCATCAAAAATGTCCCCGATAGCAAGGACATCGTAGTGGCTGCCCTCACCCTGGACCTGTATCTCACAGCCTGCAAGCTCTGCCTGTAATAGCGATTTAACCGTTGCAACGTCCATAGTTTCTCCCCACAGCGGCTGCCACGCAGCCCGAAAACCGGCGCAGTTTAAGAGAAAACGGAGCTGATAGCGACCGTGGCCCCCACTGTCCGGGTATTGTCCAACAGAAGCACCTCGAGGCTCATCCGGCCGAACTTTCGACCTCAACGGTGACGGTAGTCCAGCCAGCGATAACCGCATCCAGGTCACCGTCATTCTTACGCGCGGAAGCGGCGAACTGGCTCTGGTAAATTTCACCCAGATTGACACTCTCGATAATAATATTGCGCAGCTGCCAGCCACCTTCCTTGTTCTTCGCCATCTGGTACAGCAGCACATAAGGCTCAGGGTTGTCGGCATAGATCAATTGCCGGACAGTAGCGCGCCCGTCCGTTGCTTCTTCGGCTGATGATTCCGAGACCTCAATACGTGCGCCGGCATAAGCCAACAGACCTTTGCTGTAGGTGCGCACCAATCCAAGCCGCATCACCTCGGTAAAGCGATCCAGCTGGTCGCGCAGCTGGGCGCGTCCCGGCTCATCCAGAGATTTATAGCGTTCACTGGTGGCATAGGGACCCATCACGCTGCGGGCAAAGCCACGAAAATCGATGACCGGATCCAGGATAGCCTGGACCTGCTGGTAGTAGCGATCCGGATCCTCATCAGCGTAGGCACTGGCCTCCATCACCACGGCCATAACTTGCTGGGTGGTCTCACTCACCAGGGCGTGCGCGCCAGCGTCTGTCGCCACCGCCTCCGCCGGCTGTGCCCAACACACGGTGGCCACCAACAATGAGCCCAGCAGACCCATAAACCTCGCCAAATTGACCCGTAACACTAGTGCTCTCCTCAATTCCTCAAAATGTGTCTATCCACGCCTGCCACGGACTGTATAATCACCGACCGCGACGCCTACTATTGACTTAGCAGGCAGCGTAGCTGCGTGCGCCTGGCATTGCGGCTATGCGCCGTCAAGCGGGCCATACTTTAACAGGAAATTGACTCCTATGCTGATAGCTGCCGCTGCAATTATTGTCGGCTTTATCATACTGATTTACAGCGCTGACCTGTTTGTGGCCGGCGCCGCTGCGATCGCGGAAAACATGGGCATGTCACCGGTGATCATCGGCCTGACCATCGTCTCCATGGGCACCTCAGCCCCAGAGATCCTGGTATCGCTGACGGCTTCGTTCGCCGGGGCGGGCGAGCTTGCAATCGGCAACGCCATCGGCTCCAACATTGCAAATATCGGCCTGGTACTGGGCATTACTGTGCTGATTGCGCCGCTGATTGTGCATAAGGGCACCCTGCGCAAGGAAATCGTACTGCTGATGATTGTCACCCTTGGGGTTGGCTTTTTATGCCTGGACGGGTCGCTGTCGCGACTTGATGGCATCATGATGGTCGCGGTACTCGTATTTATCCTGATCTACCTGACCCTCATCCAGTCCAGCGACACTTCCCTGGCCCAGGAAGCCGATGAGGAGCCCATCAAGCACCTGAGTCCGCTCAGGGCCTGGCTCACATTTGCGATCGGCCTGACTCTGCTGATCGCCAGCTCCAAGTTACTGGTATGGGGCGCAGTGACTGCCGCAAATATCCTCGGGGTGTCTGAACTGGTCATCGGCCTCACCGTGGTCGCAGTGGGAACCAGCCTGCCGGAATTGGCTGCCACCGTGGCCAGCGCCATGCGCGGTCACACCGAAATCGCGCTGGCTAATGTGGTTGGCTCCAACCTTTTCAATTTGCTGGCGGTAATGGCTATCCCGGGGATCATCGCCGCGGAGCAACTGCAGCCGGCGGTCATCACCAGGGACTACCCCACCATGATATTCTTCACAGGGTTCCTGGTGCTGGCGATCTACCTGAGCCGCAAGCGCAGTGCTACGCCACTGGGCGATGCCTACCTGGGACGACGCATCGGAAGCATGTTAGTCTCATTCTACGCCCTGTATTATTACTGGCTGTACGTCAGCATCTAGGCACAGGAAGGATTATGTCCGGGGATAAACCCAGCAATTTTGGCGAGTCAGCCAGGCGCACCATCAGAATGGAGGCCGCTGCCGTGGCCGACCTGGAAGGCCGGATAGGTGCAGAATTCGACCGCGCCTGTGAGCTGCTTTTACAGACCCAGGGTCGGGTTATTGTCACCGGCATGGGCAAATCGGGGCACATCGGCTGCAAGATAGCAGCCACCCTGGCCAGCACCGGAACCCCGGCATTTTTTGTCCACCCGGGCGAAGCCAGTCACGGGGATATGGGCATGATCACCCCGGAAGATACCGTAATTGCCCTGTCCAACAGTGGCTCAGTGCCAGAGGTAGTCACCCTGCTGCCACTGCTAAAACGCATGGGCACTACCCTGGTGAGCATGACCGGCAACGACCAGTCCGTGCTGGCACTGGCCTCTGATGCCCATCTCAATACCGGGGTTGAAACCGAGGCCTGCCCACTTGACCTTGCCCCGACCTCCAGTACCACCACCGCCCTGGTTATGGGCGATGCACTGGCCATTGCCTTGCTGGAAGCTCGCGGCTTTACCGCTGACGATTTCGCCTTCTCCCATCCAGGCGGTACGCTGGGCAAAAAGCTCCTGCTCAAGGTGGCCGATGTGATGCGCGCCGGTGAGGCAGTGCCGCGGGTGGAACCAGGCACCCTGCTGTCCGAGGCGCTATTGGAAATCAACGACAAAGGCCTGGGTATGACCACGGTGGTTGATAGCGCCGGCAAGCTCGCAGGCATCTTTACCGACGGGGACCTGCGCCGCACGCTAAGGTCGCGTATCGATATCAACGAAACCCCGATCAGTGATTTGATGAGCACCGGTACCAAAACCGTTGACCCCGACATGCTGGCGGCGGAAGCAATGAGAATAATGGAAGAGAACGAAATCAGCTCTTTGGTGGTCATAGACAAGGAGCACAATGTTGCCGGCGTTATCCATATCATGCACCTGCTTCATGCAGGCATTGCCTGAGACAGATCCGCTCCCAATGCACCAAGTGAGGTCAGATGCCCAAATTCGCCCTGTTCAAACACAGCCCTGAGGCACAGCCCTGGTGGCTGCCCGGCCGCTACTGCTATCACGGACACACGCTGCCTGCGGTTCTGGCACTGCTGGCGCTGAGCCTGCTGCCGGTGAATGTTGCCCTGGCCTTGCCCGATGACCGCGACCAGCCGATGCGGATCACCGCAGACACTGCCCTGCGCGACGAAAAGCAGGGTATGACGGTATATAACGGCAACGTGCACATGGTGCAGGGCAGTCTCGAAATTGAAGCAGACAAGCTCACCATTTATCACGAGACCGACCAGGCCAATAAAATTGTTGCCGAAGGACAGCCGGCCAAAATGCAGCAAAGACCCGCCGCAGACGAGGCCCTGGTAAAAGCCAGGGCCCAGGTTATCGAGTATTTCAAGGCCGAGGAGCGTGTACACCTGAGCCTGGACGCCCATATCGCCCAGGATGGGGCCACCGTAACAGGCAACTCCATCGACTACCTGATTGCAGAGCAGCTGGTTAAAGCCGACTCTGACCAGGCCCAACAGGGCAATCGGGTAGAAGTCGTGATCCCGCCGCAGGTCATCCGGCAGGAGGACGAGCCCGATGGCGCAGCTGAAAGCCATTAATCTGGCGAAAGCCTATCGTGGCAGGGAAGTCGTCAGGGATGTATCACTGGAGATAGACAGCGGGCAGGTCGTGGGCCTGCTGGGACCCAACGGTGCGGGCAAAACCACCTGTTTTTATATGATCATTGGCATCATCCGCGCCGATCGGGGCAATATCTCCATCGACGGGCAGGACATTACCGCCCTGTCCATGCACGAGCGTGCCCGCCGTGGGGTGGGCTATCTGCCCCAGGAAGCCTCTATTTTCCGGAAGCTGACTGTGGGCGACAACATCATGGCCATCCTTGAAACCCGCGCCGACCTGGACAAGACCCAGCGCCGGGAGCGGATGCAGGAACTGCTGGATGAGTTCAACGTCACCCACCTGGAAAAAAGCCTCGGCCAGTCGCTGTCAGGCGGCGAGCGTCGCCGCATCGAGATCGCCCGGGCACTTGCCACAGAGCCGGCGTTCATCCTGCTTGATGAGCCCTTCGCGGGGGTGGACCCCATCTCAGTGACCGACATCAAGCAGATCATCAATCACCTGCGCGACCGGGGCATCGGCGTGTTGATCACCGATCACAATGTCCGCGACACTCTGGACATCTGTGAAAAAGCCTACATTGTGGGCGAAGGCCACATCATCGCGGCGGGCCCCGCCGAGGTCATCCTGGCCAACAAGCGGGTCAGACAGGTCTATCTGGGCGAACAATTTCATATGTGACCCCCCGCCCCGCGCCCCGGTAAAGCTCATAAACCGGACCCAATTCTCAGTTTTTAAAGCCTCTCCCTGGCAACAAGCAAATTTCGAGCCAAGCTGTTGCTTGTGGCCGGCAGCCAGCGCTAAACTGATTCAACAATACCAGGCTCGGATGCCGGTGATTACCCCCGGGCACCGGGATGAATCACCGCAGGAGATAGCTCCACCGCAATGAAGCAGTCGCTACAACTTAAACTGGGCCAACAGCTGACCATGACACCTCAGCTGCAACAGGCTATTCGGTTGTTGCAGCTGTCGACCATGGATCTCCAGCAGGAAATCCAGCTTGCCCTCGACAGCAACCCCATGCTGGAAGTATCAGAAGAGGATGAGCCCGAATACCCCCAGGACGCGTCCGCTGAGGCAGATAAACAGCGCGAAGAGCGCAGCAATGATGGCCCTATGGACAGCCAGGAGGGTAGCGCCGCTGACAACAGCAGTGATGACTTTGAGTGGGACGGCAACCTCCCCGAAGAGCTACCGGTGGACACCCAATGGGATGACCTGCTGCCCTCCGCTTCGGCCCCTCCGAGCTCGGGCGACGGCATGGCAGACAGTGATTTTGAAAGCCGCAATTCCAGTTCGGAAACCCTGCGTGAGCAATTAATGTGGCAACTCAACCTCACCCGACTGTCGGACGTGGACCGGGTCGTAGCGATGTCAATTATCGACTCCACCGACGAGAACGGCAGACTGGTGCTACCCCTGGAGGAGATACATGAGTCCCTGGCGGCAGAGCTGGCGCCGGAGGTTGAGCTCGATCTCGATGAGGTTGTGGCCGTACTCCACCGTCTCCAGCAGTTTGACCCCCCGGGCGTCTGTACCCGGGATTTGCAGGAGTGTTTGCTGGTCCAGCTGCAACAACTCCCGCCCGCAACCCCGTGGCTGGAACAGGCACGCATTATTCTCAGCCGTCATCTCACCCAGCTGGGCAATGGCGATTACAGCCAGATTCTGCGCCGCACCAGGCTTACAGAAGAGCAACTCAGGGAGGTGCTGGACCTCATCCAGACCCTGGACCCAAACCCCGGCCTGTCAGTGCGTGAGGAAGATACCGAGTACGTGGTACCCGATGTATTTGTCACCAAAAAAGACGGCCGCTGGCTGGTAGAACTCAACCCCGATATCGCACCGCGACTGCGTATCAACAGCGGCTATGCCAGCCTTATCAAGCGGGCTGACAGCAGCGCCGACAACACCTACCTGCGCGACAACCTGCAGGAAGCCCGCTGGTTCCTGAAGAGCCTCCACAGCCGCAACGAGACCCTGATGAAGGTGGCCACCCGGATAGTGGAGCGCCAGCGTAATTTCCTCGATTACGGACCGGAAGCCATGAAGCCACTGGTGCTGCACGATATCGCTGAACTGGTGGAAATGCATGAATCGACAATCTCCAGGGTTACCACCCAGAAATATATGCACACTCCGCGCGGAGTTTTTGAGCTGAAGTACTTTTTCTCAAGCCATGTGTCGACCGCATCAGGGGGAGAATGCTCGTCGACCGCCATTCGAGCCCTGATCAAAAAACTGGTCGCTGCCGAAAACCCCCGCAAACCCTTGAGTGACAACAAGATTACCCAGCTACTGGAAGAACAGGGGATCCAGGTGGCCCGGCGGACCATCGCGAAATACCGTGAGTCGCTCATGATTCCGCCCTCGAATGAGCGCAAGAGGCTGGTCTAGGCGAAATGTCTCGTTTCCCGGCCAGCTGTAGTCTAGAATTCTTGCTACATAAAGTGAAATCCGGGTTGCCCGGTGTCGGGGCCACCCGACCTAACCAAGAAAGGAGCTATCTATGCAATTGAATGTCAGCGGACACCATGTGGAGGTTACAGAGCCTTTAAGGGACTACGTTGCAAACAAATTCGAACGCCTGCAAAGACACTTCGACCAAATCACCAACACCCAGGTCACACTGATCGTTGAAAAGATGGTACAAAAAGCCGAGGCCACAGTTCACATAGCCGGCGCTGATATTTTCGCTGCCTCGGAATCTGAAGACATGTACGCCGCCATAGACGCGCTGGCCGACAAACTGGATCGCCAGCTCATCAAACACAAGCAAAAAGCCAGAGGCCATTGACCCGCCCGCCATGCAATCCCTCGCAGAGATACTGAGCCCCGGGCGTTGCCTGTGCCGCGCTCCGGGCATCAGTAAAAAAAGATTATTCGAAACACTGGCCCGCGTCATCTGTGATGATCAGGCCTCGCTGGACTATGACACCGTATTTAGTCAGCTTATCGCCAGAGAAAAGCTTGGCAGCACCGGCCTGGGCATGGGCATAGCGATTCCTCACTGCCGTACCGACAACTGTGATCAGCCACTGGGAACACTGGTGTCGCTGGAAGATCCTATCGACTTTGATGCGCCGGACGATCAACCTGTCGACCTGGTATTCGCGCTGCTGGTGCCGGGTGAAGCACACCAACAACACCTGGATATTCTGGCAGGGGTTGCACGCCTGTTCAGCCAGGCAAGTTTTTGCGAACAGCTGCGCGGCGCGAGCGACAATCAGCTGCTCTATGAACTCGCCACCCGGCAGACTGCCTGAGGGCCGGCGGAGTGCGACTGATCATCATCAGCGGACGCTCCGGCTCAGGTAAGAGTACCGCGCTGCATCAACTGGAGGACGAGGGTTATTACTGTATCGATAACTTGCCCGTCTCCCTTTTGCCTGCGCTGGTACAGGAAACCAGCCTGGAACAGTTTCACCATTTTCAGGGTACTGCAGTCTGTATCGACGCCCGCAATGCATGGAAGGATCTCGAGAATTTCAGCAATATCCTCGACTCGTTGCCGAGCTCGGTAAATTGCGAAATCCTGTACCTGGACGCCGAGGATACTGCCCTTATCAAGCGCTTCAGCGAAACCCGACGTCGTCATCCGCTGAGCAGTAAAACCACACCACTGGCGGAAGCCATCGCCAAGGAGCGCAAGTTACTGGGCCCCATTGCCAGCGACGCATCACTGGTTCTGGACACCACCCAGATGACGATCTACGAGCTGCGCGATGCCATCAAGCAACGACTGCTCAAGGACAGCACTGGCGCCATGTCACTGCTGTTCCAGTCTTTCGGCTTCAAGCGCGGCGTGCCGACCGATGCCGACCTGGTGTTTGATGTGCGCATGCTCCCTAACCCGCACTGGGTCAAGGAGCTGCGGCTGAAGACCGGGCAGGATGCTGAAGTAAAGCAATTTTTGGAGTCACAGCCACTGACCGAAGAACTTTACCTTGACCTGCTGCGATTCCTTAACAGCTGGCTGCCTCGCTACCGCGACAGCAACCGCAGTTACATGACCGTGGCAGTGGGTTGTACCGGGGGCCAACATCGGTCAGTATATTTGGCGGAACGTCTATTCCAGCATTTCAACGAGCAACTTCCCAATATTCATATCCGTCACAGGGAGCTGCAGTAAGCCCGTGATCCAGGTTCAGGTAACTATCATCAACAAGCTCGGACTGCACGCGCGTGCAGCCGCAAAATTTGTCGGCTGCGCCTCTGCTTTTTCGAGCTCGATCCGTGCCGGCAAGGACGGTGAGCTGATCGATGGGAAAAGCATTATGTCGGTGATGATGCTGGCCGCCGGCAAAGGCACTGTACTCGACCTCCACATCAATGGCAGGGATGAAGATGCCGCATTGGAGGCACTGCAAAAACTAATTGCAAACCGCTTTGACGAACCCGAGTAATTCACCATTCTGTAACTAATCACGTTGTTGCCACACCCGCTTTACCGGATAATCAGCCGCGATTCCTGCTCCACCTCGTGCGAATTTTTTTGGGGGAGACCACCGTGAGCCTAGTTGAAGTGACATCCCAGAAAACCTTCGAGAAGCTGTCCCAGGCGCTGGAGAGCGGTACCTTTGTGGATGTTCGCAGGATGCTCAACGGCATTCCTCCAGCGGATGTCGCACACCTGTTGGAATCATCCCCGCCCAAATTCCGCCACATCATGTGGCAAATGGTCGATGCCGAGAACGAAGGCGAAGTCCTCAATGAACTGAGTGACGAGCTGCGCACAAAGTTCCTGAGCGAGATGGATGCCAGCGAAGTAGCAGGGCTGATGGAAGGTCTGGCTGACGACGATGTGGCCGACATCCTCCAGCAGCTCCCAGACCGCATTACCCTTGAAGTTCTCACGTCCATGGATCACCAGGACCGGGTACGACTGGAACAGGTCTTGCTCTATCCCGAGGACACCGCAGGCGGTCTGATGAGTGGGGACACCATCACTATTCGCGCCCCGCTGACCCTGGATGTGGTGCTGCGCTACCTGCGCCGCCATGTGGAAATACCGAAGATGACCGACAATCTGATCGTCGTGAATCGCAATGACCAGTTCATCGGCCTGCTGCCACTGCGCACATTGCTGGTCTCAGACCCCTCATCGTCGGTCCGGGAGATGATGGTCACCGATGTGGAGCCGATCCCCGTGACCATGGCCGATGCTGAAGTCGCCCGCCTGTTCGAGCGCAATGACTGGGTTTCCGCCCCTGTGGTCGATGATTCCGGACGGCTACTGGGCCGCATCACTATCGATGACGTGGTTGACGTTATTCGCGAAGACGCCGATCACTCGCTGATGTCCATGGCTGGCCTGGATGAAGACGAAGACACTTTCGCGACAGTGAGGCGCACCGCGCCGCGGCGCGCCGTTTGGCTGGGCATCAACCTGGTGACCGCTTTTATCGCCTCGGGGGTGATCAACCTGTTTCAGGATACGATCGAGAAAGTGGTAGCACTGGCGGTGCTGATGCCCATAGTGGCCTCCATGGGCGGCATCGCCGGTACCCAGACCCTGACTGTACTGGTGCGCGGCATCGCCATGGGCCAGGTAGGTAAAAACAACCAGGCCTGGCTGATAAATCGGGAAGTCATGACCGGCGCGCTCAACGGCTTACTGTGGGCAGTCGTGGTGGCGATTGCAGCAGCCCTGTGGTTTGACGATTGGAACATCGGCTACATCATTGCCGCTGCGATGCTCATCAACCTGGTTACCGCGGCCTTTATCGGTGCCGTGCTACCACTGCTGATGACCCGCGTGAAAATCGATCCCGCGCTCGCCGGCGGTGTGGTGCTCACCACTGTCACCGATGTCGTGGGCTTTGTTTCTTTCCTTGGACTGGCGACCTGGTTCTATGCCTGATCACGACGATACAACACCGCAAGAATCCGAGTACGACGGACCCAGTAAAAGTGCGGTGAAGCGGCAGATGACCGCCCTTCAGCAGTTGGGGGAAACGCTAACCCATTTAACTGACAAGCAGCTGACTCAAATTCCAATAGAGGATGAGCAGTTGCGCCAGGTGATTGCCGAGGCCCGTAACATACGCAGCCACAGTGCTCGCAAACGACATCTGCAGCTGATTGGCAAACTGATGCGCCATATAGACCCCCAGCCCATCCAGCAAGCCCTTGAAAAGCTGGACCAGAATCGCCGGCAGGACGCCGAGCAGTTCCATGCGCTGGAGCAGATGCGTGACCAGATACTGGCTGCCGGCGTGAGCGGCACAGAATTGGCCGCGCAGTGCTGGCCACAAGCGGACCGGCAACAGCTGCGCCAACTGGTGTTGCAGCACCAGCGCGAACTACAAAAAGCCAAGCCGCTGGCAGCCAGTCGTAAATTGTTTCGCTATCTGCGTGAACTACAGGAGCTTTACGGCGCCGACGACTGAGGCCCTGAATTCGGATCGGGTGGTGTTGCTGCAGGCGCGCTGGCCTTTTCGCTCTCTGCCGGTGAGTCATCGAAGACACGATCGAACTTGACCTGGGGATCATCCCAGCTACCGGTGGTTGTGTAGACCGCGCTGGTCAGGCGGTTGACCTGCTTCTCGAATACCTTACTCAACACAAAAACGCCCGCTGCCACCGGCAGGCCAGCTGCCAGTGCCGCCACCCAGGGCAGGTTATTGGCTACCGGTAACGTCACGATCAATTCCCCGTCCAGGGTCCTGTCCGCCAACACGGATTCACCACTGAAATGGAAACTGCTTGCGCCGCCCTGCACATCCAGGCTGCTCACCTCCAGCACCCCATCGTCCAGCAATAACTCGCCGTCCATTTCATTAAAGGGGATGCCCGATTCAAACATATGCGACAGGCTGAGACGGCGAACGATTTCCGCAAGATTGAGAATACTCACAACGCGCAAAGCTCCTGAAGCACCGGTTGAAGCCTCCAGGAACCCACCCTGGCCAATATCAAGCCGCAAGGCGCCATGTCCCTCAGGCAGGGAGAAATCCTGTGGCCCACCCGGCCAGGCCAGCTCCAGATCGAACACGCCCTCTTCGGTCTCGAGTATCTTCTGGTAACCCAGCTGCTCCAGGGTGCTGCCCAGATCCTTAAAGTGTAACTGGGCCTGTAATTCAGTATGGCTTTCCACTGACTGGTACCAACGCAACTGGGCTGGCTGGGACGCAAGCACCTGCAGGCCGACGATTTCACCGGTGATATCGGTCGCAGCCATCACGCCATCCTGGCTACCCAGTGCAAAGCCCAGGCCTCCCAGCGGACGATCGGCCTGTCTCAGACCCTGCAGCTCCACCCTCATGTCTGGCAATTCAATCGGCTGCGCCGGCTCGCCCTCACCATCGCCCTCACCATTACCCAATTGCAGACCCTCCAGGCCTGCCAGATCCAGCATACTGATATCCACCTGCAACGGCGCACCTGCCCCCACGCTGCGAACACGCCCCTGCAGCCACGGGTTACTGGCACTCAACCACCACTGCCCGGACACAAGCTCGCCGGTAAATTCGGTACGACCCAGATCAACGCCGGCAACTCTCAACTGGCTGGCCAGTAGCTGTTGCACTGCTACCGTCAAACCGGTGCCGGGTGCTTTCGTGTCAGCCTGGCCGGGGTTTGCAGGCAACTGCTCCTGGGCGGGAACTTCCTCGGGCGCTACCAGGTAAGTGTCAAGATAAGCATCCAGGAATAGCCGCCAGTTATCGGTATCCAATACCGGTAACTCACCGCCGATTTGCAGGCTGCCTGCCACCAGCTCAGCTGGGTGATCGTAAAAACCCAGTGCAGCTGCCGCCAGCTGCCCGTCGCGCAGATCCAGGTCCAGCTTGACTTCGCCATCAAGGTCCACGCCCAACAAAATACTCTCGGCGCCGGGCTGTACGGTCACCGTGAGCGCCTTGCTTGAGTCCGCAGCCTTGTTCCAGGGTGGCGGCAAGTCGAGACTGACGCCGGCCAGATCGGACCGGATCGTCAACAGGGGGGGCGCGCCCGGTGGAATTTCAATAGTCACATTCGCGGCCGAGCGTCCCCGCGCAAATTCGAGGAGGTCCAGGTTTAACCAGCGGCGCAGTTCACCGAAATCGGCAGTGGTATCTATCCCCACCTGCACCGCAGAGATATTCCCAGGAGCCTGGGATACTGTCGCCGACAGGGCTTGCCCCCACAGGCTCCCGGTCAGCTCATCAGAGCTGAGCCCGACCGTTGTACTATAATCGAGTGTGCCGTTGATACCGCGCAGGGGAAGTCTGCCCGGGTCGATATCGAGGTCGACATCCCGCCAGCGGGTGGTAACCGCCACCTGTGGCGCCACGTCGGCATTATTCAAATTCAGTAACAAAGACAGCTGTGTTTCCAGCGGCCCCGACAGCCGCCAGTCGGCGAACGCCTGCCCCACATACTCGCCGATCACTGCACCATTAATCACCGCCAGGCCATCGGCGGCAGGGCCTTCCAACTGGCCATCCACTGCCAGGATAATCTCCCCTGCCTCATCGAGCCACAGCTCGACAGACAGGCGTTCAACCAGAGAGTCAAACAGGCGGGCGTGCTCAGACCATACGCTGACATCGCTGTCATTGATAAACAGGATGCCGTCCAGGTCCGTCAATGGCGGCCAGGCCGGATGGTAACTCAAGGTGGTGTCTTCGATATCAAAGAACAACTGGACGGTGTGCAGTTGTGGCGAATTACCCGTCAGGCTGCCGCGCCAAAGAAACCCGGCCTCGTTGACCACGCCCTCGCCGATACTGTCCCGCAGCCAGTCGCGCAAGCCGCTATTGAGGATATCGGGAACGTATTTGGCTCGAGTACGGGAGTGGGTACTCTGTAGCCCAACCAGCAGATCCATTTCCAGGCCGACAGGATCGGGCTGCAGGGGAATATTCAAACCAAACAAGACCTTTGCCACACCCTCGACACCGTGAGCTGTCACCAGGCCGCTGTGCAAAGTCACCGCCTGGGCATCCCAACCGATATTAATAGTGCCGTGAAAATCGTCGTACAACAGCGGCTGCTTATAAATCGTCGGAAAGTCCATACTGAACTGTTGACTGTCCAGCACCACATAACCGCCACCGGGCGCGAGACTGACGAAACCGCGTGCGGCAGTTACGCCCGGAGCCCCATGCCAGGCCTGCACCTCCAGTTGTTCAAAATCCGCCTGCAGCTGCCAGGCGCGCAGGGGTTCGCTGATATCTGCCACATTTAGCCGCAAGACACCCAGCTCACCCTGCGGCTGCAGATCGTCGATCACACCGGCGGCCCGCTCAGCAAGGAATCCGTCACTGGCCAGAATCTTCCCAAGCGGACCCAGGGGTATGCCCCGGGCATTAATCGCCACGGTCTCTCCCTGCACATCCAGCTGCAAGCCGGGGATATTCAGCCGGGAATTGTCCTGGTCGATTTCCAGGTCAGCCAGGACCAGGCGTAATCTATCCTTTCGCTCCACCACTTCGGCAACAAATGACAAGCGATCCAGCAGTAGCTGCCAGTCCTGTCCGGCACCGCCGAACAGCAGGTCTTCACCGGTGACACGCATCTGTGCGCTAGGCACGCCCTGCTCCCAACTAGACCAGAGCTCGACGCTGAGGCCGCCGGCCATGGAAAAACCAGGTGCCTGCTCAGCAAATACTTCACGCACTGCGCCGAGATCGCGGGAGTCGAGTTTCAGGTAGAGGTCGCCACGAAATTGCCCGGGATCAAAAGGATTGCCGACACCTTCGGCCAGCGCGGAAATCTGGGTGCCCCTGGTGGAATGCAGACTGGCCTGGAGCCACCGCCGACTGCCCTCGCGCGATAAGCGCGCATCCATCTCCAGTTGACGAAGCTCACCATCTGGCATGGTGACATCAAGCGAGATATTGTCGAGCGCCAGTTGCTCCAAATTCAACAGGAACTCCTGCAACCACTCGGCCAGCGGGGCGTCCCCGCCCCCAAAGCCACGGATAACCAGCCGGCCATCGGCTGTCCATTCGCCCTTGAGATTTAGACCGGCAAGTCGCAGTCCGCTCAACTGCGGGCTCCATGTGCGCAAGCTTCCCCCAACATCGAGGTCTACCTGCCCCTCCCGCAATTCAATCGGTTGGCCATCGCTGCCAGCGCTGGTCAATCGCAGATCCTTGAGCACCAGGGACGGGGTGAATGAATGCCACTGACCGCTCACCTGGCGGGCGTCCACCGCAAACGGCAGCCGATAGTTCAGCTCCCGGAGGATATCGTCCTGATAAGCCACCACCACGGTAGCCAACAAGCGACCCACACTGACATAAGCAGCCAGCAGCACTATCAGGCCAACCACAACGGCCCATAGCACACGGCTTAATCTGTGAAAAATTGAGTGCTCCAAAGCAGGTCTCGCGACAAGTCCATCCGATCAGTGTTCGCTATCGCGCTATTATGATGCCTGTACGCGGATGATGTCGAAATCTTCTGGTGATCGACTACCGTCTACCTGGACAGTGATGGACCCGCCCAGCCGGGACTGCAGTTGGGCGATATGGACGGCAGCGTCATCGCGCAGTCGATCCACTACTGCTGGCGCGGCCAACACCAGTAAATCCCTGGCGTCACCGCCACTGGCTCGGCCGGAAAGGGCTCGGCCGGAAAGGGCTCGGCCGGAAAGGGCTCGGCCAGAAAGGGCTCGGCCGGAAAGGGCTCGGAGTATCTCGTAACACACTGTCTGCGCACTCTTGAGCACCCCCCGACCATCACAGCTGGGACACTTCTCGCACAATGCCTGTTGCAGGTTCTGCCCGATACGCTTGCGCCCGATCTCCACCAGGCCAAGTGCTGACAAACTGGCTATCTTGCGCACAGCAGGGTCCGCGTGCAGTGCCTGCGCCAGGGCCAGCTCCAGCTGGCGACGATGCTCCAGCTGCTGCAGGTCGATAAAATCAACGACAATGATCCCCCCCAGGTTGCGCAAGCGCAGCTGCCGGGCAAGTACAGGGACTGCCTCCAGGTTGGTTTGCAGAGCGGTATCTTCCTGAGACTTCCCACCCACGAATGAGCCGCTATTAATGTCGATCGTGGTCATCGCCTCGGTCTGTTCGATAACCAGGTAGGCACCTGAGCCAAGTTCCACCCGCGGACCCAGTGCCTGCTCGATCGCAGCGTCAACACCATGGGCCTCAAACAGGGGCGTCGTTTCCTTGTGCAGCTCCAGCTGACTACACACAGCCGGGAGAAAGCGCTGGCAGAACGCCTGCGCGGCGTTGAAACCATCCGCGTCATCAATCACCACCCGCTCCAGGGCGGATGACGCGCGATCGCGCAACAGTCGGTAAAACAGGGGTGGCTCGGTATACAGCAACACAGGCTTTTGCTGGCCTTTGGCGCGAACCTGCAGGTTCTGCCACTGACTCTGCAGGTACTGCAGGTCAGCTGCAATGGCTTGCTCGTCAACGCCTTCTGCCGCAGTGCGAACAATGACACCACAGCCGGGCTTGTCTGCCTGGGCCAGCAACTGCTGGAGGCGCTCGCGTTCGGCACGACTGCGGATTTGCTGGGATACACCCACATAATCAGCACCTGGCGTCAACACCAGGTAGCGCGATGACAGGGTGAGCTGGCGACCCAGGCGTGGGCCCTTGTCTTCGCGCGGCTCGTGGGTGACCTGCACCAGGATTTTCTGGCCCTGAAAGAGCGCAGGCTTTGTCGATGGTGTATTCGAGCCATCAGCATCAGGGACAGTAGCCGGTGGCAACGCAAGGATCCCGTTGCGATCCAGGCCTATATCGACAAACGCAGCCTGTATGCCCGGCAGGATGCGCGTAATTTTCCCCAGGTAGATATTTCCAACAATGCCGTGGCCACCCTCGTGCTCAAAATACACCTCCTGGACCAGGCCACTCTCGAGCAGCGCCACCCGCGTCTCCAGGGGGGAGACGTTTACCAGGATGGTTTCAGGCATCAGTCGGGTCGAGTCGGGTCGCGATGCCATGCGCCCGCAACAGCTGCCAGGTTTCACCCAGGGGCAAGCCAACAACATTGCTGTAACTGCCGTGGATGGCACGCACAAAGGCACCCGCCAGGCCCTGGATACCGTAACCGCCAGCCTTGTCCCAGGGTTCGTCGGTAGCAAGATAAGATTCGCAAACATCGCGACTCAACTGGATGAACTCCACCTGGGTTTCCACCAGTTCGCAACTGATCCGACCGCCGCTGTGCAGGCACACCGCGGTCATCACCGAGTGGCTGCGCCCGCTGAGTCGCGCCAGCATTGCCAGCCCATCAAAATGGTCGCGGGGTTTGCCCAGTACATCATCGTCGATTTGTACCGTGGTATCTGCCGCCAGCACCACGGTGGCGGGCCCGGGATACTGTGTGGCCACAGCCTGCGCCTTCTCCCTGGCCATGCGTTGCACATAATCAGCCGGGGCTTCGCCGGGCGCTCGGGTTTCATCCAGATCTGCCGGGTGGCAACTATAATGCACACCCAACTGATCCAGTAATTCCCTGCGCCGGGGGGACGCGGAGGCCAATACCAGGCGCGCCGAACTCATATTAATTTGCTCATTTCAGCCGGCTCACTTCAAGTAACCGCGTAGTGGCGTCGCAAGCCCCTCAGGACATGCAGTACCACCGGCCACAACAGGGCGCTGGCCACTGCAGGCAGCAGGAACAGCGTGGAACGCGCGCCCAGGCCCTCCAGGTTTTGTACCCACTGGCAAATCATCTGGTCAATGCCCACCAGCACAAACACCACTACCGCCTGCTGCCACAGGCCAAAAACCCGCAGGCGCTGATAGAGACTGAGACACAGTAGCGCGATGACCGCCAGGGCAAAGGCATTCTGGCCGATTACCGCACCCTCCAGCACATCCAGGCCAATACCCAGTAGCAACGCGGTGAACATACCCACCCGATGGGGCAGCGCGATAATCCAGTAGATCAGTGTTAGGGTTACCCACTGGGGCCTTCCCCACTGCAACCAGGCGGGCAGGGGTAATACAGCCAACACATAAGCCAGGACGAAGCTCAGCAGAATCACCCAATAGGCATGAGCTTGCTGGCCGTCCACTGGTCAGTCTTCCCGGGACTCGGGGTCGGTGAACACCAGTAGCACATGGCGGCTGCGATCCAGTTGCGCACTGGGCGAGGCCAACACCCGGGCAAAGGCCTGCCCGGGGTCTCGTTCTACCACCGAGACCACACCCACCGGGTAACCACCCGGAAAGCGATCACCGAGGCCGGAAGTGACCAGCAGGTCGCCTTCGCGAATGTCCGTGGTTGCAGATACATGCCTGATTTCCATCGACCCCAACGACCCGGTACCCTCGGCAATCGCCCGTACGCCATTGCGATTGACCTGCACGGGAATGGAATGGGTGGCATCGGTAATCAACAGCGCCCGTGAGGTAGCAACGCTGACTTCCACGATCTGGCCTATCAGTCCCTGCGCATCAATTATGGGTTGACCCACGAACACCCCGTCCGCGCTACCCTTGTTGAGCACCAGCTGATGGCGCACGGGATCGGGCGACACGCCAATAAGCTCGGCCACCAGCATGTCATCACGCAGCAGTTCAGTAGAATTCAACAGCGCCCGCAGGCGCACGTTGTCGGCCTGCAAAGAAGCCATTTTCAGTGAGCGCCCCTGCAACAGCAGGTTCTCGCGCTGCAGGCGTTCGTTGTCCGCAATAAGCTCGGAGCGAGAGCTGACATGCTCCCTGGTCCATTCTCCTACCAGGGTGGGCAGATTGGCCACCCAGTAGATCGGCGTACCCAGGGTATCCAGGAAAGAGCGGGTGGTTTCGAGACTGTGGTAGCGCAGGTCGGCGGTGATCAGGCCAGCCACGACCAGGATGACCAGCAACAGCCGCAACCCCAGCGAGGACTCCTTGACGAATAGCGGCTTAATGTCGTGTCCTCTAGGTCCTGATCAGCGCAACCCGGTAGGCCGCGCCGGGGTCCGTTACTCGGTAGACAGCAGATCTATGGTGCGACGGTCCATTCTTTCCATGGCCATGCCGCCTCCCCTGGCTACACAGGTAAGGGGGTCTTCCGCCACGATAACCGGCAGGCCAGTCTCCTCGGAAATCAAACGGTCCAGGTCACGCAACAGTGCGCCACCGCCAGTAAGCACGATACCACTTTCGGCGATATCTGCGGCCAGTTCCGGGGGCGACTGTTCCAGGGCAGACTTCACAGCCTGAACGATCGAGGCCAATGGATCTGACAGGGATTCGAGAATTTCGTCGCTATTGAGGGTAAAACTGCGGGGTACACCCTCGGCCAGGTTGCGACCACGCACATCGATTTCCCGCAGCTCACTGCCGGCAAACGCACAGCCCACTTCCAGCTTGATTCGCTCTGCGGTCGCATCGCCGATCAGACTGCCATAGCGTCTGCGCACGTGGGCCACAATGGCTTCGTCGAAGCGATCACCACCACAGCGAACCGCATCACGGTAGACCACCCCGTTCAGCGAAATAATGGCGATCTCAGTGGTGCCACCACCCACGTCCACGACCATACAGCCTGTAGCTTCATCAACCTTGAGACCGGCGCCGATAGCCGCAGCCATGGGCTCCTCAATCAGGCGCACCTCACGCGCACCGGCGCTGAGGGCAGATTCCCTGATGGCCCGGCGCTCGACCTGGGTAGACATACAGGGCACACACACCAGTACCCGCGGGCTTGGGCGGATAAATTTGCTCTCGTGGACCTTGGCGATAAAGTACTGGAGCATTTTCTCGGTGACCTGGAAATCCGCGATCACGCCGTCCTTGAGAGGCCGGATCGCGGTAATATTTCCCGGTGTCCGTCCCAGCATCCGTTTGGCTTCAGTGCCAACCGCTTCAATCGTCTTCTGGCCATTATGAATACGAATCGCCACCACGGACGGCTCGTTAAGCACTATTCCCTTATCGCGAACATATATCAGGGTATTGGCGGTACCCAGATCAATGGAGAGGTCATTTGAGAACACTCCGCGAAGTTTTTTCAGCATTAATGTTTACTACCTTATGAATACATCGGCGAACTCCGCTGCGAAGTCCTGTATATGTCCCTGCCCCCATGTTCCGGGCCTTTTCTGGTAAGACTTGTCGGTACAGGTATACACACCCTGTAGTTGTACCCAGATCAGGCAGGAAAAGCTCAGAAATCGTTGCGGTATCTGTTGTTTTTGTGGAGTTTTGCTATTTGCGCAACTGTATCAATCGCGGGGATTTTGGGCAAGGCGCAAATGTGATAAGTTTACGTCCCCCTGCCGCGCACTGCGTGGCCCTCAGCGGTTTTTCACATTATGGCAATAGAACAAGACGAGATAGCAAAGATTGCGGAACTTGCCCGTATTCGCATCTCCCCACAGCAGATGGGAGACGTGACCCAGCGCATCACCGAAATCCTGCATATGGTCGACCAATTACAGGCGGTAGATACCGCCGACGTCGAGCCCATGGCTAATCCGCTGGATGCGGTGCAGCGCCTGCGCGCCGATGAAGTCACTGAGCAAAACCACCGAGACGCCTTCCAGGCTATAGCCCCCGCCGTGGAAAATGGCCTCTACCTGGTTCCCAAAGTTATTGAATAGACGGCCTAAGCCGTATCAGGATGTACCCGATGCACAACAAATCTGTCGCCGAGCTGGCCCAGGGCCTGCACGCCAAGCAATTTTCCAGCGAGGAGTTGACCCGCTGCTTCCTGGACAGGATCACCCGCCTGGACAGCGACTACAACAGTTTCATCACAGTGGACGCGGAAGCTGCCCTGGCCTCGGCGCGCCGGGCAGACCAGCGGCTCGCCTCAGGTGATGGGACCGCCCTGACCGGCATTCCCATCGCTCACAAGGACATTTTCTGCACCAGCGGTATGCGCACCAGTTGCGGCTCGCGAATGCTGGACAACTTCGTCCCGCCCTACGATGCCACCCTGATCCAGCATTTCAACCGGGACGGGGCGGTTATACTGGGCAAAACCAATATGGATGAGTTCGCCATGGGCTCTTCCAACGAGAACAGTTATTACGGCGCCGTCAGGAATCCCTGGCATACCGACCTGGTGCCGGGCGGCTCCTCCGGCGGTTCGGCCGCAGCGGTGGCCGCAATGCTGGCCCCGGCGGCGACCGGTACCGATACCGGCGGCTCGATTCGCCAACCTGCGGCCTTTTGCGGGATTACCGGGATCAAGCCAACTTACGGACGGGTATCGCGACTGGGCATGGTCGCTTTCGCCTCCAGCCTGGACCAGGCCGGCCCGTTGGGACACAGCGCCGAAGACTGCGCACTGCTGCTCAACTGCATGGCTGGCCATGACCCCAGGGACTCCACGTCATCCGAGGCACCCACCGAGGACTACTGCCAGCAGTTGGATAACTCCCTGGAGGGGCTGCGGATTGGCCTGCCGCGCGAATACTTCGGCGACGGCCTGGACGCGGCCACGGCCAATTGCATAGAGCTTGCCCTGAAGACACTGGAAGCACAGGGTGCCACCCTGGTAGACGTGTCCCTGCCCCACAGCCACCTGACCATCCCGGCCTATTACGTGATCGCCCCGGCCGAGGCCTCCACCAACCTGTCCCGATTCGACGGGGTGCGCTATGGACACCGCTGTGACCAGCCGGTGGATCTGCACGATATGTATACGCGCACCCGCGAGGAAGGTTTCGGAGATGAGGTCAAGCGCCGCATCCTGGTTGGCACCTATGCGCTGTCCGCAGGCTACTACGATGCCTATTACAAGAAAGCGCAACAGGTGCGGCGCCTGATAAAACAGGATTTTGTCGATTGCTTCGAGCAGGTGGACATCATTGCCGGGCCAACCACCCCCGGCCCCGCTTTCGCACTGGGCGCGAAATCCAATGACCCGGTGGCCATGTACCTGGAGGATGTCTACACCCTGGCCGTGAACCTGGCTGGTTTACCCGGCATGTCGGTGCCGGCCGGGCTGGTCGAGGGTAAGCCGGTAGGCCTGCAGTTGATCGGCCGTCATTTTGGCGAAGCCCGCTTGCTGAACGTGGCCCACCGCTTCCAGCAGGCAACCGACTGGCACCAGCAACGCCCGGCTGCACTCACCGGAGGGAATGCCTGATGCCCTGGGAAACCGTCATCGGCCTGGA
>Ga0102812_10000651_pt1 | contig 24763 bp, 23 predicted proteins | sample ColrivemetaGS713_FD_79334 | JGI IMG/M metagenome (GOLD analysis project Ga0102812, IMG submission 79334) | Estuarine microbial communities from the Columbia River estuary - Flood tide ETM metaG S.713 | ecosystem: Environmental > Aquatic > Marine > Intertidal zone > Estuary | place: USA...
AAATCGAAACCTATTGAGGTTTTTCTATAAGGTCTTATTTCGAAAGCGATGAAAGGATTTTGTTCCGTCCATATAATTTGTTGGATGTCAAAAGCAGTAAAGGGATCCAGACCATTGAAAATGGAAGCTGTACATGAAAATGAATTTGTGTTATACAGCAATCTTGCAGCCAGAGCGCCATCCTTAATTTTCAATTCTGTATAATTGACCGGGTTGAACCTGATGTTTTCTTCTTTTTTGATCAGGTCATAACGATAAGAAGATGCTTTATAAAAAGGAATGCCAATAAATTCAAATTGCATATGCCTTGAAATTTTGTATTTACCAGACAACATGAAGTTGGCGATATTTTGTTCATCTGGTTCAGTGGTATTCCAGAAATAATCTTTCGGACTGATGTTATTTGTTGGGTTGAAACCATCAGCAGATCCCCATTTTATTATCTGGTTTCCCAATTTTAAAGAAATATTTTCTTGTTTGTAAGCAGCATATGCTTCCCTCAATTGAAATTGCTCTATAGGCCCCTGAAAAAGCCATCCTTTTCGCAGTCTGGATTCTGCATAAAGAGAAAAATCATTTTTTTGAACACGGGTAATCAATGCAAAGTCAAGCAAGATAGAATTGTAGTCGAAAATTTCACCTGGAGCGTAAATGGAGGTCCTTAAAGATCCATTCATCGCAAAGGGAACCGGTTTTTGAATACTGTCATTATTGCTTGCGACTGGTCCGAATAGACTTTGGGCATAAAGCAATATTGTTATGAGAAAACAAGGGATAGATAAAATAAGTCGTTGCATTTTTTTATGCAAGAAAGCAAAGAAATCTTGATTTTAAGTCCGTCATTTAAAACCTGGACAGGAACAGTTGGTACGAGTATTGAAATACATAAGTTGAACCATTAATGTCTTTGAAAAACCCGAAAATGACCCTGGATTTAATGAATCGTAGATTTGTACTGTAGAGGGGTTAAGCCGGTTATACTTTTAAATACGGTAAAGAAGGAGGATTTGCTATTGAATCCGCAATCATAACCGATGGCTTCAATTGAATATGGATTTGACATATCCTCCAGCATTATTTTTACTGCTTTTACCCGGTATTGATTTACGAAAGAGAAAAAATTCTGTCCAATTTCCATATTCAGTACCTGAGTGATGTGATGTTTTGGGATTTGTATCGAATCCGATAAGGCAGTCATATTAAAATCGGGATTCAAATAAGGCTGATTGGAATCGAAATAACCATAAATCATTTTACGGATCTGATGGATATCTTCTTTTTTCAATGTTGAACTTTTATATCGAGTGTCCGCTACAAGTTCATTGTTGAAATCTATTGGTGTTTTTTCATATATCGCTTTTTGTCTTAGTCCGTAAAATCCAAGAATATATGCGAGACTCAGCATCACAGAATAAGTAAATATTGAGGGTAATTCCTGAAGGAAAGTAAAATTGATAGCCAGAATGCCAAACAAAAAGGCAGTTGCTCCGTATAGGATATAAAAGATCAAAACGAAAAGTAGCCAGGCGATCTCTTTGTAACTTTCTATCGTTGAAAATTCATTTCTGAGATTAATTCGGTGTTTCCTAACCAACACCACGCTATAAATATTATAGAATAACAATGATAGGACATTGATCGCAGAAAAAGAGATGCTAAACCAAAAGTGAGGGTAGGCGGGGGATAAAAAATTAGGACTGAATGATTCCTGAACGAAATAGGTAGTTAATTCAAATGCCAGGAAGGGCAGCAGGTGTAATAATTGTATATATTTAAGTTTAAAATCATTTGTTGTCAGTGATTTTATGTAGAGGAAAAAGGCGGGGTTGATCAGCAGGAAAACGCTTGAAAGCAATGAACTTTCAAAAAAGAAAAGGTCAAATGCACAACTGGTAAATTCGATGCCCAGCAAGAACAACCATGCTGTTAGCAGTTTGTCTGCATCGAGCGAGGATTTTTTTGTCAGCATGAGAATGGCTGCAAAAAAACTTTGTGAAATTCCCAGATATATAATTACATCCATCCTTTAAAGATATGGGAATTCTACTCAAAAATCTCTTTTATTTATTATAGTTTTTGCCCCAGGAATCCTGATGAACCCTTGAATTATCATAACGATAATCTGCCGGCAGATCTTCATCGGGATAACCAATGGGGAAAATTGCAAAAGGCATGAATTCTTCCGGCACATTCAGGATCTCCCTGATCCCATTTACTCTTGGGGGAACTTCCCAGGTTGCGATCCAGACGGAACCTAATCCCAGGTCATGAGCAGCCAGATAGATGTTTTGTGCGGCACAGGAACAATCCTGTGGATAGAAACCAGGAAAACCTTGTTTGGCAGGATCTCCTACGATGAGGATGGCTGCGCTTGCTTGCTTGAACATTTCATTATTATCATCAATTTTTTCAGCGAGTGCAATTAGTTTGGTTTTATCCTTAACCACAACAAAATGCCAGGGGCGACCATCGCCTGCACTGGGTGCGTTCATCGCTGCTTCCAAAATTATTTTTATCTGATTATCTGAAACTTCCCTGGAGCTAAACTTCCGGATGCTTCTTCTGCTCATTATTGTTTTAATTGTTTCCAATCTTTATTTTTTTAAGTATTTGCAATCCCATTTAATGGGAACGCCATGCAAATGTTCATAGGGAATCTTCCCTTCAAGCTAAAAAAAAATGCACGAAGCTAGCAGCTGCATGCATGGTACTATATAATATTAATAATAATATGAATGAATGGAATCTCTGATAGAACTATCAATTGTTTGGTTTTGATATTTTCACGACCAATGCCCTGCCTTTGAGTTCTTTACCATTCAAATCTTTTACTGCATTTAATCCTTCATCCTGATTTTGCATTTCAACAAAACCATATCCTTTAGATCTGCCTGTATCTTTGTCCGTAATTATCTTTGATGAACTAACTTCACCAAAAGATTCAAATTGAGCTTTCAAATCTCCTTCACGAACCGTAAAGTCAATATTTGCAACAAAAATGTTCATAAATCAAAATAATAAATAATTAATAATAAAATAACAGCGGTAAAATCAGAAAATTTTGGTCTTTCAAATTGAGCCGCTAACCTAACAAAGGTACTCTTTATTTTTATTCAATAATATATTTTAAACGGAATAAGTCAAAATTGGCCATGATGTAATAAATCTAATTTTGAAAGATAAATTTAAGATAAACAATTGAGAGAATCTGTTGTATTATAGGAGGGTATAGCTTTTTAGGCCAGAAAAATTAATATAGATATTTTTCTGTATTTAATAGATATAATGATTAGTTGCAGGTAATTTTGCTTCTGCTTTGCGAAGCTATTTTGCATATGCAGGAAACGGAATGATTGAAGGTTTTCGTATCTTTATCAGAAATAGATCGGAGGGGATTGGTTGGAATGTGCCTGCTAAGAACTAAATTTTTCTGGTAAATTCACAGATTCATAAACTGAAATAATTGTAGATGAAAAAGGTAGTTACATTCGGGGAAATCATGCTGCGCCTGACGCCACCTGGTTACAGGCGATTTTCGCAAGCCAATGCGTTTGATGTGATCTACGGTGGGGGAGAATCCAATGTGGCGGTATCCCTTGCAAGTTTTGGTATGGATGTTGAGTTTGTCAGCCGTTTACCATTGAATGATTTAGGTGAAAATGCCTTAATGGAATTGAGAAAGCGAAATGTTGTCACCAAAAATATTGCGCGGGGCGGTGAACGTTTAGGTTTGTATTTTCTTGAAATGGGTGCCTCGTTCAGAGGCAGTAAAGTTATATATGACAGAAGTCATTCCGCTTTTTCAACCTTGGAAAAAGGAATGTTTGATTGGGAAGAAATTTTTGCAGGTGCTGATTGGTTTCATTGGACAGGTATAACCCCAGCTGTTTCTCAGGGGGCAGCAGCTGTTTGTCTGGAAGCGATCAAAACAGCAAATAAAATGGGGATAACTGTTTCGACAGATCTGAATTACAGAGAGAAATTGTGGAATTATGGAAAGTCAGCTTCGGAGGTAATGCCTGGGTTGGTTGAAGGATGTGATATTATTATGGGGAATGAGGAGGATGCCGAAAAGCATTTTGGGATCAGTGCAATAGGTGTTGATGTCAAAAAAGCGGCTACATTGAATCATGATTCCTTCGCTTCTGTAGGCAAACAATTGATGGAGAAATTTCCCCGTGCAAAAAAGGTGATCATCAGTTTAAGAGCGTCCATAGATGCCTCGCATAACAACTGGACCGGTGTTTTATATAATGGAGATGCTTTGCTCAAAGGTCCTGATTATGAGATCAAACCGATAGTAGACCGAGTAGGAGGGGGAGATAGTTTTATGGCTGGATTGATCTATGGATTTAAAAAATATAACGATGATCAAAAAGCACTGGATTTTGCAGTTGCGGCATCTTGTCTCAAACATTCGATCTATGGCGATGCAAATTTAGTTAGTGTAGCTGAAGTAGAAAAACTAATGGATGGGGACAGATCAGGACGAGTTAACAGATAAAATATAATCAATGGCTAATTATACAAGACTGGAAGTTGCGCAATTGATGGAATCAATGGGATTAATTCCCTTGTTTTATCATAAGGATATCGAGATGGTAAAAAAAGTTGTGAGCGCCTGTTATGACGGAGGAGCACGATTATTTGAATTTACCGACAGGGGGGATTTTGCTTTTGAAGTATTTGGAGAACTTAATAAATACGTCGAAAAAGAATTGCCAGGTATGATATTGGGGGCCGGATCAGTAACAGATGCGGCTACTGCATCGATGTATATGGCCAGAGGCGCAAATTTCATTGTAACGCCCGTACTCCGGGAGGATGTTGCGAAGGTTTGTAACAGAAGAAAGGTTTTGTGGTCTCCTGGTTGTGGAACCCTTACAGAAATATCAAAAGCTGAAGAATTAGGTTGTGAAATTATTAAGTTGTTTCCGGGTGGAGTTTATGGTCCGGGTATGGTCAAAGCGATCAAAGGACCGCAACCCTGGACGTCTGTAATGGTCACAGGTGGTGTGTTACCCACCAAAGAAAGTATTGATGCCTGGTTTGGCGCTGGTGCGAGTTGTGTGGGAATGGGATCTAAACTCATTACCCCCCAAATAGTTGAAGCAGGATCATTCAAATCATTGACTAAAAATATTGAAGAAGTTTTGGGTTTTATCCGGAATTTCAGGAATGATTAAAGTAAATTTTTTGAATACAGAATAGCTATCTTGTAAAAAGCAAGGAAAGAAACCATTGAATGGATTTGGCTATCCAGTACTCAATAGATGATTTGATAATCACTTGAAAAGGTCCAACAAATAATATTGTAAACCAGGTTCTATTGCCGGTTTAAATCTCAATTTTCATCCTGATGATGAATTGTTCAACTTTTATTTTTTAACTGAATTTTCCCAGTTTTGGATTGGATTAAGGCTCAAATAGTCAATGATGGATCGACAGGCTTTTGTCAGATTCGTTGTTGCCAATCTGAAATATTCTATAAATTCCTTTTCATTATTATTGTGAAGGTCTACATAGTCCGTCACAGATTTTAAAATCATTAGTGGTGTATCTGAGAGTTCGGCCATCCAGGCAACGGAAGCGGCTTCCATATCTTTTACGGTTGCACCCAGTTTTTCCATGATCGTTTTATCCTCCTGACTATAATCAAACGCATTGCCCGTTGAGATGATGCCAGGTTTAAATCCGAGGTCGCGGATCAGCTGGCTCATGTCCAGCAATGGATATTCGCCAAGACCATAAGCCTCAAATGCAGGTATCGGGATTCTGCGGTCGTGGAAACAGGCATTTCCCTGTGCGACGACTACATCTCCAATTTCCATGCCTCTTTCTTTAAATCCCCCCGCGGTTCCTGCATTAATTATCAAGTCCGGATTGAAATTTTGTATGGCAAGGAAGGTACTCAAAACAGCAGGTTGCGAGCCAATATTATCCACCCCGTTCCGCTTGTCTTTGCCATTGATGATCAGACTGACCTCAAATGAGCTGACTTTATTTTTAAATGCCTTCATTGGCCATTTGGGGTCAAATGTATTTTGAACCGGCAGGAGATCAAATTGATCAATGATCGGTTTTGCTTCACCTTCCATTGCAACAATGAAAGTGATCTTCTTTATGTTATAATCCATTATTAGTGTCGCTTAAATGTTTAATCCCAGATATACAGCCAATTTCCATCCTGCTGTTTTTTCCAGATTGTATGGAAAATTCCTGAGTCAATAAATTTGATGCCGCTTGAATCAACATACGAGAAATCATATTTGCCGTAGGTATATGCAAGATCTCCTGCTTCACTCACTTCGACGAAATCAGGTTTCCAGTTCAGGTCAACTTCAGTAACAGTGAGCTTATTTTCCTCAAAATATTTACGAATGGCTTTTTTTCCTTTGAATAACTGGTTGTTTCTGCTTAAAACAGCATCGGGGGCAGCAAAATGTACAAAGGCTACTTCAATTCCTTTTTTCCTGGCCATGTCCTTAAAGGCGGTTTCCACAGAAATTATCTGCTTTTTTATTTCTTCCACATTTGTTGTTTGGTCTTTAATATTACAAGAAATACCAAAAAGTAAAATTAAAAATGCTATGATGAATTTGTTCATTTTTAGAATTTGAATTATAAAATTGATAAAGAGATTTGAATGTTAATTTGAAGGTAAATTGGTTAGCTTGAAATTCTATTCATATAATCTTACAATTTGTCCGGTGAAATCGCCTTCAATACAATCTCTGTATGCCTGCACCACCCTGGACATAGAAATGATGGGTTGTCCTTTAAAATAAGCTTCGTATTTTTCAGCAGCATCTTCCACGAGTCCTGAAGAAACGACATTAATTCTGAATTGGGGCTCGATATCCTGGGGCAGGGCTTTAACAAAGCTATGAATAGCTCCATTTACCATGGCTGCAGAGCTTGTCATGGGTACAGGATGATCCGCTAAAATACCGGTAGTGAGCGTGATGGAGCCACCGGGATTGAGGAAATTCAGACCAATTCTGACCAGATTTACCTGACCCATCAGTTTGCTATTGATGCCGATCATGAAATCCTGTTCGGTTAGTTCATTAAAAGGGGCCCATTTTGCTTCGCCGGCTGCACAAATAATAGCATCAAACTTTCCCGTTTCTTCAAACATCTGTCTAATGGCATTTTTTTCCGTGATATCCACTTTTATATCTCCTGCGCTTCTGCCGGCAATCAAAACTTCATGTGTATTTTTATAAAACCCTGAAACCCTTTTGCCAATCGTTCCATGGCCACCAATGATCAATATTTTCATATTTTTTACGCTTAAGTGCGCAAAGTTAACAATTAAAAAATGAATCCGGAAGTTCTTTGAAAGTCAGGATGGTCAGTTGTTTTTATCAGCTAATTTGAAGTAAGGATTATATATAATGCCGATACAATTGTCCCAGGGATCCAAAACAGATGCAACCATTAATTCTCCGCCTACATTTGTTGGTTCCTCGTCTGGAGTCGCTCCCATTTTAATCAGATCCTGATAGCTTTTATTGATATCTTCCACCCCCCAATAAGCGACGACATTTGAAGATTTTTTGGATTTGGGAATGTTCTCGGGGACCAAGCCCAACTCATAGCCACCGATATCGAAGCCGATATAAAATACTTCATCAAAATAGGGTTTTGCCTGAAATGCATCCATGTACCATTGCTTCGCTTTTTCCAGATCCGGTACCTTAAAAATAACTGTTCGAAGTCCTAACATTTCTATCGATTTGATTAAATTTCATTTATGTATTTGGCGGGCATTTAAATTGGCAATTTAAATAAAATTATTTCTTGCTTTTTTTCTTACTTGCTTTAGCAAGCGGATTGTAATCCAGACATTTTTGGACCCAGAATTCCAGATCTTCATCCATTTCCATTCCTATGGGTTCAATAAATACAAAACCCTTCATGGGTCTGCCGCTAAAGTCCATTTCGACGCAACCATTTAAACTTCTGGCTTCAGCATAAAAATCAGGGTTGATCCTTGCCATCATATTTTCTTTTATGACCCCAAGGCACATTTTTTCATCAACCATAAATGCAGCACCTCCAAACATTTTCTTTTCAGAAAAAACAATATTCTTTTCTTCCAGAACCTGCTTGATCCGGTCAGCTAAAAATTGATCATAAGCCATATTCAAAAAATTGTTTAATTCGCAACTCAAGGATTAAAGATAGTCGAATTGATTTAAATTTTAAGCTAAATTGAAATTTGCATTGTAACTTGCTCATTAATAATTTCCTGGCAAGTCTTGATTCTTGTTATTAATCAATATCAATTTTGTGACCTTAAATGGACTAAGATGAAAAAATCATTTTTATTGTATGGGGCTTATGGGTATACAGGCGAATTAATTTCACGGTTTGCGTCTCAATATGACCTGATTCCCATTCTGGCTGGCCGGGATGAAGTAAAACTTAAAAAACTTTCCGAGGAAACCGGATATGAATATGTAGCATTTTCACTGGATGATGAAGAAGCTATGATTGCTGCGATGGAAGGTCATTCCGTATTTATGCATTGTGCGGGCCCATTTATATACACTTATGAGAAAGTTGCTGCCGCCTGTTTGAAAACGGGAACCCATTATCTCGATATAACAGGTGAAATTGGTGTTTTTGAAAGTTTGTCCAAAATGGATAATGAGGCCAGAGAGAAGGAGATTATGCTCCTTCCTGGAGTGGGGTTTGATATTGTGCCCAGTGACTGTATGGCTATGTATTTAAAGTCACTTATGCCGGATGCAAATCAATTGAGCATGTCGATTAAATTTGGTGGCGGTATTTCCAGAGGCACACAAAACACGGCTGTTGGGTCGTTGGGGAGTGGAGGGATGATCAGAAAAGAAGGCAAATTATTGCCTGTAAAAAGTGCTTATCGGGTCAGGAAAATTGATTTTGGGAATGGACCTGAAACATCGGTTACCATTCCCTGGGGGGATGTCTCAACTGCTTATCACAGTACTGGAATTCCAAATGTAATGGTCTATGTGACCAACGCTCCTGTTCCGGTAGAATTTATGAAATTGACAAATTACCTGGGTTGGTTGCTGGACAGTAAAACGGTTCAAAAATTCATGAAAAAGCGAATACAGAAGGGCCCTGCCGGACCTACAGATGCTATGAGGGAGAAGGGTGAAAGTCTGGTTTGGGGTGAAGTAATTAATCCGGGAGGAGATCTAATTCAGGCAGTTTTTAAGGGTCCGGAAGGATATACCCTTACAGCTAAAACAGCGCTCATGGCAATAAAGAAAATTTTGAATGGAGAATTCAAAGCGGGATTTCAAACCCCGGGAACTGCATTTGGAATGGATTTTATTTTGGAATTAGAAGGGACAAATCGGAAAGTAATAAAAGAATGATCCTTTGTTGATTTTAATTATTCCGAGTTTTTTGATTTAATTTTGTGCCTGACTCAGTTTATGTATCCAGCCTTGTTAGTTAAGCAATGTTTCCAATATATCTAGTGAGCTAATGATGCATTTTTCGCATATTTTTTTGCCGAGTTGATTTTGCTCAAATTGTTTTCGGCCTTCTTCCGTATTTAAATTGCAATTCAATAATTGGCCGCAGTTTGAGCTCCCGTTTATTTTTTCGAATTCCAGTTGAAATTGTTGAATCATTTCAGATGTACGGACTTTCCTATTTTCCGGATCCTCAATGTTTTTGGAGTTGTGCAGGCCAATTCCCATGTATGCACCGGTAACTGCCCCGCAGGTGTTTTGTAAACGCCCCATACCACCACCAAAACCTGAGCTGAGTGCCATAGCCTGTTCAATGTTTATGTCCTGATTCAATGCCCTGGTTTTTAATACAGATTGGGCACAATTAAATCCGTTATTAAATGCATGAAGGGCAATTTCTTTTTTGATTAGTAGCATTAAAGTTTCAATTTTTCATTCAAAAATAGTTCTTAATTTTTGAAATACTGGTTCATTTTAAGTAGTCAGTTTACAAGTAAAAACGATGCGATCCCTGTTGCTAAACAAAGAAAAGGCAAAATCCGGTGTAACCATAAAATCAGATTAATTTTAGAATTTAACCCGGCCACAATAAACCCTGAAATCAGCGAAAACAAAATAAGGATAGATGTGATGATGAAAAAGACCAGGCCTGAATTATTTGCTTCCGGGGCACTAACAAGTGGGTATACCAGCAATATATAGCAAACGATCAAAATGAATGTTCCGATCCTATGTAGATTTGACCATAGAGAAGAATACGGTCTTGATTTTATGGTCAAATAAATGCCTGAAATAAAGCAAAAAATGGTTAATACGAGTGTTAAAATTTGCAGTTCTGCGGTTGCTTGCATAATAAACCCTAATTGGCAAGTTTGATTCACTTGTAATTTAAATAAAATCATCCTTAACACCTAGTTTTAATTTGCCAATTGGACAACAAATAGGCCTATGCAGATAAATTCAGATCCTTTCGTCAATGAGTCCGCTAATGCTAGGTTTGCTGGTTTAATCAAATGATTTGATAAAGTATGGTTTGCAATGTGGTCCACAATGGGTTTTATTTTGGTTGAAAATCAAATAATATTTATTCCATTTTTCTTTTCAAAACGGTTCTTTGCAGGTTCATGACTGAGAAATTAGTTATGTCATTTTCTGTTTTGCCAATATCCTTGCCGGAGCTGATCTCAAAGATCAGCTGATTGTTTTCTAATATATAAACGGATGTGAGTAAATTTCCTTCAACTTCAAAATTGCTGAACATTCGGTTTTCAAAAACATAAGAATAAAGTAAAATGCCGTTGTTTTCATCCAGGGTATATTTGTTTGATCCAGGATCTTCCAAAATGAGCATGTAATTTTTGACGATGGGCTCAGGAGCCAGATATTCTGTTTTCCAGGACCACTTCAATGAATCGGGGATTCGTTCGATCTCCATTCTGACATCTACCTGATTAACTTGATTTCCCTGATGGTAAATTAACATTTCCCCTTCCCATATGCCCGCACAATTATCCGGGAAATAACTTTGGCCAATTAGTTGCAAACTGCTTGTAAATAAGAAACAAAATAAGAAAAAGTATTTCATTTGATCTATTTTTTAGCTTTTAAACTGATGGCAAACCCACCGCCCTCAGCGAGGTAAAAGGCTAGTTTGGAAGACTGGTCCACCAGTAGGGTATCCATGGCAATATCCGTTTGGTTGATTTTATAACTGGCACGCTCACCATCCCGGTAAACCAAAGCATCATAGGATATGCCGGCGGTTAAGAAATCCAGATCCAATTGGATCATTCTTCGTTTTTCATCCGTAATGCTGCCGATAAACCAATTGCCGGTTCTTTTTTCTTTTCTGGCAATCGTAACATAATCTCCGATTTCTCCATTCAATACCCTGGTCTCTTCCCAATCAGTGCCAACATCTCTGATAAACTGGAATCCTGCCTGATCTTTGTAGTTGTAAGGCAAGTCGCATGCCATCTGAATTGGACTGTAGACCACAACATAAAGTGCAAGCTGATGGGCGAGGGTAGTGTTGATCTTATTATCTGGTTTGCTTGGTAAAGACATTTCAAAGACTCCGGGCGTAAAATCAATTGGTCCTGCCAACATTCGTGTAAAAGCTACGATTGAGAGATGTTCCGGCGGGTTGCCACCATCAGAAGCCCAGGCATTAAATTCCTGTCCCCGCAATCCTTCCCTTGAGATTTCATTTGGATAAGTTCGTCTGATCCCTGTATCTTTTATCGGTTCATGTGCATTTACAGCGATCTGATTCTTTGCGGCTGCCTGAATAACCCTGCGATAATGATTCACCATCCATTGACCGTGGTGGTATTCACCGTCTGGTATGATCTCTCCCACATAACCGGTTTTTACCATTTTTATCCCCAGGTTTTTCATCAAGGCAAACGCAGTATCCAGCTGCGTGTCATAGGTTCTGGGTGCTGCTGAAGTTTCATGATGCATGATTATTTCAACCCCCTTCTCTTTTGCATATCGCACTACTTCCTCCAAGTCGTAATCCGGATATGGCGTAACAAAGTCAAATACACCCTCTCTTTCATCAAATCCGATCCAGTGATCCCATCCAGTGTTCCAACCTTCTACCAAAACGCCACCAATGTTATTTTTCGATGCGAAATCAATATATTTTTTTGCATTTTCTGTAGTTGCGCCATGTTTACCTCCTTCTATGTTCCAGGTGCTGATGCCCAAATGTAATTCCCACCAAATGCCAACATATTTTTGTGGTTTGAACCAGTCCATGTTTTCAATTTTGCTAGGTTCATTCAGGTTAAGAATCAGATTAGATTCTATTAAACCACCAGCATCCGGACTGATCTGAATAGTCCTCCAGGGTGTTTTGAATGGCAAACCTATCTTTGCCTTATATCCAAATCGGTCGGATCCCACCAGTTCAGAAGTCATTTTTAACTTGCCCTTATCAACCCTCAGAGTCATACCCGGGTAGTCAGTCAAATTGGCTTCATGAAAACTCAGATACAAGTCATTTCGGGTTTTCATTGTTACGGGTGTATTGACTGCATTATAGGGAATGTATGTTTGGGCAAGGTTTGGATGGTTTCTTTTACTGATTGCATCTATTGCAGAAAAAGTGCTTGTGTTGTAAAGGTGTTCATAAATGTCCCAATCACCCGGTATCCACCAGCAAGTATGATCTTCGGTTAGTTGAAATTCTGTCGATTCCGCTAAAACGATCAGACTATCCAAACCGATTTGTTCCGGAAATTCATATCTAAAACCGATGCCATCCTCAAAAACTCTGTAAACAAGGACCAAAGATCTGTTTGTCTGCCCGATTTCCTTTAATTCAATTTGCATTTCATTGCAATGATTTTCAACCCTGCTTTGCTCTCCCCAGGGCATTTCCCACTCTTCCTGAATGGTATTATGCTGAATATTCAATATTTCAAAACCCTTGCTCATAGGTTCCTGACCCTGAAATTCAAATCCTAGAAAAGAACTATCAATTATAAGTTCATTTTGATATTTTACCAAATAACCCGGTGCTCCGTCCATATTTAAAAAGAATTGAACAGCTATATTACCCGAAGGGGATTTTACTTCAGTTGATGGCCCGTTCAGTAAATTACATTGGATAAATAGAAAAGAAAGCAGAAGAAGGGTCGTAACGCTTTTCCACTGATGTTCTTCGGAGCTAAACATGATCGGTGTTTTAATTATTTAATCTCTAAAATAAAACTTAATTGGCGCACTACAGAGTTTTCCACTGTCTTGCAGGTATTGCAGGAATAATTGAAAAATATCCTTTTCAACATTTATCAGACTAATTTTATTTTCAATTAAATGAGATCTTGTGTCGATAATTATTTCAGGATCCTGGTCCTGATTTAAAATGATTTTATTCAAAAGCTCATTCAAATAGAGCTCTTCTTCCTGTAGTATTTTTTTTAAGTCATTGTAGCTGTTAATTGAGAAGAGTATTTTTTTTCTGGCAGAATTCACTTCTTTTTCTATGATTCTTTTTTTAATTTCCTTTTCAATTTTGATCTCTTGTTGTTTGAGTTTTAGTTCCTGGATCTTCAGAACCTTGTTGCCTGAATTTGGCAATGAAAATCCAATGCCAACAGACATTCTTTCTTTCAAGGGGTTTGAGTTTGGTCCATTGAATCTAATCTGAACAAAATCGATTATCTGTCTGTTTTCTTCATTTTCAAGCAGTAACTCTTTTTCTTTTAAGGCATGATCATATTCGAGCTCCTGATCGGTCAAAGTTGGAAACCGATTGTCCTGCATTATCTCAAGTACTATGTTTTCAATTGAAATAAACTGACTGAAATCCAACTGATAACCAGTGATCTCATTTTTGGACAATGCTAGTTTAATTTGTTGACTGAGCGCTTCCGTTTTACTGAGGATTTTAGTTTGTTCTATCCTGAAATCAATCAGATCTTTTGTAGTGAACTCAAGAGATGATTTTTTCTTGTTCAGCAGTACTTCCCGGTTTTTCAGTAGTTCATTCAACTCAATGTAATAATTGAGTTCTTTTTTTATGAAATACAGGTCCATCCAGTTGTTGTGCGCATTTTCTACAATTTTGCACTGGTAGTCCAACCATTCAAATGTAGGTTTATTGAGAAAATGATCCTGAATGGAAGACCTTGCTTTATTTTTTCCACGAGAACTGGGGGTCAGGCGGAAAGTATATTCCTGTTCAACCAGGAGGAAATCATGTGTTTCTGTTCTGAATTCAAGTTCTTCAAACCAGGAAAAATTCTTTTTGCTGAAATTGTTTTCTGGTTGAGTCAAACTGGCTTTTTGATTCAGTTCGAGAAACTGACTGCCGTCCAGTGTATTTTGGGCCTGGATCATTATGGGAAAAAGAAGTAAAATTAAAATAAGTCTCATTTCCATTATTTTTCAGAATTTCCAGGCTTGATCTTCAGGCCTACTTTTTCCATTTGAAGGAAAATATTATCTTTTGATATGCTGATGGATACTTCTCTGCCATAGGTTTTGATATGTGAAAATTTTCTTAACCTTGCAGGGACTTCAACAATCCTTGAACCCAAACCTATAACCTGGCCTTCATAAAATACCGTATCGTTTTTCAAGGAAGAAACTACGAAAAGATCCCCAATATTTACTGATAAAGTCAGGTCTTCATGAACGTAACCCTTGATGATACCTGTGTGCGGTTCATAGAATGTAAGAAGTGTCTTAAAAGCGGGAACATGTTCAGCTTCCTTGCAGTAAATGGTTCCGATCAACCCCTCTTCCGGTGCTATAACATCGATCATTTGAATTTTATGTTCAGCATCGAATTCTCTTTCAGCATTTAATTGATCCATTCGGGTTCTGTATGGATTGGAACCTGAACTTATCTCATCATTGATCGCAAATTCTTGTTGTTTAAAGTCCTGTTCAACTAAAAGCAGCTCTTCTTTCAATTGTTTTACTTGTTCTCCAAGCGGATTGTAAATGTCCTTATTTTCTTGAGATGCATTTTTATTATCGTCTGTAAGGGATAGCTTGAAATCATATTCTTTTAGAAGTTTTGATATCCTGGCCTGCAGGTTTTGTACGGTCCGCTCCTTTTTGATCTGTATGGCATCAATTTCATTTAGTTTCTTTTGTTTCCATGCTTTTTCCTCAGCTAATAAAGTCTGGATCTGGTAGCTTTGGTTTTCCAGTTCTTCTTTGGATTTCCTTCTTGATATTTTCATTATTGGGGTACCAGAGCCAACTTGTTGTCCCGGATTTACCATAATTTGATCCACGACGATATCGTAATTGTAATTAATTTCAGTTTCAAGATTTTCAGCAATGCCATAAAATGCAATTTCATTCTCCCTGTCTGGTTTCAACAACCAGATCAGAATGGGGATGAGCATGATCAGAGATATATAAAACCAGTTCACTTTTTTCATGTGTTATAGTTTTGGCGCTTGTTTTTCAAAACTCAGTTTAAGTGCTTCCAGTCCTTCCAGCACGCTTAGCTCGTTGGAGAGCAATGTTGCTGTAGATTTTGATCGCAATCTGATCAGGTAGGTGAATTGCTGAAGGTTTTCCCTGGAAATTTCTTCCACTACCGGGACCCCCTTTTCTGTGTAAGATTGCAATTTTTTGGGGTTTAGAAAACGCAATTGATCGAGTTCAAAGCTTCTGCAATGCTTTTGCAAGATATTTTCAATTTTGCTTTGCTGGATATCATCCTTAGGAACATTCAGGCTTAAATTTCCAATCAGTTCTGTATGGTTGTTCAACGGCGAAAATCTTAAAATAATGGCTGCAGTACAGAAAACCAGCGTACCTGTAAGGCCGATCGTAAATCCGAGTACACCTGTTGCTATACCTGCCCCTAAGGAAGCAAACATAAAAGTTATGTTCCGGGGATCATTAAGCGAAGTTCGGAAACGAATTATAGAAAGCGCGCCGATCATTCCAAGACCGATGGCTACACTATCTCCAATGGCCTGCATGATGGTTGCTGCTACAACACCGATCAAAGCCAGCGCCTGAATAAAATGAGCCCTTTTATAAATACTCTTGGTAGTGTATTCATAAGTAATGGCTATCAAACCGGATAGGAAAAAAGCAAAAAGTGCCGTTATCAGCATCACATAAAATGATGGCGTATCCGGATTATAATTTGATAACTGAATGTCAAACATGATCCAAAACTATTAGTTATCGTTCCAAAAGCGTGCGAGTGCTTTTAAAACGAATTGATGCACAATGCCCGAACCACCAATTTAATTATCAGCTTGTCCGGTTTTAATTTGAATTCCTCATTTTGAACTTTAAAATACAGAATTAATGAAGTGAGGAAATTGAAAATTGTACTTCATTTTCAAACGCAACAAATATACTTATTTTGTTCTTGTATTCTCTTGATTTCAACAACTAACTAAAATGCCTTGCTGCAGGAGTTGATTTGACCATGGATCTTTAGGATTTTTCATCTGTACCATTTCTGTTTACTTCTCAATTTCAAAATCCACTTTTCGAAATAGGCTTATTTGGCAGGTCTGGTCGTTTGAAGGTTTTTTCAGGTTCAAATTCCTTACTGAAATTCAGTTAATTCGCCTGATGATTACGCAATGCATCAATAAGCACAAAAGCTTTATTTAAATTTTTCCCCGCGTTAATAAAATTATTATTGACATTTTAGTATGAAAATTCATCCTTGCTGAAAATCTATTTTTGATTGCATTGCCTTTGGGGACATAAAAGTAATTAAGAGATGTGCCGGGCTTTTATTGGTTTTATTGTTGTTTGCTTAAATGTCAACTGGAAATTTTTTTCAACATGCCACTAAAAATGATTGAATGGAAAGGTAAGGCACAGATCCAATAAAATCTGCCCCAAATTCCTCGAGGCCGAAAAGTAGCGGTCTGATACAGTCTTCTATTTTTTATTTTGTATTCCAGCCATGCTTCTCCGGGGATTCTCATTTCAGCGTATAGCAACAGTCTGTTTTCTTTTTTATTGGCATAAACGACCCGCCAGAAGTCAAGGGCATCCCCGATTTCCAGTTCATGTTGATTTTTCCTGCCTCTGCTCAGACCAACACCTCCAAATAATCTGTCCAGGCCTCCTCTTAGTTTCCAGATCCAGTTAGCATAATACCAACCTGTTGTTCCTCCGATTGACCAGATTTTGTCAATGGATCTGTTTACATTTTTGATGCTATTAGAACGCGTATCAATAAAACAACCATATGTAGGAACCTGGATCAGACTAGAAATGCCTGGAGTCAGATTTTTTCGGGATAATGCATCCGTCCAGCTGGACAAGACATCTTGTTGTTTTATCGTGTCAAAAGCCATATTCACAGCTTCGTCAAAGGAATATAAATGAATGCCCAATCTTTCATGAAGGTCATTTTTGACCCCAATAATTTCTACTTTCATACTGTGAACAAGATTGATTGCAAGTTTGTAATTGGTAGAAGTAATGAAATACAACCAATATGAAGATAATTTGGGTGTCATGATCGGCAAGACAAAAATCCATCGCTTCAGTTTTCTGATTTTAGCAAATCGTTCCAGCATTTCCTTATAACTGAGAACTTCTGGCCCCCCTATATCAAAACTTTTATTGAATGTAAATTCATCTAATTTTATTTTCGATAAGAATTCGACAACGTTTGTGATCCCGATCGGTTGAGATTTGGTATGCAGCCATCTGGGTGCAATCATTAGTGGGAGTTTTTCGACCAGGTCCCGAATGATCTCAAATGAAGCACTCCCCGAACCGAGAATGATTCCGGCTCTGAGGGTAGTCAAAGCGTACGCTTCAGAATGCAAAGCCTCTTCTACTGCTTTTCTGGAAGAAAGATGTCTGGATAATTTCTTTGTATTAATAATCCCACTGAGGTAAATGACCTGCCGTACTTTTGTCATCTCAATCCGTTTTTTAAAGTTTAATGCGGATTTTTTCTCCATCTGTTCAAAATCAGAAATGGATGCCGACATTGAATGGACCAAGTAATAAGCGATGTCAATGTCATCTGGAATAGCAGACAGACTATCATAATTCAGAAAATCACACTCAACAACATATATCCCCTTCTTTTTGAAGGTGCTGAATTTGAACCTGTTTCTATCTCTTACGACACAATAGATGTCATGCCCTTCAGAAATTAAAACAGAGATTAGTCGTTTTCCAATATATCCTGTAGCTCCGGTAAGTAGAATTTTCATTGCAGATGATTTAACTTAGAATTGATTCCTTGATCACTTTATTAAACAGACAATTCAATATATTTTCTAATAAATTATTCGACTATAATTTATGAGGTGTTTTCCAAAAGTTAAAATATTTGTTACTAATAGCTTTTGAAAAAACATCCAATTATTTATGGAGAATGAACGAACAGATTTTTGAGAAACATTTTGATAAAATTAATTCGAAATAAGTTTTATCATTCATTTTTTATTAGTTGCCAATACTTTATTTTTATAAATGAAGTTCATTGAACTCAAATTTTCACTTTTTTAACTTCTGTAGATTTCTAAATTGGAAATCAGCGTAAATGCCATTCAGAATCACTGGAATCAGCCTTCCTTTGCATTTCAATAAATTAAGATCAAAAAGAATCCATATTCTATTCGGTTCAAATATTAAAACAAGCTATACATTATTGGTAATAATCGAAAATACAAAATATAAATTAATAAAAAATATAATTTTCCTTATCGAGCTTATTTATACTCAAGATAAAGAAGTAAATATTTTGTTTCAAGGGATTGAAACAAATAGATTTCAGGCTGTTAAGGCAATAGTTTACCTCCTGTGGATTACATAAAAATGAATCAATCCATCAAGCAAGTCATAGTTTTTGTATTATTGTTTTACGAATCTTTTTGTTTGGATTAAATTATCTTTTGAATAAAAACTGATCAGGTAAATGCCCCGGGGTAGCTGTATGGTGTTCAGAATCCGAGAATGACCTAGTATGTTTTGAGTGATCAGATTTCCATTCAGATCATGGATTTTATAATTGTCACAATCATTCGTTAATTCATTGATTTGAATTGTGTTTTCTGCAGGATTTGGGAAAATTAATATTTGAGGAGCATCTTCAAATGATCCTGTTTTCAGGAGTTGGCCGGTAATTTCAATCTGGTCGAATGCAAAGTTAACAGGCAATTGAAGGCTGTATTCACTCACGATTTCAAACATATCAATTGCGGACCAATCAAAGGCACCAATGGGGTTATACCAGGTATTATCATCCCATGAACCCTGTTCGGTGAAGTCCTGCAAATCTATACGCACTTTATGCCAGTTGCCATCCCATTCAAGGAGTGATTCATCCAGTACATATCGATTCCTCCAGGGCCGGTCATCGTCAATTCCAGTTTTCGTATCGACAAACCGCAGGTCGAGTTTTGAGCCGGGTTTATCTCCTTTTACCCAGAATTCCAGGGAATAGTTATTATCGGTCAGAAGACTTAGGTCTTTATTAGGAATAAAATCAAAGCTCAGGTGATTATATTGTTTCGGGTCGCTCCATTTGATGTAGTGATATCCTTCTTTCGGGTCATCATTTGCATAAAGCGAGAGCTGCCCGTTTGTATAAATAGACTCAAAAATATTATTGCCAATAAAATCATCATATACGATGAATGAAGCACTATCCGGCTTTAGTTGAAATTCGGTTTGATCCATTTCATTCAATCCCAATGCATCAGCCAGGTCTAAATTAAGGTCATGTTCAAATAAGCCATTGCTTCCTTTTTCGAAAATGCCAAAATCACCATGGTAGTCCCACATTGTCCAGCCAATTCCATTGAGTTCCATGTATTCCCTGACGATCCTGTACCAGTTTACCCGTTCCTCATTTATAGCATGCGTTTTAAGTACGCCAAATTCACCACAAAAAATCGGGACGCCTCTTTCATTTTTAAAAGAAATGGCCATGTCCAGCAGTTGTTTTACAAAAACAGCATTTCCTTGTTGCGGATATTCATTGTATGCCCAGCCCAACCAGGTGTCCTGATATTTTGGATCCATAACCGGCATGGTTGATGGATTGTATGGAAAAGGAATATTTGTTATTTTGTCCATTGATGGATCCACCCATGTTGCACCCTGGTGCGTAAAAATAAAGGGATCATAAAAATGAAAGGTGTAGATCAATTTTTCGCCATTATAATAGGGCATATTGGCTAAATTATTATAGCTGTTCCAACCAGCAGGACCAACGATAATATAGTGATCAGTGTCTATCTGCCTGATCGTTTCCACAACACTTTGCTGGATGTTGTTCCATAGGTCGTCTTCTATTCCGTGTGGTTCATTCAGGATTTCATAATATAGTTTATGATATCCGTTTTTATAATGGTTTGCTATTTGCGCCCAGACTTTATTTAAAAAAACACCAAAGTCCGGTGGTGTACTGATCTCCGGATCAAAAGTGTGGTTGTCCAGAATCAGGTGCAAATCTGTAATTTCAGCCCATTGAATAACTGAATCGAGCAGGACGAAAAAATGTTCGTCAATCTGGAAGTCAGGGGCTCCATTTGTCATGGCGATCATATTAACAGGCAATCTGATCGCATCACAACCCAGATTCTGAATGTTTTTAAAATCTTCGAGGTCATATTTTTTGATTTGGACCATATACGGACTGTTCACCTGAAACCAGTTTGTAAGATTTACTCCTTTTGAAAAAGGGACATCTTGCGAAAAAAGGGAGGAAGAAAAAATCAAAAGCAGAAATAGTGGGAGCTGATAAAATTTGAAAGACATGAGTTAATTTTTATAAAAAAATTGTGTGTTTTTGTCGTCAGCTGAAATTTTACAATAACCTTGAATGAAAAGCAGCGTGCATTGAAAATCCAAAACTCGATCCTCTTTTTAATGAAACAGGACCTTATTCACAATATTTAATTCAAACAGAAGCTGAATACACCAGATTTGTTGTGTTTTATGACTCCACTAAATTAATCAAGTTAATCGCAAAATTTATAATTGAAGAACAGATTTTTCACAACTCATCCCTGCTGAATAAAATGAAGATGAAAATTAAAAGCATCGAGAAGCTATATAAATTTAAAAAAAATCACTGTTTGCTTTTTGTTATTGGGTTAATTGTTGATAATATTGGATTTGAATAGAGCTTTTAGCATTATGATGAGAATCAGTTTAATTATTATTTTTTTTTTCAGTTTCATTTTTGTCAGTTGCACAAAAAATCCGGGTGATGACCCTATCATTGTTGACTCAGGGCCGGCCATGGCCAAATTCTCTTTTTTGAGACAACAGAATCCCGGATTGGTCAGTGACATCATGTTAAATAAAGATGGGAATCGATTTTATGGAAGTGTGCCTGTTGAAGCACAAATTGAAAATATGGTAGCTACCATAGAATTGAGTACGGGCAGCATAGCAACGATAGAAGGGAACGCACAGGAAAGTGGCATTACGAAAAATGACTTCACGCAAATTTTAAAGTATTCCATTCTGAAATCAGGTGGAAGCACGGAGGAATATACCATTGATGTTAAAAAATTTACTGGCTTACCGATCATATATATTGAGACCCAGAATGAAGAGGTCGTTCTTTCAAAAGATGATTATGTCAATGCACATGTTTCAGTTTATGGTGGCAGAAATTTTGAAGACATTGATGGTGATATTGTGATCCGGTGCAGGGGTAATTCTACCTGGTATTTCCATCCCAAAAAGCCTTATCAGATAAAGTTTAATGAAAAGGCAAAAATGTTGGGCATGCCTAAGGATAGGAAATGGCTGTTGCTGGCAGAATATTCTGACAAAACCTTTCTCAGGAATCGACTTGCTTATGAGATGGGCTATTTGAGCAATCTTGAGTGGACGCCGGAAAGTCAGTATGCAGAAGTTTTTATGAACGGGGTGCATGTTGGTTTGTATATGGTGGTTCAAAAAGTTGAAGAAACGTCCAACCGGGTGAAAATTGATGAAGATGGTTATTTGCTTGAAATTGATCAATTGGACAGGCTCGATCCTAATGATGTTTATTTTTACGGAGAGAAGTTTCTTTTAAACATCAAAGAACCAGAAATTGAATATAATTCTCCTGAATATACGTATATCAAGGGTTTTATAGAAGATTTTGAAAAAGCACTATTCGGTGGCAATTTTAAGGATCCGGTTAATGGATATCAAAAATATATCGATGTGGAAAGTGTCGTGGATTGGTATCTTATAAATGAGATTGCAAAGAACGTTGATGCAAAGGATTTTGCAAGTATTTTCATGTATATGAATCCCGGGGATAAACTTAAAATGGGGCCAATATGGGATTTTGATCTTGGTTTTGGAAACGTGAATTATGCTGCACCGGAATTTCCTACCGGGTTCTGGGTTCAGGAGAATGCTTGGATTCATCGTATGTTGGAAGATCCTTCATTTGCATTAAAAGTTAAGATGCGATTTAGTTATTTTAAAAATAAAAAAGAGGCCTTATTTGAAATGATGGACGAGCAATCCTTATACATTTATCATTCTCAATGGATTAATAATAGCATCTGGAACGTGCTGGGGCAATGGGTTTGGCCCAATGCACAGGTTTTTAATTCCTACGAAGAAGAAGTTTTGTATTTGAAAGACTGGATCGAATTGCGCCTGGACTGGCTCGAACCGGAGATCAATAAATTATAAGTCAATTTTTCAACTTTTAACCTAATTGAAATTTGACGTTGAGCATAAATGTTCATTGTCAAAATAAATCTGAATGAAGGAACTGCTTCATTATGGATTAGAAATCGAAATTGTCAGGATCTGGCCCGATTCTTTTATTTTGGTCCATTTTTTCTATTAAAAGCATATCTGTTTCTGAAATTTCAAAATCAAAGATATCTGCATTTTCCTGAATTCTCTCCAAACGGACTGATTTAGGAATTGTAACAACTCCTTTTTGCAAATTCCATCTGAGAACCAGTTGAGCCGTTGTTTTTCCATACTTTTCTGCCATTTTGTTCAATTCCTCAAATGAAAATATATCACCTCTCATAAGCGGAGACCAGGCTTCGTATTGTATTTTATTTTCAGCACAAAAATTCAGGAGGTCATTTTGGATCAGGCTTGGGTGGAATTCCATTTGATTAACCATAGGTACGATGGATGCATCCCGGATAATATCTTCCAGATGATGTTGCATGAAATTACTAACGCCAATCGCTCTGACCTTTCCTTCTGAGTACAATTTTTCCATGGCGCGCCAGGTTTCCTTATACTTTCCTTTTACCGGCCAGTGAACCAGATAAAGATCCAGGTAATCCGTTCCCAGCTTCCCGAGGCTGGTTTGAAGTGCCTTGATCGTTGAATCATAGCCTTGGTCAGCATTCCAGACTTTACTTGTAAGGAAGATATTCTTACGGTCAATGCCACTGTTCTTTATCCCTTTTCCGACCCCTTTTTCATTTCTGTAGATAGCGGCAGTATCAATATGTCTGTAGCCGGTATCAATAGCTCCCTGAACAGCATTTACAACTTCATCTCCGTCCTGTGCCTTAAAAACGCCCAGACCCAGGCAAGGCATTTCCACCCCATTATGTAATTTAAAAGCACTATTTATTTTGAAATCTTGCATGAATTATCACTTTATCTAATTTGAACACTGATTGGAAAGATAACATTCTGAAATCATTTTGAATAAATAATATTACATTTATATGTTGAGCGATAAAAATAATTTCTGGGAAGATCTTTCTACAATCTAATCATGTACAATATTAAGTTATGAAAAATTTAAAAAACAGTGTCATATTTAAAGTTGCCGTCATAATCGTAATGATCTTATTTCTGATGATCCCGGCCATGATTGTTCGTAATTTGATAGATGAACGTGAAAATGTGCAAAGATCTGCCATTCAGGAAGTGAGTTCGAGATGGGGCAACGGACAGACACTGACAGGACCATATATTTCGATTCCATATGATAAATATGTAAAACAATACGAAAAAGGGGATTCGGCGGATCAGATCGTCAAAATGAAAGACTGGATCTATTTTTTACCTCAGGAATTGCGAATCGATGGAAAACTGAATCCTGAAAAAAGATATAGGGGCATCTATGAAGTCGTGGTTTATGGTTCTGAATTTACAATAGAAGGTTTTTTCAATTCAATAGACCTGAAAAAGTTTGAGATAGATCTAAACAATATCCATTTTGACAAAGCGACTTTGAATTTAGGGATCAGTGACCTGAAAGGGATCCAAAAGCAGGTAGAACTCAACTGGAATGCAAAGCCTGTATCTTTTAATTCAGGTACATCATCTTCTGACGTTGTGGAGGCAGGAATAAATGCACCGATTGAGATCGGGACTGATTCTATGATATATCATTTTTCTATGACCATTGATCTTAAAGGAAGTCAGAATTTGTTTTTCATCCCGGTTGGGAAAACAACAGATGTTAGCCTGAATTCTCCATGGCAAACACCGAGTTTTACCGGTAATTATTTACCGGATCAAAGGGAAATCACGGCTGAAGGATTTGAATCTCATTGGAATATTTTACATCTGAATAGAAATTATCCTCAAAGCTGGACAGGATCCGCTTATTCGGTAGGTCAAAGTTCATTTGGCCTTGAATTATTGCTTCCTGTTGATAATTTTAAAAAGTCATACAGAGTGGCCCGCTATGCCATTTTGTTTTTGGTCTTCACCTTTATGGTTTTCTTTTTTGTGGAGGTTTTAAATAGAGTATATATTCATCCAGTACAGTATTTGCTGGTAGGAATCTCACTGATCGTCTTTTATGTTTTACTACTTTCAGTAAGTGAACACATTAAATTTAATTATGC